>FUFK010048377.1_pt1 | contig 11804 bp, 12 predicted proteins | sample 1021851 | NCBI WGS metagenome assembly FUFK01 (sample SAMEA51879418, study PRJEB19060) | metagenome
CCGCCGACATCGGGCGTGATGACCCGACATTGCTCCGACGCGAGGCCAAATGCTGCAACGAACCCGTCGCGGGTNCGATGCGGGAACTGGGTGCANGCCCAGACNGTCAGGTGATCGTTNTCCCACNCAGCGACGGTCGCACGCGGCTCGATCGGGGCAACCGACAAGCGCGGGTTGGTGAACTCGAGCTCGACGACCACCTCACAACCGTCGGTCACGTCACCTTCGACACGTGACGGCATCTGGAACGAGCGGTTCGTGCCGAGGTCCGGGAAGAGCAGAACGTCCTCAGCCATCGCGTCCGGGATCGTCACGACGGCATCCAGGGGTTCGATCTCGGCCCAAATCATCTCGGCGGCGTCGACGGCTTGGGCAAGCGTCTCGGCAAGCACGACGGCGTACGGTTCACCGACATAGCGGACACGGTCGGTGGCCAACCAGGTGCGGGTCATACCCTGGTTGAGCATCGGGTTCCCCGGGGGCTCAGGCGAAAGCTTGAGATCCGCAGCGGTGTAGACGGCGGTCACTCCTGGCATCGTCTGTGCCTCGGAGGTGTCGATCGACTCGATCACGCCGTGGGCCATGACGGACCGGACGAACACGGCGTGGAGCGCATCGGCCGGACCAACATCGGCGACGTACCTCCCGCCTTCGGTGAGCAGAGCGGGATCTTCCTTGCGGACGACACGGGTGCCGATCATCGACATGCGAGCTCCTTGCGGGCCGGGAGGAGCCGAGTGTACGCACACTCCTTCTTGGTGTTGGGGTCCGCCGGGGACGCCTTCGCTAGGGTCCCCGCTGTGCAAATCGACCTGATGACCGGTGCCAGTTCGTGGGAGGACGCCGCCGACCTCGCTCGCAAGCTCGAGGGTGCCGGCTTCAGCGGCATGCTCTACACCGAGACCACCCAGGTTCCCTGGATGCAGATTGCCGCGGCCTCGATGGCAGCGCCGAGCCTGTTCTTCACGACCGGTATCGCCGTCGCGTTTCCGCGTAGCCCGATGCTCTCCNCTGCGATGGCGTACGAGATTACCGCCAACACCGGGGGTCGCTTCCGCCTTGGCCTGGGTTCCCAGGTCAAGGCGCACGTTGAGCGCCGCTACAGCGCTGACTTCGATCGACCGGCGGCNCGNATGCGNGANTATGTCGANGCGGTCAAGGCGGCCTGGCGGGCCTTCAATCGCGANGANCGGCTNGACCACCACGGCGAGTTCTACGAGATGACCTTGTTGCCGCCAGACTGGGCGCCCCGCCGCCACAACTACGAGATGAAGGTCGACATCTCTGCGGTCGGGCCGATGATGACGAAGGTTGCGGCCCAGGTCGCCGACGGCGTTCACGTGCATCCGTTGCACTCCATGGTGTACCTCGAGAACCGTCTTCTCCCCGATCTTGCCGCCGCGGCAGGCGAGGTCGGTCGNGACCCGAACGAGGTCGAGTTGATCGTCCCGGTCTTCGCATGCCCGGGCGATACCCCTGAGGAACGGGCAGCCGATGTCGCCACCGCGCGCCGGCAAATTGCGTTCTACGGGTCCACCCCCAACTATGCGTTCCAATTCGATGACCTCGGGTTCGACGGCACGACCGGCCGCATCCGGGCGAAGTTCAAGTCGGGCGAACTCGACACGATCGGCGACGTGATCACCGATGAGATGCTCGACCACTTTGCGNTCGTGGCGCCGTGGGACGAACTCGCAGACGCCCTGATCAGNCGATACGCGGGCCGGGCGGCCCGGGTCGTGATGTATCTCGGCGAGCACCGCATGTGCACCGACCCACAGCACCTCGCTCGATGGGGCGAGGTGGCCCGAGCCGTCCAGGAGGCCCCATGAACGTCGACCGCTATTCGCAGGAGTTTGAGACGCTCACGTTTTCGAACCCGGCCGATGGGGTCCTGCAGATCACGATGGAGGGTCCAGGGCTCAACTCNGTCGATCCGCGCAAGCACCGGCAACTCGCCGACGTGTGGTCCGCAATCGACCGTGACCCTGACGTACGGGTGGCTTTGCTCGCCGGCGCCGGCAAGGGTTTTTCGTCCGGTGGCAGCTTCGAACTGCTCGATGCCATGACAGAGGACTATGGCGCTGCGCTGGAGGTCCTTCGGGAGGCGAGAGATCTCGTCAACAACCTGATCAACTGCTCCAAGCCGATCGTTTCGGCGATGTGGGGGCCGGCGGTGGGCGCCGGGCTCGTTGCTGGCCTGCTCGCCGATGTCTCCGTCGCCGGCAAGGCAGCGCGGATCATCGACGGCCACACGCGGCTCGGCGTGGCGGCCGGNGACCACGCCGCCATCTGTTGGCCACTTCTGTGTGGGATGGCGAAGGCAAAGTACTACCTGCTCACNTGCCGCGACCTTTCCGGTGAGGAAGCCGAGCGCATCGGTCTCGTGTCGATCTGTGTCGAGGACGAGGGGGGTCCACAAGCGATCCTTGACGAGGCGCTCGCCGTTGCGACCGAGCTCGCCGACGGTGCCCAGCAGGCGATCCGATGGACCAAGCACACGCTCAATTACGCCTACCGCCAGCTCGCGCCGGCATTCGAAGCGTCGCTGGCTTACGAATTCCTGGGTTTCCAGGGCCCCGACGCGCTTGAGGGAATCGCAGCCGTACGTGAGAAGCGGCCCGCCGACTTTCGCGGTGGCCCGACCAGCGAATGAGTTCCCACCGAGAGCTGGCACGCTCCCGACGAGCCGCATGATGTCGGCGACGGACACCGCACGGGCGCGCGTGCGCACGAACCGCTCCGCACAGGTGGTCCTTGGATCCTTCCTCGCCGGTGTCCCTGCGCTGTGGTGGGGGTACGGCACCGACATCGACACCGCGAACGTCCTGCGGGCCGGTCGGTCCTTCTTCGACGGCGATTACCAACTGTCTCGCCCGCCGGGCAATTTCCCCTACGAAATCGCGGCCTACGTCCTTGATTCGGTGGGGGGCGCGCCCCTTCTCGTGCTTGCGTCAATGGTCGCGGCGGCCGTTGCGCTCCTTCTGCTCGCGGGACTTGTCCGGCGTGAAGGTCACGACCCACTTCCTGTTCTCGCGGTCGTCGCCTTGTCTCCGTGGTGGTGGGTCGCATCGACCTCCACTGGTGACTATCTCGTGGCGGTCGCGCTCGTCCTCGCCGGCGCGCATGCCCGACTCGTCGGGCGTTCCTTCACTGCTGGGGTCTGCTTCGGGCTCGCCATTGGAATCCGGGCCTCGACCGTCGGTTTGGTCGGCGCGTGGATACTCGCTGAGGTCTGGCGCAATCGCAGCCAGTTGCCGGCGCTCCTCCGCGTGGGGGGCGTGACGGTTGCCGTCGGGGCCCTCTGCTTCGTTCCGGCCTGGCTTTCCGCGGACCAGTCCTTCGCGTTTGTCACCACCGAGACCCAAGTCACCAGCCTCACGACGCTCGTCGGTCGGTGGGGCGTCAAGAATCTTGCCTTCTGGGGCCCTTTCACCTTGCTCGCTCTTGCGGCGTGGTTCTTCCAATGGCTCCCGTCCTTGCGGTCAGCGTGGGCCGAGTCGCTCCTGACGCGCTTTTCGTTGATCGGTCTCGTCTGGGTCGAGTTGGTGTACTTGCGGTTTCCGTGGAAGCCGCTCCACCTGCTCCCTGCGCTCGTTTTCGTGGCGTTGCTCGTCGGCCGAAGTGAGCGCCGATTCGCCTACGCCGTCGCCGGCGGCTTGGCGCTCAATGCGGTTGTCGCGCTCACGGTCGCTGCGCCGGATGTCCCCCATCGGGCTACGACCGGCGAACTTGATGTGCAACTGCGACGCGGCGTTCTGATCACCGATATCGAATGCCGACTCGAAGACGGTGCGCTGGGCGAGTGGCCTCCGATCGGCAGTGACGAGGCGTACGANCGGTCGNTCGGCATCTTCGATTGCCAAACCCAGCTCTGGCGGTCCGGACCCCGCGTGCGGATCGATCAGGGCGACGCAGTTGCGCAGATGTTCGGCGCGCCGGGGCTCGACGGGGCAGAATGACGCCGATGACGAGACGAGCGCTGTACCTCCAGGATGCCCACCCGATTCGCGACGCNATCGCGTNCACCCAGTACGCCGAGGAGAANGGCTTCGAAGCGGTGTGGCAGGCCGACTCNCGCCTTGTGCGTGAGGCAGGCGTGCCGATGGCGGCGTTCGGGGCGACAACTGACATGATCAAGATCGGCTCCGGTGTCATCGATGTCTGGACCCGCAACCCCGCCCGGCTTGCCTCGATGTTCTCCACGCTCGACGACTTGGCGCCGGGCCGTATTATCTGTGGCCTGGGAGCCTGGTGGGATCCGTTGGCGGCGAAGGTCGGTGTCGATCGCAGCAAGCCGATCCGGGTGATGCGTGAGGTCGTCGAGGCCGTTCGTGCCTTGCTCAACAACGAGACGGTGACGATGGACGGCTACTTCGTGCATCTTGATGGCGTCGAACTCGACTATGTCCACCAAGAGCGACGACCCAAGGACGTGCCGATCTACATCGGTGCCACGGGAATGCAGATGATGCAGCTGACCGGCGAGATCGCCGACGGGGCGGTACTGAATTATCTCGTCTCGCCCGAGTACAACCGTCAAGCGGTCGAGAACCTGGAGATCGGTGCTGCGAAGGCGGGACGCTCACTCGACGACATCGATCGTCCCCAACTCGTTGTCTGCTCCGTCGATCATGACCGCCAGGCGGCGCTCGACAGCGCCCGCCTCCTTGTCACGCAGTACCTGGGCCAGCAGCCGCACATCATGAAGGCCAGCGGGGTGCCGCAGGAACTCCTCGACGATGTCGCCGAGGTGCTCACGTGGCCGGCAACGCACGAACAGGTTGTCGAGGCGGCGAAGCGAGTGCCGGATGAGGTCGTACAGATGATCACGGCGTCGGGGACGCCCGACGAGGTGCGCGCCAAGGTGGCCGAGTACGAGGCAGCCGGCTGTACCTGCCCGATCCTCTATCCGTTGGGCGACGTCGAGTTGATGATCGACACGTTCGCCGTCTGAGGCACCGACATCAGTCGGCGGCGGGAGCGGTTGTGCCACCGACTGGCATCGCCGGCATCCCGAGCTTCGTGTGGTCCCACGAGCGCACTCGGCTCACGTTCAACCGGACCGCCACCCGTTTGTTGAGCATCACTTCGACGAAGGGCTTGACCTCGTCGGAATANGGNCCGTTGTAGCGCTCCCAGACATTCACGCCCAGCGCCCAGAGGGCGTCGGGGTCCTCGACCACGTCTGCGGTGCCTTCGAGCGCAACACCTCGCAGGGTGTCATAGGTGAGCCCGTCTTCGACCATCACCGTCATGCGGTTGTCGCGGCGGAGGTTCACGACCTTCTGCGACTTTGCCTTTGTCTCGAACCACACCTCGCCGTCGATGAGTCCGAACCACATCGCCACGAGGTGCGGCATTCCGTCGGGTCCGATCGTCGCCATGGTTGCGGTGCGGCTTTGCTCGAGGAAATCCTGAACCTCGCCATCGGACATCTCGATCTGCGAACGCTGTTTCTCACCCATGCGGCGACGGTAGTCCTGACCGGCCGCCGTATCGAACTCTCCAGAGCCGGAGCGATGTGGCCGACGGTCATGTTCGGTCGACCGAGGGGCGTCGTCCTGCTACAACCGCGAGGTGAGCGATCTTCTGCACGTCCCGGCGGACACGTCACCCGACACCATCTGCGACGCAATCGACGAGCACGGCGGCGTGATCGTCGACGAATTGCTCGACATTGAGACCCTCTCCACGCTGGAGGCGGAACTGCGCCCGTACCTCGAGGCGTGCGCCGGCGGCACCAATGCGTTCGCGGGCTTCAGGACAAAACGTATTGGGGCGCTGATCGCTCGCGCCCCGACGAGTCGGCGTCTCGCCACCCACCCGCTGGTGACCTCGGCCTCGTCNCAGTACCTGGCGCCGTATTGCGATCACCACCAGCTCCATTTCAGTCAGGCGGTGGCGATCGGCCAGGGTGAAGGCGCCCAGATGCTTCATCGTGATCGCGGCGTCTGGGGGTCGACCCTTACCCGAGCGGTCGAAACCCAGTTCAGTACGATCTGGGCACTCACCGATTTCACCCACGAAAACGGCGCCACTCGGATCGTTCCTGGTTCGCATCGGTGGGAGAAGGACCGTCAGCCCACTGACGACGAGATCGTCTCGGCCGAGATGCGCGCTGGTTCCGTGCTGCTCTACAACGGCACCGTCCTCCACGGCGGCGGTGAGAACACGACGCACGACGAGCGGGTCGGCGTGCTGCTCCACTACACCCTCAACTGGCTGCGGCAAGAGGAGAACCAGTACCTGTCGTGCCCACCCGAGATCGCCAAGGGACTCGACCCAGAGCTCCGAGCTCTGATGGGCTACACGCTCGGCGGTCCGGTGCTCGGCTTCTATTCGACGCCCGGCGCGCCCGGAGAAGGAGTCGAGCTCGCCCCTCCGGAACGGCTGTTCGAGAGCGCATCAGCCCAACGCCACCGAGCCGGACGCGGTCTGATCTCCCGCCTAGGGTTCGCTTCATGCACCTGCCCGACTTCCGGCTCGAGACCCACTTCGCGCGGTGGGAGTTCACGGCCGAGCATCATTTGACGGCATCCGATGCCGAGGCGATGTCGATGCGGGAGCTTCTCGCCTTCGGCACTGCGGCGCAGCGTGACGCGTTCGAGAACCTGTGGCTCGGTTACACGGAAACCTGGGGTGCGCCGGATCTCCGGGAGGCGATCGCAGCGACGTACGGAACGATCTCAGCGAACCACGTCCTTGGTTTTGCGGGAGCGAGCGAAGGCATCTTCGCAGCGAACAATGTGCTTCTCGACGCCGAGAGCCATGCGGTGGTGGTGACACCCAACTACCAGAGTCACGAATCCCTGCCCTCATCCATCTGCCAGGCCACCGGCGTTCCGCTCGATCCCGACGACGGCTGGTCGCTCGACGTTGACCGCGTTGCAGCAGCGGTCCGGCCGAACACCCAACTCGTCACGATCAATTTCCCGCACAACCCGACGGGAGCGATCCTCGATCGGGAGCGCTACGACGCCCTGATCGAGCTGTGTCGGTATCACGGGCTGCATCTTCTTCACGACGAGATCTTCCACGGACTCGGACCGACCGGAACGGAGCATCTCCCGTTCGTGGCCGACGTCTACGAGAAAGGGCTTTCCCTCAACGTGATGTCGAAGGCCTTCGGGCTGCCAGGCCTCCGACTCGGGTGGATTGCCTCGCATGACACCGAGGTGTTGTCGCAGATGGAACGCATGAAGCACTACCTCTCGATCTGCAACGCCGCGCCGAGCGAACGGCTTTCGATCATTGCACTCGAGAACCGCCAAGCGATCGTTGCGCGCAACAACGCGATTATCGATGAGAACCTTCCGAAGTGGGATGCCTTCTTCGATCGCTTCGATGGGTTGTTCGAGTGGCAGCGTCCTGATGGTTCCTGCATGGGGTTCCCCCGCTATCTCGGGGCGGAGGGCGTCGATGAGTTCTGTCGGCGCCTCGTCGAGGAAGCTGGGGTGTTATTGCTGCCTTCGACGATCTACCGGTCCGAGGTCGGACCGTCATTCCCCGACCGCTTTCGGCTCGGTTACGGCCGGCGCGGGCTCGACGAGGGGCTTGCGGCCATGGCGGATCACATCGATCGCCGCGTGAGAGCCGGCTCGTGATCGCTGCCGTCGTGATGCGCTGCTCAGGCCAGCGACTCCGCTGGGCAGTGACCACAACGTCCTGACACGCGCACATCGATCTCGTCAGGGGCGAAGTCGGTGGTGACTTGGATGGCCCGCCGCAGACGCGGCACGAGTTCGGTGTTGTGGTGCATCACCCGTCCACATTCGGAGCACACGAGGTGAATGGCGGCGTCGTCGTGGAACGGCTCCCACGTTGACGCATCCTCGTAACGGGATTCTCGTACAAGTCCGAGTTCGGCAAAGAGCGTGAGCGCCCGGTAGACCGAGGCGCCATTGATCGACGGGTCGACGGCATGCACACGGCTCGTGATCGACGGAGCCGTGAGATGGTCGCCGGTCGCGGACAGGACATCCCAGACCACTCGGCGGGCGGTGGTGACCCGGTATCCGTGGGTGCGCAGCTCGACCTCGAGATTCACGACGACAGCGTAGGCACGGGTGACCATCGGCACGCTATTGCGAACGAGTTGCAGTAGGCCGATCGACGGACGTACGTTGCGTCCCACCGGTATGCGAACAGGAGGTGGCGTCGTTGATCGTAGGGATGCATGCCCCCGATGGATTCCTCGACCCATCCGTCGCTGCCGCCATGGCGATCGTTGCGGCGATTGTGCTGGGCAAGGCATTGCGTGCCAGTGAGGTCGAATTGGGCGATCGCCGTATCCCGCTTGCTGGCGTGTGCGCAGCGTTCGTCTTCGCTGCCCAGATGGTGAACTTCCCGGTGGCGTCGGGCACGACCGGGCACCTGCTCGGTGGCGCGCTCGCGGCAATCCTGCTCGGCCCCTGGGTGGGGTCGCTGGTGGTGGCGATCGTCGTGCTTGTTCAAGCGCTCGTCTTCGCCGACGGCGGTCTCACCGCGCTCGGCTACAACACGGTCAACATGGCGGTCGTTCCCGCCTTCGCTGGCTGGGCACTGTTCCGGATATTCCGACGCCTCCTCCCCCGCAACACGAGCGGTGTCGTGGGTGCCAGCGCGCTGGCGGCGGGCGTCTCCGTCGTGTTATCCGCCATGGCCTTCTCCCTGCAATGGCTGTTCGGAGCCACNGCCCCGGTCCCCTTCGACACCGTCTTCGGGGCGATGGTCGGCGTGCATGCATTGATCGGCGTCGGGGAGGCGGTCATCACCGGCCTCGTCGTCGCTGCGGTCATGGCCTCGCGCCCCGATCTCGTCATGGGAGCCGGCGACCTCTCCCCGACCCAGATCGCCGAGCAACCGCGAGTCGCGAACCGCACGTTCGCGATCGGCGCCGTGCTCGTGGCGCTCGTACTCGCCACGGCCATCAGCCAATTCGCCGCCGGCGATCCNGACGGNCTTGAGCGGGTCGCCGAGGACACNGGCTTCGCCGNCACGGCCGTTGCCCAACCCTTCGCCGATGGCCTCTTCGCCGACTACGCCACCCGAGGTCTGGCCAACGAGGGACTGAGTCTCGCCATTGCGGGGTCGACCGGGGTGCTTCTCACCCTTACCGTCGGCTGGGGAATGGCCTCGGCTCAACGACGGCTCCGACCTACACCCTCGCCCCGACCATGAGCAGCCCAGCAGCGTTCGCTCACCGGCATCTCCATGTCCATGGGACGAGCCCGATTCACCGCCTCGCACCCGAGGCCAAACTNCTCGGGCTGCTCGGCTTCGTCGTCACCGTGGCGATCACGCCCCGTCAGTGGATGATCGCGTTCGCCATTGACGCGACCGTGCTCGTCGGTGTGTTGGTCGCCGCCCGCCTCACACCACGAGTTGTGCTGGGCCGGCTTGCAGCGATCCTGCCCTTCGTGGCCTTCGCCTTCCTGTTCCCATTTCTCGGAGACGGCGAGACGACCTCCGTACTCGGAATCAGCCTCTCGATCGACGGCCTGTGGGCGAGTTGGAATGTGCTCGCGAAAGCGACGCTCGGCGGAGCGGCGAGCATCGCGGTGACTGCGACGACACCCATCCCTGAACTTCTGACGGGCTTGCGCCGCCTGCGGGTGCCGGCGGCAGTCGTCGCCATCATCGGTTTCATGTTCCGCTATCTCGATCTGATGGTCGACGAGTTCGGCCGGATGCGACGGGCGATGGCGGCACGGGCCTACAACCCGCGCTGGCTTTGGCAGAACCGCCCGCTGGCGTCTTCAGCAGGGGCGCTCTTCGTCCGTACCTATGAACGCGGCGAGCGAGTCCACGACGCGATGGCGGCGCGGGGCTTCACCGGCACGATGCCGACCTTCAGCGAAGCCAGCGCGACGCGGAACGATTGGATAATCGCGGCGGTCCCGGCGGTGGCTTCCGTGGTGGGCCTCACGATCGTGGGGCTGACGTGAGCGCCGCAATTGTCGTCAAAGACCTTTCCTTCACGTACCCGGGCGAACACCACCCGGTCTTCGATGGGCTCGACATCACGATCGAAGCCGGCGAACGGGTCGCACTCCTCGGCCCCAACGGCTCAGGAAAGACGACGCTGGCGCTGCATCTCAACGGACTGCTCCGCGCTCAGCGGGGCGAAATCGTGACCGGTGGGCTCGTTTTGGACGACGGCACGCTCACCGAGATCCGCCGGCGGGTCGGTCTCGTCTTCCAGGATCCGAATGATCAGCTCTTCATGCATCGGGTTCGCGACGACGTCGCCTTCGGTCCGGCGAACCTGGGGCTTGACGCTGTGGAGGTCGCTCGTCGCGTCGAGGAAGCCCTCGATGACGTTGGCGCCGCCGGGCTGGCAGAGCAGGCACCTCACCACCTGAGCGGAGGTGAGCGACGCCGTGCCGCTGTGGCGTCGGTGCTTTCGATGAATCCGGAGATTCTCGTGCTCGACGAGCCAACATCGGGGATCGATCCGCTTGGGCGGCACGAGTTGGCGGAACTTCTCACGTCACTTCCTCAGACCCAGTTGGTCGTCACCCACGATCTTCCGTTCGCGCTCGCCACGTGTGCTCGGTCGCTGGTTCTCGACGGGGGCAAGATCGCCCTCGACCTCGAGACCGAGACTCTCTTGAACGACCCGGATCTGCTCACACGCCACCGGCTCGCGCTGCCGTTCGGCTATCGCTCCTGACGGTCGCCATCCGGTCGATCGAATACGAGCGGCGCATCCGACGGTGTGGCGAGAGCGATGCCGGGCCTACGATCATTACCCATCTGCCTCCGGCACGCCGGTCGAGAGAGGACTTCCACGATGCAAGAGTTCGACGTTGCCGATGGCGGCCGGTTCCCGACCGTCCGGATGCGGCGCAACCGTCGCCATCGCTGGACTCGAGAGATGGTGGCCGAACAGCACCTGACCGCGAAGGACTTCATCTGGCCTGTCTTCGTCCACGGTGGGCCCGAACCCGAACTGCCGGTCCCGTCGATGCCCGGGGTCGTCCGCTATTCCCTCGAGGCGGTCGTCGATGCCGTCGGGCATGCCGTCGAACTCGGCATTCCTGCGATCGCGATCTTCCCGGCGACCGACCCCAGCAAGAAGACACCGCTGGCCGAAGAGGCGCTGAACCCCGACAACCTTGTGTGCCAAGCCCTGCGGCGTCTGAAACAGGCATTCGGGAACGACGTGGGGCTGCTCGCCGATGTCGCCCTCGACCCCTATTCGAGCCACGGACAAGACGGCATCGTCCGCGACGGCTACGTGGCCAACGACGAGACGCTCGAGGTCCTGCGCCGCCAGGCGGTGGTGCAGGCCGAAGCGGGCTGCGACATTGCCGCGCCCTCCGACATGATGGACGGGCGAATCGGTGCGATCCGTGGGGCGCTCGACGCCGAAGGTCGAGACGACGTCATGATCATGGCCTACGCCGCAAAGTACGCCTCGGCCTTCTACGGCCCCTTCCGGGATGCGGTCGGCTCGTCGGCAAATCTGGGCCAGGGTGACAAGAAGACGTATCAGATGAATCCTGCCAATGGCGATGAAGCACTCCGAGAGGTGGCGCTTGATCTGCAAGAGGGCGCAGACATGGTGATGGTGAAACCGGGCATGCCGTACCTCGACATCGTGCAGCGGGTGAGCAGCACCTTCCAGGTCCCCACGTTCGCCTACCAGGTGAGCGGTGAGTACTCGATGCTCGCAGGCGCGGCCGACAACGGATGGCTCGCGCGGGAGGATGTCGTGCTCGAGAGCCTGATGTCGTTCAAACGAGCGGGCGCTACCGGCATCTTGACGTATTTCGCCGTCGAAGCGGCCGCTGCGCTGCGCTGACCGCCTTTAGATC
>FUFK010704600.1_pt1 | contig 11803 bp, 9 predicted proteins | sample 1021851 | NCBI WGS metagenome assembly FUFK01 (sample SAMEA51879418, study PRJEB19060) | metagenome
CGGGTGCATGTGATGCGGATCGTTGTCCTGCAAAATCATCATTGTTTTCTTTTCCTCCGCCCGCTCAAATAATCAAAGATTGCTCGATAGGCAGAACGTAAATTATCCCGTCGCCCTTTTTGCCCGTGTGCGCGGCGGCGCGGATCGCCTCGACGATTTGCTCGACCATTTCGTCCGGCGCGGCGATTTCGATGCGCTTGTTCGGCTTGAACGGGTTGAACGCATCGCTGCTCGACGCGAGCCTTTGCCCGAAGCCTTCGGAATCCGCAAGCGTCAAGCCGGGAAAATTCTCGATGTCTTCGAGCGTTACCAGCAATCGGTCAATCACGAACGGGCGCACGACGGCGACGATCAGTTTCATATTCGTTTATTTCCTCCCGTTAAATTTCCCTCCGTGAATTCTCCTTCCCGGTCTTTTTCAAACCAACTGTAAAGCGTCGGCAGAATCAACAGCGTCAAAAGCGTTGACGTTATCAAGCCGCCGATGACGACCGTGGCGAGCGGACGCTGGACTTCCGCGCCCGCGCTGGTGGCAATCGCCATCGGGATAAATCCGAGACTGGCGACGAGCGCGGTCATCAAAACGGGTCGAAGGCGCGTCATCGCTCCCTCGCGCACGGCGTCTGCCACGCTCAATCCTTCGTCGCGCAGATGGTTGATGAAGCTGACCATCACGACGCCGTTTAAGACCGCCACGCCGAACAGGGCGATGAAACCGACGCCGGCGGAAATCGAAAACGGCATTCCGCGCAGCGCGAGCGCGAAAACGCCGCCGACAATCGCAAACGGGATTCCGGTGTAAATCAAAAGGGCTTGTTTGATCGAATTGAACGTCGTGTAGAGCAGCACGAAAATCAGAAACAGCGCGATGGGAACGACTATCAAAAGACGCTCGGAAGCCCGCTGCAAGTTCTCGAACGTGCCGCCCCATTTCAGATAATAGCCGGGCGGAAGCTGCACTTCGCGCTCGATTTTCGCCTGGGCTTCCGTGACGAATGAGCCGATGTCGCGCCCGCGCACGTTCAGCTCGACGCCGATGCGCCGCCTGGTATCCTCGCGCGAAATCTGCGCCGGTCCTTCGACGAGCTTGATTTCGGCGATTTGCGACAAGGGGACGCGCGAGCCGTTCGGCGCGGTCAGCAGCAGGTTTCTGATCGTTTCAATGTCGCGCCCGGATGCTTCGTTCAGCCGGACGACCAAATTAAATCTTTGCTCGCCCTCGTAAACCTGCCCGGCTTCTTTGCCGGCGACGACCGCCTCGACCATATCGTTCACGTCTTCGACGTTCAGACCGTAGCGCGCAATCGCGGCGCGGTCGGGCTTGATCTGCAACTGCGGCAAACCGCTCGTCGCTTCGAGCTTTACGTCTTCCGCGCCGGGAACGGTCTGCACGACGCGCACCATCTCTTCGGCTTTTTCCTTCAAAACGTCGAGGTCGTCGCCATAGAGTTTGATCGCCACGTCCGAGCGCACGCCGGAGATTAGTTCGGCGACGCGCAGTTCAATCGGCTGCGAGAAACTAAACACGCCGAGCGGAACTTCGTGTTCGAGTTTTTCGCTCATTTTCGCAATCAATTCTTCGCGCGATTTCGCGCTCGTCCATTCGCCCGGCGGTTTGAGCGCTACGTAAACGTCGCTGATTTCAACGCCCATCGGGTCGGTGGCGACTTCGGCGCGTCCCGTTTTGGAAATCACGGTTTTGACTTCGGGAAAACTCTTTAGAACTTCTTCCGCCTTGGTCGCAATGGCGACGGATTCTCTCAAAGAAACGCTCGGCAGCCTGCCGATCTGCACCGCCAAATTGCCTTCGTCGAGGCGCGGGATGAACTCCGTGCCTAAGAACGGGAAAATCGCGCCGGAAATCAAAACCAAACCGACAGCGACCGCCAAAGCCTGCGCGCGGTAACGCATCATAAATTCAAACGCCGGTTTGTAAATCCGTTTCGCCCAGCGGATAAGAAAACTTTCGCTTTCGGATACTTTGCCCTTCAGAATAAAAGTCAGCATCGCCGGAACGTAAGTTAAGCTCAAAATCAGCGAGCCTAAAAGCGCGAAAATGACCGTCAGTGCCATCGGCACGAACATCTTGCCTTCAATGCCGCGCAACGAAAGAATCGGCAGATAAACGATGGCGATGATGGCGACTGCGAAAACGACGGGGCGAGCGACTTCGAGACACGCCTCCAAAATCGTCCGTTCCGGCGGCTCGCGCAGGTTTTGGTGCTGCGCTTCGGCGCGACGCCGCACGGCGTTTTCGACCATCACGACCGCGCCGTCAACTATAAGTCCGAAATCGAGCGCGCCGAGGCTCATCAAGTTGCCGGAGACGTTGAAAATTCTCATGAGGATCGCCGCAAAGAGCATCGAAAGCGGAATTATCGTCGCAACGAGCAGCGCGCCGCGCCAATTTCCCAGCAGCAAAATCAAAACGATGATGACGAGAATTGCGCCTTCGATTAAATTCTTTTCGACCGTCGCAATCGCGCGGTCAACCAGTTCCGTGCGGTCGTAGAACGGGACGAGTTCGACGCCGTTGGGCAGGGATTTTTTGATTTGCTCGACGCGCTCTTTGACGGCTTCGACGACCGTGCGCGAGTTTTCCCCTTTCAGCATCATCACGATTCCGGCGACGATTTCGCCCTCGCCGTCGGCGGTCACGGCGCCCTGCCGGACGGTCGCGCCTTCGACGACTTCCGCCACGTCGCGAACGTAAACCGGAACGCCTTCTTTGCCGGTTTTGACGACGATATTCGCCACGTCGTCGGCTTTTTCGACCAGACCGATTCCGCGCAGTAGATATTGTTCAGAACCTTTTTCGATGTAGGCTCCGCCGACATTCGCGTTGTTGCGCGAAACCGCTTCATAAACGTCTCTGAGCGTTAGCCCGTAGGATTGTAGCTTGTTCGGGTCGAGGCGGACTTGATACTGCTTCTCAAAGCCGCCGAAGCTGTTGACTTCCGTGACGCCCGGAACGCCCAAAAGCTGGCGGCGCACGTTCCAATCCTGAATCGTGCGAAGCGCCGTCAAGTCGTGCGTGCCGTCAGTGGATTTGAGTTCGTATTGATAGATTTCGCCCAAGCCCGTCGAAATCGGACCCATTTCCGGCGAGCCGATGTTTTCCGGTATCTGCTCGCGCGCCTGCGCGAGACGTTCAAGGACGAGCTGGCGGGCGAAATATGTATCAACCGAATCGTCGAAAACGACCGTCACGGCTGAAAGCCCGAATTTTGAAACCGAGCGGATTTCAGCAATATCAGGCAAACCCGACATCGCCGTTTCCACCGGAAACGTCACCTGCCGCTCGATCTCTAAAGGCGCGAGCGACGGCGCGGCGGTCAACACCTGAACCTGCACGTTCGTCACGTCCGGCACGGCGTCAATCGGCAGATTTATCAAACTGTATGCGCCCGCCGCCGCCATAATTCCGACGAGAAGCAGAACGATCAGCCGTTGCGAGACCGAAAATCTTATTAGAGCGTTAATCATAAAAATCTCTTTCTGTCTAAAATCCGAAATCTGCAATACAAACTCGCGTTTAGTGATCGTCGTCGCCGAGTTCGCCTTTCTGCATTTGAGTCTTTAAAGTAAAGCTGCCTTTAGTGACGACCTTTTCGCCAAGCTTCAAGCCGCTTTTGACGCGCGTGTATTCCTCGACCTCTCCCCCGATTTCGACTTCGCGGATTTCAAACGCGCCCGGCTCGTCATCTTTTGGCACGAAAACGATATTTTTTTCGCCGATGCGCTGGACGGCGATTGACGGCACGACGAGTTCTTCGCCGGTCGCCTCGCTCGTCCCGGTCATAAATCCGACTTGGACGAACATCCCGGCGCGCAGCCGCCCGTTCGGATTCGGCACTTCGAGCCGAACTCTGCCGACTCTGGTGTCTTCGTTGAGCTGCGGGTCAATGTAGGTTACGCGCGCGTTGATCGCGCCCTCGCCGAGAGCATTGGAGCGAATCTCCGCGCCTGTTCCGACGCGAATGAGCGACATCTGCGATTCCGGCACGTTGGCGATGGCATAGACGCTCGACAAATTGGAAAGCACGAAAACGGTCGTTCCGGCGGTGATTCCCGCGCCCGGATTAACGGGTCGTTCCGTGACCATTCCGGCGGCGGGAGCGTAAATCGGAACTTTCGACATATCGAGGCTGTGATTCGTGTCTCTTTCGTGCGCGTCCAAGTTGACGCCGAGCGCGCGCATCTGGTCGGCGATGTGCTTTACATTAACGCGGGCGGTTTCGACGGCGGCGCGCGCTTCCTGAATCTCCTTATTGAGTGAGATATTCGTCTGGAAATCGTAATCGGCTTTGGCGGTTTTGTAGTTGGTTTCGGCTGAAATCAAGTCCTTCCCCGCGCCCGCGCCGAGTTCGATCAGACGGCGCGTGCGTTTGAGCGTGGCTTCAGCTTCGTCGAGTTTGGCTTTCGCCTGAAGGACGGCGACGCGGTTTTCGGCGCGGTTGACGCGCGCCAGATTGCGCTGCGCGAGCGCGTAAGCGGTTTCCGCCTCGTGGAGTTTGCCGTGCATCTCGGCGATCTCCGGGCTGGCGATGACCGCGAGCAGCGCGCCCCTCTGCACGTAATCGCCGACCGCCGCCGAGACGTTTTCGACTCTGCCGCCGACGAGCGGCGTGACGGCTTGCGTTTGTTGGGGATTCGTCTCGATGGTTCCGGTCGTCTGGAGCAGGGCGATTGCCGGGCGCTGCGTCACGCCCTCGTATTCAAAGCCCGCCGATTCCAGCACCTCCGGGTTGAGCTTGATCTCGCGCATCGTTTCGCCTTCTTCGCTTTCGGCGTGTTCTTCCTTTTTCTCGGCGGTCTCGCCGGCTTCGACGTTAACGGTCGTCGCGGATTTTTTCGTCGCCAACCACGCCAAACCGATGATGCCGACGAGCGCGATAATCGCGGCGGTCAAAATCCAGGCGAACATTTTTTTCGGTTTAGTCGCGCCGGAATCCTTTTCGGTTTCTTCTATCACGACGACGGTTTTCGCGCGGTCGTCGTTTTCGCTGCCGTTGCCCGCTCCCGTGTCCGCTTGCGCTTCGAGCCGGGCGAGTTCCGCCTCGTCTTTGGCGTGATGGCTCATTTCTTCAGCTTCTTCTTCTCTGATAATTTTCTCTGACATAAATTTTTAATTCTCCAGTGTGATTCCGAGCGCGTTGAACAAATCGGCGTTGGCGCGGTAACGCTCGGTGAGCGTTTCGGTCAAATCGCGTTTCGCGTCCAAAAGCCTTCTCTGCTCGGCGATCAAATCCGTGATTTTCAGCTCGCCGATTTCGTAAACTTTTTGGATCGTGACGATGTTTTGTTGAGAACGCGGCAAAACGCCCTGCTCCAATGTCGCCAGCGCGCGGTTCGCCGCCGCGATGCGCTGAAACGCCGCGACGACCTCGCTTCTGATGACTTGCTCGGCGAAAGCGCGTCGCTCCTGCGCCTGCCGGATGGCGATCTCGGCTTCCGCTTTCGCGCCCTGATTTTTGTTGAAAACGGGAATCCCGATTGCCACGCCGAAAGTCAAACCGCGATCTCTTTGCGGAAACGCTCCCGTCGGCAGATCAACCACCGAGCGCCCCTGCGTGTAGCGCGTGTAGGCGGTGATGTACGGCTTCGCTTGAGCGCGGACGAGCCGCAAGCCCGCCGACGCGAGTTGCTGTTCCAGCTCGGCGACGCGGATTTCCGGGCGATTTCTGACGGCGACTTCGAGACTGGTTTCGAGCGTCGCCGGAATATTGAGAAAACGCGCCGTCGTGATGTCCTCGCGCAGTTTCAGCGATTCTTCAAAGGGAACGCCGGCGTAGAATTTCAGTTTGGACAGCGCGGCTTGCAGTCGTCCTTCGGCGAGCTGGCGGCGGGCGCGCAGGCGTTCGACTTCGGTTTGCAAAAGATTCAATTCTAGCGGTGCGGTCTCGCCCTCGTTGACGCGAATCTGCACGAAGCGCGTCGTCTGCAAATCGAGTTCGAGCAGGTCTTCCAGCACCTGAACTTCGCGCAGCGCGGCGAGTGCTTCGGCGTAATTAGCAAAAATCTGACCGGCTAATTCCCGCTGCCGTGCCGCGACTTCCGCCTCGCGCAAGGTGATTTCCGCCTGTGCCACGTCGATCCGCCGCTGCCGCTGGTTGTAAACGTCGAGCGGCAAAGACGCGCCGACGCTCAACTCGCCTTCTCCGCCAGAACCGACGAGACGCCCCGAAGATTGTTCGACTTCGAGCGTTGGATTCGCCCGCAGCCGTGCTTGCTGCAATCTCGCTTTCGCGCGTTCGACTTCGAGCCGCGCGATTTTAATGTCGCCGTTCGTTTCGAAAGCGCGGCGGACGATTTCCGCCAGCGGAATGCCGTCGGTCTGGTTGTAGTAATTCGGTAAAACGGAAACTACCAGAGGCTTCGCTTTATTTGTTTCTTCGACGGCGTTGTCGCTCGTTTCGTTTTTCGCTAAAAGGACGGTCTTTTGCTGCGCTTGTTGTTGCGCCGTGATCGTCGGCGCAACAAGGGCGAGCGAGACTCCGCACGCGGCGACGCGCATCCAAAATTTGTTAAAACTCATTGTGATTCCTAATCAAAATAACCACATGAAATGCCTTTGACCGATTTGAATGCGGCAAAAGACAATTCGATTGGTAAAATAACCCGGCAGACGCTCCTCGCCTCGGAAAGCGAAAAGATCCGCGCCTTTGGTAAAGTTATTTTCGATTAGGAAATTTTAGGCGGTTGGTGCGGCGGAGAAAGAGAGTTGGTGTAGAAGCCGGGCGTTGAGAAGATTATCCGTTCGCCGCTAAAACTCGATTCCTTCAGCGACGCGATGGAAGCGTTCGGAACGGCTACGGCGTGGCACAGACATTCGTCGTTGCAAAGCGGTTGTTCATCGCCTTGGTCGTAGTCGGAAATTGAAGTTGATTCTTTGCCGGCGGCAGTAGCGTCGTCCGGTTCGGAAAAGTTTTGAACGATTTGAGCCGGCGAGTTTTGTTGCGCGGCGAGAGCGGCGGGTTCGTCGCAAAGGACGGGACAGAAGAGTTCAAGTACAATCAGAAACAGCCACAGAACGCAGAATTGGCGTTTGTGTTTTTTCTTCTTTATTGTTTGGAAGAAGCGTTTCATAGCCTGCGGTTAAATTCCTGTGAGCAGTTCCCTTCCTAAAAATCTAGCAGTTAAATCCACCACTTGTCAAATTACAGGCAGATTTCAAAGACAATTTACGCGGGCATTTACGTCGTAAGTTACGGGGTGCGCGTCAACACAAAACCTCTGCTCAAATCGCCTCTCGCCCTGTCGAGCTGAAGTCGCCGAAGATGAAAAACGATCCGCACATTCAGGAAAATCAGCTTAACCAATAAAGATAGCGACTGACCGCCGGTTCTTAGCCGCGAGGCTTTACTTCTGGGTAAATTCTTTTAGGTAATTACTTTACTCCCCTACCCTATCCGAACACGGCAAAATTAATTCGTCGGTGACGGCGGTCAGGCTTGACAACGGCAAAGTCAAAGATATATCGTCTTAGGTTATTGAAAACGAATTTCATTTTCACTTCTTAAGTAAATTTTAATTGTGAGGTTTCTATGTTGCTTAACCGGGTTACATACTCCACGGCACTTTTGCTGATTTTATCCGCCTCCCTGCTGGCACAGGAGAAGTTAAAGATTACGGGTCGCGTTGTAGATGCAAACAACGCATCGATCGCGGGCGCCGAGGTTTTATTAAACCGCCGCGACGTACGGTTTGAGCGGCAAACCATAACCGATGCAAGCGGCAATTTTGAATTTTCCGGTCTGGCTGAAGGCGACTACCAGGTTACAACGACCGCCAAAACATTCGGTGCCTCTTCAAGAAGTTTACGGCTTTCTGGCAATGAAAACGCGACGATTGATTTTATCTTGCAGCCCGCGCAGATCGCCGCCGAAGTTTCGGTCACGTCGAGCTACCTGGCGGGAACGACCGAAAGTTTAAGCGAGATACCGGGTTCGATTGAACGCATCGGACCGCAAGCTCTGGAAAACGCCCGCGTTTTTAATTTCTCGGAAGCGCTGCGGAAAATTTCCGGCCTCAACGTGCGCGATGAGGAAGGCTTCGGTTTGCGACCGAACATCGGGATTCGCGGCACCAACCCGACGCGCTCAACCAAGATTCTGCTGCTCGAAGATGGTTTGCCATTAACTTACGCGCCATACGGGGACAATGCTTCCTACTACCACCCACCCGTCGAGCGTTACGAATCAATCGAGGTTTTGAAAGGTTCCGGGCAAATCGTCTATGGTCCGCAAACGCTTGCCGGCGTCGTCAATTACATCACGCCCAATCCGCCGTCAAAACCGACGTTTAATCTTAAACTGGAAGGTGGCAGCCGTCGTTTCTTAAACGGCAGTGCTGGCTTCGGGGGAACCTGGGGCGAGCGACTCGGCTTTATCACGAATTTTACTCATAAACGTGGCGAGGGAGCTCGCGACAACGTTTTTTCCAAGCTTTACGACACGGCTTCGAAACTGACTTACCAAATCAACGACCGAAACGCGCTGACCGGCAAGTTCACTTTTTACCGCGAAGATTCGAACGTCGCCTACACCGGTCTGACCGAAGCCGAATACGCCCAGAACCCGCGCGGGAACATTTTTAGAAACGACTTTTTCTATGGCAGGCGTTACGGAGTCTCTCTGCAACACGTCGCAATTTTAACCTCAAAAATTAATCTGACGACGAATTTTTATTCGAACTATTTCTCGCGCGACTGGTGGCGGCAGTCTTCGAACTCTAACGAGCGCCCGAACCGCCTTGGGAGCGATCCGGATTGTCTCGGCTTACAGGATTTATACACGACTTGCGGGAATCAGGGGCGGCTCAGGAATTACTCGATGTCCGGCATCGAAACGCGCCTGAACGCCGATTTCAACTGGGGAGCCCTGCGTAACGAGTTGAATGTCGGATTTCGCGTTCACGGGGAAAAACAAAAACGCCGCCAGGAAAACGGCGACCTGCCGAACAGTCGCACTGGAACACTTGCTGAATTCAACGTCCGAAAAAATTTAGCTTATTCGGGCTTTATTCAGTACCGCTTCATTTTCCGTGATTTCGCCGTCACGCCCGGCGTGCGCGTCGAAAGAATCGAATTCGAGCGCGAAAACCGTCTGACGACGCCGACTTTCGCCGGGGCGACTGGAAGCACCGATTTAACGCAGGTCATTCCCGGAATCGGAGTGGCTTATTCGGGACTGAAAAATACCACGATTTTCGCCGGCGCGCACCGCGGATTCGCGCCGCCGCGCACAGAAGACATAATTTCAAACACCGGCGGTGTCGTCGAATTAAACCCGGAACTGAGCTGGAACTATGAAATCGGCGTCAGATCGCGCCCCCTCCGCGGCGTCTCGCTCGAAAGCGCCTTTTTCCGCAACGACTACGAAAACCAAATCGTCGCCGCGTCGATCGCGGGCGGCATCGGTTCGGCGTTCACCAATGGCGGCGAGACCCTCCAGCAGGGCTTCGAGTTTTCCGGTCAGTTAGATTCAGGCGCGATTTTCGAGTCTCAGCACAACTTTTATTTCCGCACGGCTTACACGTTTCTGCCAGTAGCGGAATTCAGGGGCGAACGCTTCAGCTCCATAACCAGTAACAGCCAGGTGCTGGCGCTCTGCCAGCCCGAAAGATTACAGATTTTGTCGCCCTCGTCTTCGCGCTGCCTGGTGACCGGCAACCGCCTGCCTTACACGCCGAAGAACACGCTGACCGCGAGCTTCGGTTATTCGCACCCGGTCGGCGTCGACGCTTTTATCGAAAACGTCTATGTCGGGCGGCAGTTTGCCGACGACATCAACACGACCCGCAGTTTGCCAAACGGTCAGGTCGGAACTATCAGTGAACAAATTTACTGGAACGCGACGGCTAACTATAAAGTCGAGAAATGGAAAACGACGTTTTTTATAACCGCGAAAAATATTTTCGACCGCACCTTCGTCGTCGACCGCTCGCGCGGTTTGCTGCCCGGGATTCCTCGTCTCATCCAGAGTGGCTTAAAAATAAGCTTCTAATTACCGGATTCAAGCAACGATTTAATCTTTCGAGCTGCGGCGGGGTTATAAAGCATCCCCGCCGTTTTTTTCCTTTTCGATCAAACTGATTACCGTTTCGGTTAGTTTCTCGAAATCGTTCGGTTTAACGAGGTAGGCGTTCGCTCCTGCGGCGAGGGCTTTGTTTATTTCCTGCGGTCGGTCTTCCCCGCTGAAAAAAACAATCGGCGTAACGCGGTCAAATCGGCGTATTTCCTGGCATACCAGCTCGCCGCTCGAATCTCTGAAACGGTTGTCCAAAATAATCGCTCGGAAGCCGCCCCTTCCGGCTTGAACCAAGCCTTCTTCCGCCGTGCCGCACGTCGTCACCCGGTAATCCGCCAGTCGAAACGAGAATTTTATTAACTCGCGCGTGTCGTCGTCATCGTCAATGCACAGAATTTCCGAGTTTGGAGGTTCCATAATCTTGTTGCATCAAAACAAAACGCTGAATTGTCAGAGGCTTTGCGCTAATCTTCCGCTTTATTCAGCACCAATTTGAATACCGCCCCGCGCGCTGTATTTTCCGCGAGGAGTTTGCCGTCGTGCTGAGCGACGATCTTGTGCGCGACCGACAGTCCAAGCCCGGAGCCTTTATCTTTGGTCGTAAAAAACGGGTCGAAGATGCGCCCCAAAACGTTCGGCGCAATGCCGCCGCCGGTGTCCGCGACCTCGACGGTCACAGTGGTTTCGTCTTGAAACGTCCGAAAGACGAGACTGCCGCCGTCCGGCATCGCTTGCAACGCATTGATCCCGAGATTCAACAAAACCTGCTTGATTTGCTCGGCATCCAACGAGACGGGCGGCAGACCGCTCGCCAAATCTTCAGTGACCGTCACATTCTGCGCCGCCGCCTGCTGCTCGCACAATTTGCCGACCGACTGCACCAGCTCGTTGACGTTGACGAGGGTTTTCGCCAGTTTCGGCGGGCGGGCGAAATGGAAGAATTCCTGAACTAATTTGTCAATGCGCTCGACCTCGGTTTTGGCGATGCGGGCGAACTCGCGGCGCGGGCTGTCGGGCGCCAGCTCGTCTTCAATAATCTCGACCGCGCCTTTGATTGCGCCCAAAGGGTTGCGGACTTCGTGAACCACGCCCGAAGCGATTTCCGCCAAGGAAGAAAGCCGCTCGGCTTGCAAAAGCTGCCCGACCGTTTCCCTCAGTTCCGCATACGCGGTTTGGAGTTCCGCGTTAATGCGCTCGGCGCGCTCGCGCTCGCGCCGCCTTTGGTCTCCGAGGAATCCCGTCACCGCGCCGATGACGAAGAACATACCTAACTCGGCGTACTGGTTGAGCGCGTAATCGTAATTCTGGTGCTGCCAGTGGAAAGCTATATGAGGCAGATAGGACAAACACGCGAGCAGAGCGGCGCCGAGTCCTCCGCGCCAGCCGAACCAGAGCGAAGCCAGAATGATTGGGATGTAATAAAGTCGCTGGTAAACCTGGTGTAAGACGAGGCTCTCAACCGGCGTCAGAAAATGAAGCGTCGAGACGAGCAGCACCCCCGCGCTGACGGAAAATATCGGTAAAAATCGCTTCATCTGGCGGCGTTTTGAAATAAACCGGCTAAACTTCGTTTCCCGGTTCGATTAATTTGCGGATTCTTTATTTTCATCCAAATCGTGTTTTTCCATCCGGTAAATCAGGGCGCTCCGGGTGATGCCCAGGTAGCGCGCCGTCTGCGACTGGTTGCCGTTGTGCATCTCGAGCGCGTAACGGATGATTTCGCGCTCCACCTCGTCGAGCGAGATGGGGTCCAAAGGCAGCTCGAATTTGAC
>FUFK010077210.1_pt1 | contig 11802 bp, 13 predicted proteins | sample 1021851 | NCBI WGS metagenome assembly FUFK01 (sample SAMEA51879418, study PRJEB19060) | metagenome
TCCAAAAAAGGCTGTAACGGTAAATCTACAAAATGTTTAACTCATAACTTATGGGATGAACTTGAAAATCATATTAATGATTTTTTTGAAAAAAAGAGTTTAGAAGATCTTATTCAAGATAATATTGAGAGAAGAATTTAAAAATGGATACTAGAGAAAAAGATATAGAAAAATTAAAAGATTATAAATACGGTTTCACTACTGATATTGAAAATATTAAAGCCCCAAAAGGCTTAAATGAGGAGGTGATCAAGTTTATTTCTAATATTAAAAAAGAACCGAAATGGATGTTAGACTTTAGATTAAANGCTTATGAGCGATTAAAACTTTTAAAAGAACCTAACTGGCAAAAACCAAAATATCCTAAAATTGATTATCAAGATTTATATTATTACTCAGCACCAAAAAGNATGAAAGATAAACCAAAAAGTTTAGATGAGCTTGATCCTAAACTTTTAGAGACATATAAAAAGCTTGGAATTCCATTACAAGAGCAAGCAAGACTAAATGGAATTGCTGTCGATGCAGTATTTGACTCAGTTTCAGTGGCAACTACTTTTAAAGGTGAATTAACTAAACATGGAATAATTTTTTGTTCAATGTCAGAGGCAATTCAAAAACATCCTGAGCTTGTTAAAAAATATCTAGGAACTGTTATACCAGTTACTGATCATTTCTTTGCTACACTGAATTCTGCTGTTTTTACAGACGGATCATTTGTTTATATTCCTGAAGGTGTTAAATGCCCTATGGAGTTATCTACTTATTTTAGAATTAATGCATCAGAGACAGGACAGTTTGAAAGAACTTTAATAATTGCTGATAAAGGAAGTTATGTAAGTTACCTCGAAGGATGTACAGCTCCAATGAGAGATGAAAACCAATTACATGCCGCAAACGTAGAATTGATTGCTTTAGATGATGCTGAAATAAAATATTCAACTGTACAAAATTGGTATCCAGGAGATGAAAATGGCAAAGGAGGGATTTATAATTTTGTAACCAAAAGAGGATTGTGTAAAGGAAAAAATTCNAAGATTTCTTGGACGCAAGTTGAAACAGGTTCAGCTATCACTTGGAAATATCCAAGTTGCATATTAAAAGGTGATAATTCAATTGGTGAGTTTTACTCTATAGCAATCACCAACAATCATCAGAAAGCAGATACCGGTACAAAGATGATTCATTTAGGAAAAAATACCAGAAGTAAAATTATTTCCAAAGGTATAAGTGCTGGATTTTCTGACATGACTTACAGAGGCTTAGTAGATGTTAATTCAAAAGCTAAAAATTCTAGTAACTATACACAATGTGACTCTCTATTAATGGGAAATAAATGTGGCGCACACACAGTCCCCTATATAAAAAACAAAAATTTTGACTCAAATATTGCTCACGAAGCTACTACGTCAAAAATTAGTGAAGAGCAGTTACACTATTGTCAACAAAGAGGACTAAATCCTGAGGAGGCTGTAGGATTGATTGTTAATGGTTTTTGTAAGGAAGTATTACAACAATTACCGATGGAATTTGCAGTTGAAGCTCAAAAACTTGTGGGTATTAGCTTAGAAGGGAGCGTTGGTTAATGCTCAAGATAAATAATTTAAATGCAAATGTAGAAAATAAAACAATATTAAAAGGATTTTCTCTTAATATAAATCCTGGTGAAGTGCATGCAATTATGGGCCCAAACGGCTCTGGAAAAAGTACATTATCTAACATTTTATCTGGAAAAAAAGGTTATGAGGTATCAGGTGAGATCTTATATGAAAATAAAAATTTATTTGACCTTGAGACAGAGGAGAGAGCACATAAAGGAATATTTTTGGCTTTCCAATATCCATTAGAAATTCCAGGTGTTAATACAAATATTTTTTTAAAAACATCCTTAAATGCAATTAGAAAAGCAAGAGGAGAAAAGGAATTAGATGCAATTGAATTTTTGAAACTTGTAAAAGAAAAAGCTAAAGAATTAAAATTTGATGAAGAAAAACTTAACAGACAACTAAATGTTGGATTTTCTGGTGGAGAAAAAAAGAAAAATGAAATTCTGCAAATGTCTATGTTATCTCCAAAATTATCTATTTTAGATGAGACAGACTCAGGCCTAGACATAGATGCGCTTAAAATAGTTGCAGATGGAGTTAATACTTTAAGAAATAAGGAAAATTCTTTTTTAATAATAACTCATTATCAAAGATTATTAGATTATATTAAACCTGACTTTGTTCATGTTTTAATGAATGGAAAGATAATAAGATCTGGTGGTCCGGAGTTAGCAATCGAACTAGAAAAAAAAGGATATGAAAGTTTTAATTAAATGAGAGAACAATTACAATCAGATTTTGATAAAACAGTAAAAACTGCAGAAATTTCTCAAGAAGAAATTTTGATTAAAAAAGATTTTTTAAATAAGTTTATAGAAAGTGGTTTTCCCAATAAAAAACAAGAAGATTGGAAGTTTCTAGATATAAGTCAAATCATTAAAAAGGATATTAGCAATTTAAGTTTTTTTAATGATTATTCTCAATCTAACAAAATCGACCCGTCTATTTATATTGATAGTTTGGATCATAATAAGATTGTTTTTACTAATGGAAGAATTGAAAAAATTGATTTTAGTCACGAGGACCAAAATAAAATAGAAATTATTGATGACACTAAAAAAAATACATCTTTTGATAATAAAAATCCATTGATTGACTTGAATAGTGCATTAATCCATAAAGTTTTTAAAATTTTGATTAAAAAAGATTATTCCCTTAAGAAACCTTTAATAATTTATCACTCAACAAATGAGAAAATTACCTCAACTAATATTAATTTGAGATTAGATTTTGAGCTAGGTGAAAAAAGCTGTCTAAAACTTATTGATTATTTTNNTAANAANANAACNAAAAACTTTNTNAATATTTTTTANAANTTNNATTTAGAAAAAGACTCAATNCTTAAAAACTATAAAATTGATAAATTTANNAATNATNANNTNAANTANTCTTTTAANAATATTGAACANGNNAATAACAGTGTNTCNGANACATTTATATTATCTGCTGGTTCNNATTATTTTAAAAATGANATNAANTGTAATTTAAATGGTGAGTATTCNTCNGCNTTTATNAANGGNATNTTTTCNTTAAANGAAAATCAACANCANGAAATNAGANCTACANTNAANCATTTNGTNGANAACACNAAAAGTTATCAGCTTATTAAAAGTGTTCTTGGAAAAAATNCAAAATCNGCATANCAAGGAAGAATATTTGTNAACTCNAAAGCTCAAAAAACTGATGGATATCAATTNAGNAAAGCNATANTNNTNGATGANACATCNGAGTTTAATGCAAAACCAGAATTAGAAATTTATGCTGATGATGTAAANTGTTCNCANGGATCAGCATCTGGNAGNTTAGATGAAAATTCAATTTTNTACTTAATGTCTCGTGGNTTGAANTATCANCANTCAAAAGAACTNNTNATAAATGGNTTTTTANTNGATGTTGTTGAAAAGATTACAGACGTAGAAATAAAAAANTTAATTANAAATATNATTGGATTAAAANAATGAANATAAATNANATTANAAAAGANTTNCCGATTTTTGATGAAAAAATTCANAANAANGATTTAGTTTANNTAGATAGNGCNAANTCNTCTCAAAAACCTAANGTNGTTTTAGATAGAATAAATGATTTTTANTCNAAACANTTTTCAAATGTNGGNAGAAGNATNCATTATTTAGCTGTTGCAGCTACTAATTTNTATGAAAANACNAGNANTTCTGTTCAAAAATANATNAATGCNAAAGATAAAAATGAAATTGTATTTACNAAAGGTGCNACAGAGGCTTTAAATTTNGTNGCNAANACTNTAGGTCANGCNATNTTNGAGCCAAATGACGAAATTTTAATNACAGAGNTNGANCATCANTCAAATTATGTNCCATGGCATTTTTTAAGAAAATCNAAAAATATNAAAATNAAGTTTGCNGAGATAAATGAAGACGGAGATATTCCNATNGAAAATATAGANAAAGAAATTACANATAAAACTAAAGTNATAGCAATAACTCATTTATCCAATGTNACTGGTGCAGTTTTACCAATNAAAGANATAACNCAATTAGCNCATTCNAAGGGNATAGTTGTTGTAGTAGATGGATGNCAGGGAGGACCACATTTAAAATTAGATATGCAAGACCTGGATTGTGATTTTTATGCAATATCATGTCANAAAATGTATGGCCCGACAGGACTTGGAGTTTTNTATGGAAAAAAGAAATGGTTAGAGCAACTTCCACCNTACCAAGGAGGTGGNGGAATGATAAATGANGTTAAAAAAGATAGAATTTCTTATGGNGAACTTCCAAATAAGTATGAAGCTGGAACAATGGCTACAGCTCAAGTNATNGCGTTTGATCAATCAATAAAATTTTTAGANAGTATTGGAATTGANAATNTNATTAAACATGAAAAAGAATTAATAGAATANGGTCAAGAAATTTTAAAAAANAATAANTCTGTNANANTAATTGGAAATCCAAAAGANCGAGGTGGAGTNNTATCTTTTACNGTAGAAGGAGTNCATCCACATGANATTGCAACTATTCTNGATGAAACTGGAGTTGCTATAAGAGCGGGTCATCATTGTTGTCAAATACTTCATGACAAATTAGGTATACCNGCAAGTGCANGAGCATCATTAGGAGTTTATAANACNAAAGATGATTTAGATAANNTAAATGAAGGTATTAATAATTGTAAAAAAATTTTTGATTTAAAATGAACTTAAAAGAATTATATCAAGAAATAATTTTAGAGCATGGAAAGAACCCNCGAAATTTNGGNAAAACAGAAAATTNTAATAAAGATGCNAANGGCAATAATCCATTATGTGGAGATAATGTACATGTATATNTNAAANTAAATGANCAAAGAAAAGTAGAGGATATTTCTTTNGAAGGAAGNGGATGTGCAATATCAATGGCATCAGCNTCAATNATGACTGATTTGATTAAAGGNAAAAGTGATAATGAAGCTAAAGAAATNATTGAGGATTTTTTAGGAATGATNAAAGANAATCCTGAACTTAAAAATAANATTTTAAAAGAGGACGATAAAACAAAATTNATGTGTTTATCAGGTGTTAAACAATATCCAATGAGAGTTAAATGTGCNACCTTATCATGGCACACTTTAGTATCTGCAATGGAAAATGATGGGAAAGAAATAACCACAGAAAATTANTTATGGATGTNAAAAANAAAATAATNGAGGAAATTAGAAAAATTTANGATCCTGANTTACCAGTNAACATATATGAACTTGGTTTAATNTATGATATANAAGTAAATGGTCGTAAGGCTGAAATNAAGATGACATTAACTACACCNAATTGTCCNGTNGCAGAAAGTTTACCNAAAGAGGTAAAAGAGGGNGCAATGCAAGTAGAGGGAATAGATGATGTAAATCTTGAATTGGTTTGGGATCCTCCNTGGAATAAAGATATGATGTCAGATGCAGCNAAATTNGANTTAAANTTNTAATGANCCNNATTATTAAATTAAGTGANAATGCNGCNNNAAGAATTAAAGAAATANTGTCNAACGCTGAAAAAAATGCNNTNGGTGTAAGAGTNTCTGTNAAATCAGGTGGTTGTGCAGGNATGTCNTACGTAATGGAATATTCAAAAGANGTAAATCCTAATGANGAGTTGATNGAGGATAAAGGAGTAAANGTTTANATTGANTCNGCNGCAGTTATGTANCTTNTAGGNACTGANATGGATTANAANAANGAGGATTTTTCATCATCATTTGTNTTCAATAATCCCAATGAAACCGAGCGTTGTGGCTGCGGNGAGTCNTTNAAAGTATANTCCCATTTTGAACATANCAGNGTTGCAATAAANGCATAGANTGTNTAATATNTANCTATGAACGTCTTTGAAATCANAAATTTGCAAAACAGCGANGACAGAAAAGANAAGAGAAAAACTTTTTTAAGATCTCTTATAAAGTCTGTTGATACTGGAGCAAATGGAACACTTGATTACATTGTTAAAAAAGGTTCTGGCAAAAACAAAATTGCTAAAACCAGACANTAAAAATTAACAACTGTAATACATCTCAAACTCNATNGGATGAGGTGTGTGTTCAAANTTGTGTATTTCNTCAAACTTCAATGCAATATAAGCATCTATTTGATCATCAGTAAATACATTACCTTGTTTTAAGAAATCTCTGTCTTTATCAAGACTTTCCATTGCTTCTCTTAAAGATCCACAAACAGTTGGAATTTTCTTAACTTCATCTTCTGATAAAGCATAAAGATCTTTATCAAATGATTTACCTGGATCAATTTTATTCTTAATTCCATCTAAACCAGCCATTAACATTGCAGAGAAAGTTAAATATGGATTACCAGCAGCATCACCAAATCTAATTTCACATCTAGCTGCTTTTTTACTTAGAGTGATAGGAATTCTACAAGATGCTGATCTGTTTCTAGCTGAATAAGCTAATAAAACTGGAGCTTCAAATCCTGGAATTAGTCTTTTATAACTATTCGTAGTAGCATTTGAAAAAGCATTTATTGCTTTTGCATGTTTTAAAATTCCACCTATGTAATGTAAGGCCGTATCGGATAGTCCAGCATATTTGTCACCAGAAAATAAAGCTGTATCACCTTTCCAAATTGATTGGTGAACGTGCATACCTGAACCATTGTCACCTTTAACAGGTTTAGGCATAAATGTGGCTGTTTTACCAAATGAGTTAGAAACCATATGAACAGCATATTTATAAAGTTGTAAATTATCTGCTTGATCTACAAGAGTTCCAAAATACATCCCAAGTTCGTGTTGACTTGGTGCTACTTCGTGGTGATGTTTTTCAACTTTGATCCCCATTTCTTTCATGGCTTTAAGATATTCACTTCTCATATCTTGTTCACTATCAACAGGAGGAACTGGAAAATAACCACCTTTAATTCCTGGTCTGTGACCCATGTTACCATTTTCATATTCTCTTCCTGAATTGTAAGGGCCTTCTTTACTATCTATTTTAAATCCAGTTTCATTCATATCATTTTTGAATCTTACATCGTCAAATACAAAAAATTCAGCTTCAGGACCAAAAAATGCTTTATCTCCAATTCCTGAACTTTTTAAGTAGGCTTCAGCCTTTTTAGCTGTTCCTCTAGGATCTCTTTCATATGGATCTTTTTTAATTGCATCTAAAACATCGCAAAAAAGGTTTAATGTGTTATGTGATGTAAATGGATCTACGATCGCTCTAGAATTATCTGGTTTAAGGATCATGTCAGACTCATTAATAGCTTTCCAACCAGCAATAGAGGAACCATCAAAAAAAATTCCTTCTTTCAACATATCCTCATCCACCATTTTGGCATCCATAGTTACATGTTGAAGTTTTCCTCTAGGGTCAGTAAATCTTAAATCTACGTATTCAATTTCTTTATCTTTAATAGTTTTTAGTACATCAGTTGAACTCATTTATAACCTCCGTAATTCTGTGGGTTGTGATACCAAATAAAGATTGATAAATAATCCTCTTTTACTTAATAACACCTATGCGTTTTTAACATAAGTGTATAATGAAATATGAAAAATAACTAACAATTAGAAGTTGAAAATGACCTTTATTGATAAAGAGCCTGTTAAAAGAGTTGAAAAAATAATAAAGGAATTTGATGAAAATTTAAGTGTGAGTGTCCTAAAAACATCAGCCAGAACAGCATTAGAGGCAGCATCTTCACTAAATTGTGATGTTGGAGCAATTGTCAAAAGTTTACTTTTTAAAACTGACAATAAGTTTTGTTTGTTTTTAATAGCTGGAGATAAGAAAGCTTCATTAAAAAAAATAAAAAAAAATATTAAATTCTCTGATGTATCAATGGCCTCTGCTGACGAAGTAAAAAGTATAACTGGATATACTATTGGAGGTGTTTCTCCAGTAGGGCATATAAATGATGTTGATATTTACATTGATAACTCACTTGAAAGATTTAACTTTTTATTTGCTGCTGCTGGACATCCAAATTGCATATTTAAAATAAGTTTTTTGAATTTAAAAAAAATTACCAAAGGTGTAATTGAAGANATAATAGAATGAAACAACCAACTGTATTTGATTATCTTTTATTAATTTTTTTGGCACTAATTTGGGCATCTGCTTTTTTTAATATCAAGATCGCGACCTACTCTTTTGGACCAATAACGATAGCTTTTTTAAGAGTTTTTTTTGGAGCAATTCCAGTTCTATTACTCTGTTATTACAAAAAGATAAAAGTTGAAGCATTTTCCAAAGACTGGCACTGGTTTGCTATGATTGGTTTTATAAATTTAGTTGCACCTTTTTATTTAATTGCATATGGAGTACAATCTGTTCAAAGTAATTTAGCAGCGATATTGATGTCGACAACACCATTAAGCTCTACAGTATTAGGTCATTTTTATACTAAAAATGAAAAATTTAATTTTGTTAAAACAATTGGCATTTTAATAGGTTTTTCTGGAATACTATATCTATTCTCTGACAATATTTTGATTAACGAAAATAATATTCTATCTGCATTATTAATTCTCCTAGGTTCAACTTGTTATGTAATAGGTGGCGTTTTAACTCTTAGAATTAGTAAGAAAAAAAATGAAAATGTGACAGGTTCAATATTAATTTGGGCTGTGATAATTTTGATACCAATTGTAAGTTTTGTAGAACAACCATGGAATATAAATCCTAGATTAGACTCTACAATATCAGTAATGTATTTAGGTTTAGTCTCGACAGGAATAGCATGGCTATTAAGATTTAAAATTTTAGTGAAAAATGGATTAATCTTCCAATCACAAGTTTCTTATTTAATCCCAATTTTTGGAACAATTTTAAGTTATATATTTTTAAAAGAGCTAATTACTTTTAAAGTTTTAATCTCCTTGATCGCAGTTTCAGTTGGAATTTATTTTGTAAGAAAAGCAGATAATAACTCCAGTAAAATCAATGCTGATTAACACAATTTGAAGTTGTAAATCTTATTGACCCATTTACAACATTATCAAAAAGGTCTTTAATTATATTTATAAAAATGGCTAAGAAAAAAAGGAAAAAAGCTGTAACTAAAAAAAGAAAGAAAACAAAAAAGTCGATTAAAAAAAGAAAGAANCTTAAATCAAGACGACACAAGAAACTTTCTTCAGTAAAAAAACCTAAAAAAAATCTTAAGTCAAAATTAAATAAACGTAAAAAAAGAGGAGTAAAAATGAGTGCAGAAGCGATGAAAGTGTCATCTGTATTAGATACCTCTCATTTAAAGGTTAAATTTCCATTTAAGGCTAAATATGGAAACTACATAAATGGAAAATTTGTGGAACCTAAATCAGGCAAATATTTTGATAATGTTAGTCCGATTTCTAATGAGAAAATCTGTTCAGTTGCGCGTTCAAATGAGCAAGACGTTGAAGCGGCATTAGATGCAGCTCACGCAGCTTTCCCTGAGTGGGGAAAGACAGACATCACTACAAGATCAAACATCTTGTATAAAATTGCTGATGTTTTAGAAAAAAATCTAAACTTATTAGCTGTAGCTGAATGTTTAGATAATGGAAAACCTATCAGAGAATGTATGGCGGCAGATTTACCTTTGGTTATTGATCATTGGAGATATTTTGCTGGGGTAATTAGAGCGGAAGAAGGATCTATCGCTGAAATTGCTAATAACCAATACTCATACAATTTTCATGAACCATTAGGAGTAGTTGGTCAGATAGTTCCGTGGAATTTCCCATTATTAATGGCAACATGGAAGTTAGCACCAGCACTTGCTGCAGGAAACTGTTCAGTTTTAAAACCAGCTGAGCAAACTCCAGCATCAATTATGGTAATGATGGAACTAATTGGAGATTTANTGCCTCCAGGAGTAGTTAACATTGTTAGTGGTTTTGGATTNGAAGCTGGTAAACCATTAGCGTCCTCTAAAAGAGTTGCTAAAGTTGCATTTACTGGTGAAACAACAACTGGAAGATTGATTATGCAGTATGCTGCACAAAACATCATTCCAATTACTTTGGAATTAGGAGGAAAATCTCCGAATATTTTCTTTGAAGATGTTATGGAAAAAGATGATGACTTCTTTGATAAATGTATCGAAGGTTTCGTCATGTTCAATCTTAACCAAGGTGAAGTTTGTACTTGTCCAAGCAGAGCTTTAATACAAGAGTCGATCTATGACAAATTCATGGAAAGAGCTATTGCTAGAACTAAAGCTGTTGTTCAAGATAATCCTTTAAAAATGGAAACAATGATTGGAGCTCAAGCATCAGTAGAGCAAATGGAGAAGATAAAATCTTATCTAGAGCTTGGTAAAAAAGANGGTGCTAAAGTTCTGACCGGTGGTAGCGTTGCTAAGTTAAATAGTGGATTGGAAAAAGGAAACTATATCCAACCTACTGTTTTTGAAGCTAAAAACGACATGCGTATATCACAAGAGGAAATCTTTGGACCTGTTGTATCTGTGATTAAATTTAAAGATGAAGCAGAGGCATTAAAAATTGCTAATGATACTCTTTATGGTTTAGGCGCAGCTGTATGGACCAGAAATGGAAACATAGCTCATAGAATGGGAAGAGCGATACAAGCAGGGATAGTATGGACTAATTGCTATCATGCTTATCCTGCTCACTCTCCATTTGGTGGTTACAAACAATCAGGTGTAGGTAGAGAAACTCATAAAATGATGCTTGGCCATTATAGACAAAATAAGAATCTTCACGTTTCTTATGCTGAGAAGAAATTAGGTTTCTTTTAATAAATAATATATACTGGCCCGTGATTCTAAATCATGGGCCGGACTTTAAAAATGAAAGTATCTGCAACAAATTCCGCTTTAAATCTACTATCCGAACTTCAGGATAAGTATGGTGAAAAATTAATGTTTCATCAATCAGGTGGTTGTTGTGATGGTAGTGCTCCGATGTGTTTTCAGGAGGGTGAATTTCCTTTAGGCGATAATGATGTAAAACTTGGAGAAATTGGTGGGGTTCCTTTTTATATGAATGCAGATCAATATGAAAAGTGGAAACACACTGATTTAACAATAGATGCAGTTAAAGGTATTGGTGGTATGTTCTCATTAGATAATGGAACAGGTCGCAGATTTCTGACTAAATCAGAAATCTGCTTAGTTGTCGATAACGACAAAAAAAATTGATCTTTATTATTGACCTGGAGCTTTGTAAGCACTTGAAGCAACTTCACTTGCTTTAGTTGTGGCTTTATTAAAATCAATAGCTTCTAACATAGTTAAATTTTTAACTGCACCTGAAGCTTCTACAACAAGTTTTACTGCTGCAAAGTCTTCAAAACTAGTTAATTCATTAACAACTATAAAATCATATGAGCCTCTAACAATGTCCATACTATGCATTGTTCCGCCCATTGCTTTTGTTAATTGTTCTACAACTGCTTTTCTATCACTTTTAGGATCTTTCAAAAAACCTTGAAAAGCTTTTTCAGTGTAGTTTCCCATTATATATGCTTTCATTATTTCCTCCTATAAAATTAACAATTTAGCATGAGATAATACAATTTTCTTTTACAAATTGTCTCAATAAAAAATAAATAATTAAGGAACTAGCCAATTATCTTTATTGTTTTCTAAATCAAATCTAGCTCTTCTGTGACCTTTGGCTGCTAAATATAACCATTCTATTGACTTAATTTTACACTGTATCACAGTAAAGTTCTTATAACCTTCTTCACTTTGCTCTTTTGTATATTCAAAATTA
>FUFK010043323.1_pt1 | contig 11801 bp, 10 predicted proteins | sample 1021851 | NCBI WGS metagenome assembly FUFK01 (sample SAMEA51879418, study PRJEB19060) | metagenome
AAGCAGAGGTTTGATGAGGTGAATGATTTAATCATTCAGCCGGATGTAATATCAGACCAGAAGCGGTATATCGAATTGAATAAAGAATATAAGGATCTTCGTGCGTTGATGGATGAACGTGAGAAGTATGTAAGTCTTACTGAAAATATTTCGGAAGCTGAAGAGATTATCTCTGATGGTAGCGATGCTGAAATGACAGAGATGGCGAAACTTCAAATGGAGGAAGCTAAAAATCAACTTCCTGCGCTGGAGGATAAGATAAGAATGATGCTTATCCCAAAAGATCCGGAAGATTCTAAGAACGTGGTCGTAGAGATTCGTGGAGGTACNGGNGGNGATGAAGCCAGNATTTTCGCNGGAGATCTATATCGTATGTANACTAAATATGTNGAAAGNAGGGGCTGGAAGCATAATATCGTGGATTATAGTGAAGGTACCAGTGGAGGATTTAAAGAAATGATCTTTGAAGTTTCCGGAGAAGATGTGTATGGTACCATGAAATTTGAAGCTGGAGTGCATCGTGTACAACGNGTTCCTCAAACCGAAACTCAGGGCAGAGTTCATACTTCTGCCGCAACCGTTATGGTGTTGCCAGAAGCTGAAGAATTTGATGTTCAGATAGACCCAAAAGATGTAAGAATTGATTATTTCTGTTCTTCAGGACCTGGAGGACAGTCAGTAAACACNACATANTCTGCGGTACGTTTAACTCACGAACCTACTGGTTTGGTAGCTCAATGTCAGGATCAAAAATCGCANCATAAGAATAAGGAAAAAGCTTTCCGTGTTCTGCGTTCCAGGTTATACGAACAGGAGCTGGCTAAGAAAATGGAAGCCGATGCTGCAAAAAGAAACTCAATGGTTTCAAGTGGTGACCGTAGTGCTAAGATTCGTACCTATAACTATGCTCAGAGTAGGGTTACAGATCACCGTATCAACCTGACCCTATATGATCTCTCTAATATCATCAATGGTGATATTCAAAAGATCGTTGATGAATTACAGCTGGCAGAGAACACCGAAAAGCTAAAAGAGAATTCTGATATTCTTTAAATCTGAATTAATTAAATATGACTTCACAGGAGCTTACTGAGCAAATTTTCAAAAAGCAAACGTTTTTGTGCGTAGGACTGGATACCGATATCGACAAGATTCCAACCTATCTGCTTTCAGAAAAAGATCCTGTTTTTAGTTTTAATAAAGCCATAATTGACGCTACATATCAATCTTGTGTGGCGTATAAACCTAATATTGCATTTTATGAAGCATTGGGTGCCAGTGGATGGAAGAGTCTTAAAAAGACGATCGAATACCTGCATACTGAATATCCAGAGCTTTATACTATCGCTGATGCTAAGCGTGGAGATATAGGAAATACTTCCAGGATGTACGCCAAAACCTTTTTTGAAGATCTCGGATTCGATTCTATAACGGTCGCACCTTATATGGGTAAGGACAGCATTGAACCATTCCTGGAATTTGAAAATAAGCATACCATTTTACTTGCGCTTACTTCCAACGAGGGAGCTTATGACTTCCAGACCCAACAGGTAGATGGTGAAGAACTTTATAAAAAGGTCATCAAAACATCTTTAGACTGGAATAATTCTGAAAACTTGATGTACGTGGTGGGTGCTACAAAGGCAGAATATCTTGCTGAGATAAGAAAAATCATTCCTGAAAACTTTTTGCTGGTACCAGGTGTTGGTGCACAGGGAGGTAGTCTGGAGGAAGTTTGTAAATACGGAATCACATCAAATGTTGGTTTACTTGTAAATTCTTCCCGTAAGATTATCTATGCATCAGATTCTTCAAATTTTGCTGAAATTGCTGGTGCTAAAGCTGAAGCTATACAGATCCAGATGAAGGATGAATTAGCAAAACTTTAGAAATATGCCGTTTCAGGATCAACTTCAACGATCTTTTGAACTCACCTCAATTCCGAAGAGAATAATATCTCTGGTTCCAAGTCAAACCGAATTACTCGTAGATCTCGGTTTAGAAGATTCTATAGTGGGAATCACCCATTTCTGCGTGCATCCTGAAGGACTTAAGGATAAGAAGACTAGCTTAGGAGGAACTAAAAAAGTGAATTTAAGGAAGGTCAGAGATTTAAAACCTGATATCATACTTTGTAATAAGGAGGAGAATACCCGCGAAATGGTAACAGCTCTAACTGAAATCGCGCCTGTCCATTGCTCAAACGTTGCCAATCTTGACGATAATGCTNAACTTATTAGAATGTATGGNGAGTTGTTTGANAAAAGCGAGGAAGCCNATNTTTTGATTCAGAATATNGANAATTCCCGGCAGGANCTNGNGCAANTAGTTTCNNATTCGAAACCTAGAAGAGTAGCTTATTTTATCTGGAATAAACCATTGATGGTAGCAGGGCGGGGAACTTTTATCAATGAAATGCTAGAACTTAATAAGATGGTAAATGTTTTCGAAGTGGATAGATACCCTGAAACAGATCTAGAGGCTTTGCAGACTATGGAGATAGATGAAATTCTTCTAAGTTCTGAACCTTTTCCATTTGAAGAAAAACATAAAAAAACCTTCTCAGGAATTTCTGAAAAGGTGTCGCTTGTGGACGGTGAATATTTTAGTTGGTATGGAAGCCGTGTTTTCAAAGCCTTGAAATACTTCAGGCAGTTTCACTCCTAGTCTCTACCATTGAGCAATCCATTCTCCTGAGTTCAGCCAGAATTTTCTTAGCTCTTAAATTCAACTTGTCACTTTGGTCTTTATCTATCAGAGCAATTTTGTAAGCACGTTGCATCAACCTGCTATACTTTTCGCAAAGACGTTCTTCTTTTGTTTTATTTTCGAAAATTCTAAACATATAAAACTTAATTTCTTTCCATCCCATCATCATCTCTCTACGATACAAAGCTAAGACTAACATAACTTACACATTGATAATGTTGAGTTAAGCTTAATTTAAAATGCTACGGATATATGGGGAAAAGTGTTAAAAAATTGACTTATGTAAGAATTTTAAGATCTATCTTGTAGGGCAAAAACACGTTTTAAAAGGTCAGTAGTCCTAGAATTTAGAGAATTTCTAATGTCCTTTTCTTCTTTCTCTATCATCAAATAAACGCCTTGAAGAGCTTCATTGGTAACATAATCTGTAAGATCTGGATTCACCTTACTGGTAAGAGGGATGGCATTATACCTTTGGATAAGATTGGACCAAACTTGATTTGCACCAACTTTTTCTAATGAGTTATTGATAATAGGATTGAACCTGTCATAAAGCTGTGATTGAGTTTTGGACGAAAGATAATTTGTTGCAGCATTATCTGCACCTAAAAGGATGTTTCGTGCATCAGCAAAGCTTATTTCTTTCACCGCGCTTGCGAATACTGGAATTGCTTCTCCCACTGCATCTTCAGCAGCTCTGTTGAGAACTCTCAGGCCTTCATCAGCAAGATTATCCAAACCAACATCTCTCAAGGTTTTATCGACTTTCTGTAATTCTGGAGGCAGACTAATACGAACAAGTTCATTTTTAAAGAATCCATTTTCAGTTGCAAGACTTGTCACTTCTTTATCGATCCCGAATTGAAGAGCCTGCTTCAGTCCAGAGTTAATTTCAGAATCGGTTACACCATAAGTTGAAGGGATCTGAGTTGCAATTTGTTGCAATTCAGCACAGGAACTTAACGAGAATATAAGTAGTAGACCGAGGAACTTTTTCATGGTAAATAATTTGCTCAAATATACTTGCTAAAATTTTAACGCTTCATCGTATAAAGTTATAATAATATTAAAACTATCGATTTTGTTTATGTCACACGCTGAAGTATTTTTAGCTTGATAAATCTGAAATTCAGATTTTTATAAGAAAGATGGTCAGATAACTTTGAAGTCAATAGGATCGTGTTTCATCTGCATTTAATTTTTATCGAATAATTAAAAACATGAGTAATGAATTAGTAGTAGACTGTTTTAATACATCAGCATATTACAAGTTCATATTCCTGCTTAGAAGCCACCTTCCCCAAGGTGGCTTTTTTTCAGTTTTCAATAATTTTAAAATCTCATTTTCATTGCGATTTTCGTAAATTGCAGGTCAATATTCTTGATATAATTAAACATGGAGCAACAAAGTCCTTATAAACCTAAAAATAAAATAAGAATTGTAACCGCAGCCTCGCTTTTTGATGGTCATGATGCCGCCATTAATATTATGCGGAGAATCATCCAGGCTACTGGAGTTGAGGTGATCCATCTTGGACATGATAGAAGTGTGGAAGAGGTCGTAAACTGTGCCATTCAGGAAGATGCACATGCGATTGCAATGACTTCTTACCAGGGTGGCCACACCGAATACTTCAAATATATGTATGACCTTCTCAAAGAGAAAGGCTCAGAACATATAAAGATCTTTGGCGGTGGAGGTGGTGTGATCCTTCCAGATGAGATCAAGGAATTGATGGATTATGGGATAGACAGGATCTACGCTCCAGATGATGGTCGTGAAATGGGACTGCAGGGGATGATCAATGATATGATCCAGCGTGTTGATAATCAGGTTCCAGATCTTGAAGAAGCAGACAAGGTAAACGAGAATCTGCAATCCAGAAAAGTTACTACGATCTCGCGTCTTATCTCACTTGCTGAAAACAGGCATGAAGAATTTTTGAAATACTTTGATAAGAACAATTTTGATACTAATAAAGCTCCTGTTCTGGGAATTACTGGTACCGGTGGATCTGGTAAATCAAGTTTGGTAGACGAACTGGTTCGAAGATTTTTAATGGATTTTCCTGAAAANCATATTGGGATCGTTTCTGTGGATCCTTCAAAAAAGAAAACTGGAGGTGCATTNCTTGGTGACCGTATCAGGATGAACAGTATCAATCATCCTAGAGTTTTTATGCGTTCACTNGCTACNAGNCAGGCGAACCTGGCATTGTCTAAACATGTGGCGGAAGCTGTNGATGTGCTGAAAGCNGCNAGTTATGANCTNATNATTCTNGAAACTTCAGGNATTGGGCAGAGTGATACNGAGATCATGGATCATTCAGATGTGTCATTATATGTAATGACTCCGGAATTTGGTGCNGCAACNCAGCTTGAAAAGATCGANATGCTTGATTTTGCAGATCTGGTNGCNATCAANAAATTCGATAAACGTGGAGCACAGGATGCNTTGCGTGANGTAAAAAAGCAATACCAGAGAAACCACCAGTTGTGGCATGAAGATGCNGAGNAACTTCCGGTNTTTGGTACCATNGCTTCTCAATTCAATGATCCTGGAATGAATACNCTTTANAGAAGTCTTATGGACGCTGTAGAGGAGAAAACAAATTCAGGGATGANCTCTACTTTTGAAATTTCAGAAGANATGAGCGANAAGATATTCGTGATTCCGCCNAAACGTACNCGNTANCTTTCAGAAATTGCTGAAAATAACCGTGGTTATGATGAAACNGCTGCNACTCANACTGAAGTTGCTCAGCGTCTCTACGGAATNTATAAAACCATCGAAACCGTTGCNAATATNAANACNGAGTTTGGTAAAGATCAAACCAAATACCTTGATAANAACGGAATNGATCAGGATGGGATCAAAGAAGTTTCNGAAGAAGATCAGTCAGAATTTTTAAAGNTGCTTTTTGCTGAATTCGATAAANTAAANATGGATCTNGATCCCTACAACTGGGAGATGATTCTTGCNTGGAANGATAAAGTGAATAAGTATACGGAACCTGTTTATAGCTTCAAAGTCCGCGATAAAGAGATCAAGATTGATACGCATACAGAGTCGCTTTCACATACACAGATCCCGAAAGTGGCACTTCCAAAATATAAAGCCTGGGGCGATATTCTAGGATGGTGTCTTCAGGAAAATGTTCCTGGAGAATTCCCTTATACCGCTGGACTTTATCCGTTCAAGCGTACTGGTGAAGATCCAACTAGAATGTTTGCCGGTGAAGGTGGACCTGAGAGAACCAATAGAAGATTTCACTACGTAAGCCAGGGATTACCGGCTAAACGACTGTCTACCGCTTTTGATTCGGTTACCCTCTACGGAAATGATCCAGATCACCGACCAGATATTTATGGTAAAATTGGAAATTCCGGAGTGTCCATATGTTGTCTTGATGATGCGAAAAAGCTTTATTCAGGATTTGATCTGGCAGATGCGATGACCTCTGTAAGTATGACCATTAATGGTCCTGCTCCAATGTTACTTGGGTTTTTCATGAACGCCGCGATCGATCAGAATTGTGAAAAGTATATCAAGGAGAATGGTCTTGAAGGCAAAGTAGAAGCAAAACTGAAGGAGCTATACGACGATGCTGATATCGACAGACCTCAATACCGCGGCGAACTTCCGGAAGGAAATGACGGACTTGGTTTGATGCTTCTTGGATTAACCGGTGACCAGGTTTTACCAGAAGACGTGTATGCTAAAATCAAAGCTGAAACCATCAATGTGGTTAGAGGAACCGTTCAGGCAGATATTTTAAAGGAAGATCAGGCCCAGAATACCTGTATTTTCTCTACTGAATTTGCACTGCGTCTAATGGGTGATGTTCAGGAATATTTCATCGATGAAAAAGTTAGAAATTTCTATTCTGTCTCAATTTCAGGATATCATATTGCTGAAGCTGGCGCGAATCCTATCACCCAATTGGCATTTACCCTCGCGAATGGATTTACCTATGTAGAGTACTATTTAAGCAGGGGAATGGATATCAATAAATTTGGTCCAAACCTTTCGTTCTTTTTCTCTAATGGAGTGGACCCGGAATATGCAGTGATTGGTCGGGTTGCCAGAAGAATCTGGTCCAAAGCTTTGAAACATAAGTATGGAGCCAATTCCAGAGCTCAAATGTTGAAATACCATATACAGACTTCAGGAAGATCATTGCATGCTCAGGAAATCGATTTTAACGATATTAGAACTACCCTTCAGGCATTGTATGCGATCTACGATAACTGTAATTCATTGCACACCAATGCGTACGATGAAGCGATCACCACACCTACTGAAGCTTCAGTAAGAAGAGCGATGGCTATACAACTAATTATTAATAAGGAGTTAGGTCTTGCTAAGAATGAGAATCCAATCCAGGGATCGTTCATTATCGAAGAATTGACCAACCTGGTAGAGGAAGCTGTACTTACTGAGTTTGATCGAATCACAGAACGTGGCGGAGTGCTTGGTGCTATGGAAACTATGTATCAGCGAGGAAAGATACAGGAAGAAAGCCTCTACTATGAAACTTTAAAGCACAACGGAGATTACCCAATTATTGGAGTGAATACCTTCCTGAGTTCTACAGGTTCGCCTACAGTAACACCGGGTGAAGTTATTCGTGCTACGGAAGAGGAAAAAGAACACCAGATCAAAACTCTGGAAACTTTACATAAAGCAAAAGAGGATTCTGCTGAAGAAATGTTGGAAAGAATACAGAAAGCAGCAGTTACCAATCAAAACCTGTTCGAGGAATTGATGGAGGCAACGAAAGTTTGCTCTTTAGGACAGATTACTCATGCTTTATTCGAGGTTGGTGGACAGTATCGTAGAAATATGTAAATACTGGAATATTTCAGAGCATAAAAAATCCCGGGAAACCGGGATTTTTTTGTTTTCTAACTTTATAAGGTTAGTCGCCAGATGCGCTGTAATTTTCTAAATTTTTGGATTTCTTTCCGTAGAAGCCGTACGAAGTCCTTGCCGTTGCTATTTACAAGTTCAAGGTGTTCGCAATGCTTACTTAAACGTTCGGTAAGCAGACTTACGGCATGTACGTAATGCTTCCTGCTCTCCTGGAAAAATTCATTTTCAGCTCTCGCAATATTCGGCAAAAGTGATTCTGAATATCGAATAATATCACCGGTAAAATAAACGCTCTTATCTTCCATTCCGTGATCATTCAATCCCGATACTTCAGGCAAAAGATAATCAGATACAGATTTGGATATCTTCATGATCTCCCGGGCCTTAGAATATAAAGCTTCGCTGGGCTGTCGGGACTTATCGTAAGAAGATGACATCGTTTAAATTTTCCTCTAAATTACTAGAGACTTATCAAAGATGCGTTTAAATGTTAATGTGAATAGCGGAATTATATTTAATATTTAAATTTATAGCTCTACAATACTTTAAAAATATGGTTGATAAATTGAACTGGGCGATCCTGCAGGAATTACAAAAAGATGCGAGAGCATCTTTTTCGGAGATAGGAAGAAAAGTGGGACTAAGCTCACCGGCCGTTGCTGAAAGAATGAAAAAGATGGAGGATGCCGGGGTGATCAATTCTTATAAGGTCAATATCAGTCATCAGAAAACCGGATATCAACTACGTGCTGTAATTACTTTGCGCGCATTTACTGGAAGATTAAAAGCTTTTTTAGAAACAGTTTCAACCTACAAAGAGGTGCTTAATTGTTATCGTATAACTGGTAATGAAAATATTATTATGGAAGTGATCTTAAAAGATCAGGTTCACCTGGAGAAGCTTATTGATCAGTTGATCACCTACGGGGAAACCAGAACCCATATTATTCTTTCCAAGGTTGTGGACGATGCGCCAATACTACCACGATAGAGATATTTCATTTTTCAGTAGGTGTAAACGAGCTAGAAAAAATTGTTAAAATCTGGCTTTATAATTCTTTATGTTAACAGTTTGATTTGAGAATTTCTAGTTCTTAGTTAAAAAGATTCCAATTGTAATTTTGTTATGACAAACTGAGGAGTTTCGTATTTAAATTTGTATCAAACAAAACAAGTAAAAAGTATCATGAGGAAGAAAGCACTATTATTTTTAGTTCTTGCAGCAGTAACAGGATTAGTAGGATTTACCGGGTTATCATTTTCCGGAATTGAAGTTATTAGAATAATGTTCCTGATTTTTGCAGACCTACTGGTGATTTCTCTTATGGCGAAATTATTTTTTCCNGAGAAACNNAAAATGAAATATCAGCCAGTAAAAAGGAGATAANNNCACATTAAATAGTACNNCNACCCGTAAGTTTATTGCTTNCGGGTTTTTTTATGGAATAATTCGTGATGCAATTATTATATTTAAAGATATTCCAACACCTATGAAAAGACTTCTACCATGTTTCATCTTTCTATTACTCCCTCTGTTAATCATAGGGCAGGAGGTTCGAATTGCCAAGGGCAATGTTACTAAAGGCATCAATATTCCCGGATCTAAAGGTGAAACTTTCACGATTTATACTCCTTCACAATATTCTCAGGATAAAAAATGGCCGGTTATTTTTATCTTCGATCCAAAAGGAAGGGCATCCAGTACCGCAAATCTATTTCGTCCGGCTGCCGAAGATCAGGGTTATATTATTGCAGCCCTGGAACTGGATTTAAAATCTAAGTCTCTGGATAGTGTTATAAATACTTCTGTTTCTATGATGAACGTAGTAACAGGAACTTTAGCAATAGACCCAGAGCAAATATATTTCGCAGGTATGGCGGAAGGAGCACAGATCGCATCAGCGCTTACGTTAATGAATAAGAATATGGCTGGGATCCTGGCCATTAATAATTCATTCGTCAATCCAAAATTTGTGAATGATCAGGAACCCTATATGTTTATTGGAATAGGAGGAAGTCAGGATTATATGGTTTATGAAATGGAAAGCTATCTTAAATTTTATGACAAGCGAGATTTCCCAACAGAGATCTATTACTTTGACGGTAAAGAGAATGACTGGCCATCCAGTGCAGTCATCTATAATGCGGTTTCCGGTTTTACGCTCCAAGCAATTAAAGATGGATCAAGACAGGCGGAAAAAGATCTCATTTCTAAATTATATCAGCAAGAACTTGATTATGTAGAAAGTCTGAGACGAACAAGGAATTACTATTCTGCATACGAGAACCTGGAAAGAATGGAAGAAAAGTACGCAGAATTTGGTTACGAGGATGAGATCAAGGATCGAATGAAAGAGGTAAAGCGTACCAGAGGTTATTCTGCTCAGAAAAGAGATTTTAAGCAAGCAGTTTCTTATGAGCGTGAACAACAGGCGGAGTACGAATACCTGTTAACTTCAGATGTGATGACGCAAAATTTTCAAAATATTGGTTGGTGGGCGTACCAGATGGATGGTTTGGAAAAACTTCAGAATAGTTCTGAAAAGGCCAAAGTTGATATGGCTTACAGGTTGATGGGTTATCTGGACTTGCTTTCCAAGCGACAGTTCGATGATATCATGAAATCCAATGCCGGAATCGATGCCAGAATATTTATAAGTGTTCTAAGGACAGCGATTAACAAGGAAGATCCTGAAGCCTATTTCAAAATTATTTCTCTGGCTTCTTTAGACGGGGATGCTGAAACTGCTCTTTTATACCTTGAAGATCTTCTGAAGACCGGTTATGACGATTATGAAAAATTGTATTCCATCGATGGAACTCTGGATTTAAAATTTTCTGAAGAATACAATGCGATTATTCAGAAGTATCTCAAAAAATCGAAATACTAAGCTGCTTCCCTCACCAGAAACTTCTTCAGAAGAATAAGTAACAGGATGCATACAACAGCTAGTCCCATCATAATGTACCAGGTGAAGTCGTATCCAAAATTATCGATTAATTGCATTCCGGAGTTATGTCCAAAGATATGGCTGACTGAAAATGCCATACTGTAAAGCGCCATGTAACTACCGCGTTTTTTACCCTGAGACCTAATTAGAGCAAAGGAGTTAGAAAATGGAAAGGCGATCATTTCTCCAATGGTAACCAGAAGCATCCCAACAATAATAATTCCCACCCAGCCGGTAAGATTTATAACCAGGAAACTTAATGCGGTTAGGAAGGCGCCGAATATGACATAATTCAACGTTCCTAAATTTCGGTTTTCCAGGTATTTGATCAGAGGCATTTCAAAAAGGAATATAAAGAATCCATTCAGTCCTAATATAAGTCCGATTTCGAGTTCGCTCAGTTGATGTACTTCAGAATAGTAAAGTGGCACCGTAGAGAAATACTGGATAAATACCAGTCCGAATAGCATAAGTGCTACAATGAATACCCAATACAGTTTATCCTGGTATGCTGAAGCGGTATTGGTGATCTCTTCTTCGGGTTCTTCTATAGCGCGCTTAGGATGAAGTAGTTTCAATAATAGAACGCCTGCGAAAAGGCAGGTGATACCGTCTACCCAGAATAGACCATCATAACCAGCAGTAGCTATAATTAAACCTCCCAGCGCTGGTCCTGCGGAAAAACCCAGATTTATTGCCAGTCTTATCAATGTTAGGGATCTTGTCCTGTTTTGCGGTTTGCTATAGGCGCTTATCGCAACAAACACTGCAGGTCTGAAGATATCTGCTATAGACATGACGAGGTAAATTCCCAGGCAGAACGTCCAGAAATCCTGAGGAAACTGAAGTAAAACGAATAATACGGAACTACCAATCAAACTACCAGCCATGGTTTTATAATGGCCGAAAATATCTGTGAGCTTACCACCCAGAAAAGAGCCAGTTACAGATCCCAGTCCAAAAAATGTGAGTATCCATCCTACTTGCTCCAGGCTGAATCCCTGACTCTTGGTGAGGTACAAAGAAAGAAAGGGAATAACCATAGTGCCGGCTCTATTGATCAGGGTGATCAATGCCAATAGCCAGATTTCTTTTCTCAATCCAGAGAACGAATCGATATAGGATGCAAATAACTTTTTCATAAACTTGTCAGGCCTCAAAATTACTTCAATTTTTCTGGTAGATATTGGTTATTTTGGGAATTAAATACATCACATGTCTTCGCTCAGAAATATCTTTTTTATCCTTATTCTTTGCATATCCTC
>FUFK010071959.1_pt1 | contig 11801 bp, 10 predicted proteins | sample 1021851 | NCBI WGS metagenome assembly FUFK01 (sample SAMEA51879418, study PRJEB19060) | metagenome
GGCTATACTAAAAATCTAGAACTAGGAACAGAGATTAATGATAGAGATCGATATGCTATAAGAGCNCAGCTTCTCAGTGAATTAACTGATAATTTAACNGTTAGAATTATTGTTGATAAAGATGANGCTGAAGAAGTTTGTTGCACGACTGCTGCTTTATTAAATGGTGCGGTAACAGTCGCTGCAGATGCTCTTTTAGCTCCTGGTAAAACTACAATAATAAATCCACCAAATACATATGGTTATCAAACATATCTAAATTTTGACCCTGCTGGAACTATTGAGAATCAGGGGATATCTTTACATGTTGACTATGATCTTGGCTTTGCTAATTTAAAATCAATTTCAGCATATAGAGAAAGTGACCAAGCTGTTAATGGTGATGTAGACTTTAGTTCAATGCCGCTATTGACCAATGGTATTTACGATGAGTTTGAAACATTTACTCAGGAATTTAGGTTGACTTCAAATAATGATGGACCTCTACAGTGGATGGTTGGTGCTTTTTACCAAGATGAAACTGTTAAACATGATAGAACTGTTTTTTATAAGGAGCTTATTGGACCGTTTGTTGATTTAATCTTGTCTCCTGTAGGAACAAGCCTTAATGGGATAGCGGGTCAGGTTGCTGTATCTGCATTGGCTCAAATATCAGCTTTACCTGCACCTGTGCAAAGCGCTTTATTAGGAGCTCCTGTATCATTTCCTCCTCTTAGTCCTGTTCAAATTGGAACTGTACTTGCAGGTGGAACAACAGGTAATCCTCTATTAGATGGTGCAATAGGCGCAACAATTCCAGGAATTGCAGCAAACACCAGAAGTACTTGGTATAAGACCGATGGTGGTTTGCAAAATGAACTCTTTGATATGGATAATGAGGCATTTAGTATTTTTGCTCAATTAGATTATGATATCACCTCACAAACATCAATTTCTCTTGGAGTAAGTTATTCTGAAGATACAAAAGAAGTTGTTTCAAATGTTGTAATCGATGATGAATTTGCTGCAATACCTTTTATTTTAAATCCAGCTACTGCAGCGTTAACTGGTTTTCAGTTTTTCCCACCTTTCTTTAATTATCCAAATGAGAATGAAGATGGTAAATGGACATCAGATGATGTGACACATTCTATAAAGTTGATTCATGATTTTGATGATAGTTTATCCATGTATGTAAGTCATTCAACAGGATTCAAAGCTATTTCAACAAACTTAGGAGCAAATGCTACTGTTTATGCAGGATTGCCAATGGATCCTAGTATTTATTATGCTAATCCTGAAGAGGCTGAAAATTTTGAAATTGGTCTTAAAAAGACTTTTTCAAACGGTTATTTAAATCTTTCCATATTTAATATGTCCGTTGAAGGGTACCAGTCAAATCTATTTATTGGGACAGGGTTTAATTTGGTTAATATTGGCGAGGAGCTTCATCGAGGTTTTGAAATTGACTCACTATTTTTCCTTTCTGAAAATTTAGTAGTTACTTTTGCTGGTAGCTATATTGACGCTAGTTTTGAAGACTTCAAAAATGGACCATGTGATAGAACATTTGTTCCACCTGCATCTGATGATTGTCCAATAGTTAATGGTGGTCCAGCTAGAGTTAAAGATTTTACTGGAAGAACTCCATCAGGTGTTCCTGAGGTAGCTATTACAGTCTCAGCAACATATTCATTTGATTTAAATCCTAACACTACAGGATATATTAGAGGTGAGTATGTTTATGAAGATGAACATCAGGCTACAGATGCTGTACCTGTTGAAGTTCCTAATGCATTAAGAGAAGTTGGTACATTAAATGCAAGCTTTGGACTTAAACATGAACCTTCAGGATTTGGTTTAATGATTTGGGGTAGAAACATTAACGATGATGAATATATCTACACTGGATTTAATGTTCCAGGCTCCCCAGGATCATACGCAGGATACCCTGTTGTACCAAGTATGTGGGGCATTACAATAAATAAAGACTTTTAAATTAAGTTAAATATTAAAATAAAACGGCGGTTCTTAATCGCCGTTTTTTTTGGTTAAAGTGTCGCATTTATTAATACAAATTAATTACCTATATATATCACCGTGCTCTGAATAATAATTTAATAGGATAATATAATGCTCAGAATATTTTTTATTTTTATAATCTTTTTTACTTCACCTATTCTTGCAAATACATTTTCGATTGATATGTTAAATGTAAGATCTGACGGACAAAGCATGGTCTATTCAGAGGATGTTCTTAGAGTGGCGGTTGGCGACTCTGTTGTTTGGAAACCAAAAGACAAAGGCCACAATGTTGAGTTTATAATAGGACCTGATGCTGTAGAATTACCAAAGAAAAGTAGAATAAATCAGGAATTTACATACACTTTTGAAAAACCAGGAGTTTATTTCTATCAGTGTACACCCCATAAAAGCATGGGAATGATAGCCGTAATTATTGTTGGGGACGACTTAACAAATCTTGATCAGGTAAAAAGTGTAAGGGTGTTTGGTAAAAGTAAAAGAAAGCTTGAAGAGATACTTTCGCTTATATAATAAAGCTCAATATTATTTTAAATTAATTTCCTCCAGCCTAATTTTCAAAAATTCATTTGCCGAAATTGCATCCTGATATTTATTTGGAGAATTTTCATCAATACAATTTGGTAAAGTCTTAATTATATAGTCAGGATTTAGATGAAGAAAAAAAGGCATTGAGTATCTTGGCTGATTTTGTCCTAGCCCTATAGGATTACTAACCCTATGGGTAGTTGATTTTAAAGTATCATTTGTAAGTCTTTGAAGCATGTCACCTACATTACAAACAATTTTATCTGACCCAACATTAATTGGTATCCACTTTTTTTCTTTGTTATAAACTTCCAAACCTTTCTGTTCTGTTCCTATTAATAAGGTTATTAGATTAATATCTTCATGAGCTTCAGCCCTTAACCCCTCAGAATTATTTTTTAATTCTGGATAATGTATCATTCTTAAAATCGAATTACCCTGGTTGATTTTATCTTCAAACCAATTTTCTTTTAAATCTAGTGCAATAGCAATGAAGGATAGTATTTTTTTTCCAACTTCTTCAAAATTATTAAAAAGATTTATCAATTCATTATTTATTTCTTCAACTTCTTTAATTTCAAGATTTTTAGGCATGTCTATTTTATATTTTTGATTCCAATTCGATCTCCCATGATGCCAAAATTCTTTTTGATCTGGTATTTTTGAGTTTTTTGCTGTTTCTATTCCTAAGGGTGTATAACCTCTTTGTCCTGCTCCATCTTTTATATGGTATTGATTTTTTATTTCTTCAGGTAGGTTAAAAAATTCAGCGGATAAATTAAGAACCTTTTTAATTAAATTAACATCAAGATCATGGTCAATAATTGTAAAGAAACCAACATCTTGGCAGGCCTTGAGGATATCTTTACTAATGATATTTTTTCTTTCATTTGAATTTTTAATTGAGATCGTAGGAATTTTTTCCATTTTTATTTAATTTTTCAAAGCCGTTCCCTTTAGAACAAAACCACCTAAAGGAGTATCAATTATTACTTTAACGGGCGCCCATAGGTTTAATGTTTCAAAGTATTTAAACCAATATCTAACAGAACCAGGTTTAGATATTTCATCAAGAAAGTCACTTTCTTTGTAACCGATTATAGGATCAAAATAACCAACACATTTTGATGTCAAAACCTCCTGCCCACCTATCTTAATTTTCTCTTCTTTAGCCGGTCTTACAAATATTGTTTTAAAGGATCTAAGACCATCAAAACCCTGTGCAATAAATTGACATGGATCGGTATATGAGCCGTGGACTAAGAGGGCACTGTATGGATCGTTACTAGCTGAACCATATTTTTCTAGAAATTTTAATGATGGTTTTTCGTCATCAGCATAATTTGGATCTGCAGCTAATCTAATGGGAATATTATCCTTATAGGTTATTGAGCCATTTCTTGAGCTTCCTCTCCCAGTTAAGTATGAAAATTTATATAATTCAGGAACCAATTTATTATCATTAATAATTCCTTTACTTTCGGTTGTTGAGATGAATTTAACAAATACATCTACAATTCCTGCTGCTTCTACTTCAGTNAGAAGTGACCAATTATTTTTATCACTTTTAATTGTGAAGTTTGCATCAGCAATTTTGATTCCACCTAGATTCACATAATAGTCTATTCTTGTCTCAGCCAATAAGGAGNAAGAAAAAAATAACAAAAAAATGATTTGAAAATATTTCATTTATTTTTCCGATTTATTTACCAGTGAATTTTGGAGCTCTTTTTTCCATAAAATGATTAACACCCTCTTTGAAATCATCTGATAAGAAACTTTTTTCCATCTCCAAATCACCAATTGCAGNAGCGTCATTTAAATTTTGGAAGAAAGCTTTATATATCTGAGATTTCATAACAGCAATAGATCTCGGTGATGACATATTTGCTAGATCCTTAACATATTCAAGAGTTGATTGCATAAAATCATCTTTAGGAAAGCAATTATTAATTAGACCAATTTTATAAGCTTCTTCCGCTAGGAAAACTCTTCCTGTAAATAAAATATCCATAGCATGGGCATGCCCAATTAGTTTTGGAAGTATCCAGCTAATACCATGTTCAGCAATTAGACCTCTCCTAGAAAAAGCAGTTGTAAATTTTGATCCCTCTGCAGCAAATCTTAGATCACAAAATAATGTCATCACTAGACCAATTCCAGCACATGGGCCGTTAATTGCAGCTATTATTGGTTTCCTACAGGTTGCCAAAAAGCCAAATCTTGTTTGGAAATGTTCTGCTATTTTTGGGCCTATAATTTCATTTGGTAGACTTTCATTTATATCATCTTCAGGAGTAATTTTATTGTTCTCCTTAGTGGTTTTTTTTAAGCCCTCCATATCCGCTCCAGCGCAAAAACCTCTTCCAGCCCCCGTTATTACTATTGCATTAATATTTTCATTATTTTCTATTTTCTTTATACCTTCTTTAAGGCCATTAAAAATATTAGCATTATAAGCATTTAATTTTTCGGGCCGGTTTAAGGTTAGTATGGCAATATTATCTATTTCAGAATATAAAACATCTGAATTTGAAGAATTTATTGGTTCACTTTTCATTTAATGCTCCATTAATTAGAATAAATTAAATGTTAAAATTAAATTAAGGATATTACAGTATGAAATATAAAGCAATTATATGGGATTTTGGTGGCGTTATAACTTCAAGTCCTTTTGAGGCTTTTAACCAATTTGAAGAAGCAAATGGTTTACCAAAAGATATAATTAGAACTATTAATTCTGAAAANCCTGATACGAACGCTTGGGCTAAGTTTGAAAGTAATAGTATTACAATTGATGTATTTAATGATTTATTTTTAAAAGAGGCTAAAGCAAAAGGGTTCGATATCAAAGGAAGAGATATTATAAAACTTTTAAAAGGAAGTATTAGAAAAAATATGGTGAGCTTTCTTAGAGAGCTTAAGTCTGATTTCAAGTTAGGTTGTATTACTAACAATGTTAAATCTTCTTCAGAGGAAAATAATGATAACGAAACAAAAGAGGCAATGTCTTTATTTGATCATGTAATAGAATCCTCCATTGTAGGTATAAGAAAACCTAATCCTGAAATTTATATGATGTCATGCGATGCATTAAAGGTAAGCCCAGATCAGTGTATATATTTAGATGATTTAGGCATTAATCTAAAACCTGCAAGAGAATTAGGGATGACGACTATAAAAGTTATTCAACCTGAAGATGCTATTCAAGAAGTAAGAAATCTTTTAAAATAAAATTTCCTTATGGCAGAAGAAAACAAATATAATCCTAATCTAAGGCTTGGTATCAGGCTAAAAACTCTTATCCTTCTGAGGTCTGTGGCTGTTATTGGACAACTATTAACTTGTTTAGTAGTTGGCAACATTTTACTTTTTAAATTACCATATCTTGAAGTTTATATGACCATAGGCGCTTTAGCCTTATCTAATATAATTTTATTCCTTTTATATTCTTGGAATAAAAGATTGAGTGAAACAACAACTACTTTTGTCATAGGTGGTGATATAATTCAGTTAGCTCTTTTGGTCTTTTTTACTGGTGGCTTGTCAAATCCATTTGTTATGCTTTTCATAGTTCCAATAGCGATTTCTATCGATAATCTTCCAATTAGATCCTCTTTTATCTTAATTATATTAACACTTTTATCTGTAACATTGATTGGTCTTTATAATTATCCATTAATCCAAAGTGATCTTTCTTATCTAGCAAACCCTCCTATAATAACAATTGGAATCTGGTTTTCATTGTTGGTGACTATTTTGTTTTTATCTCTTTATGTTGGAAGGTTGGCTAATGAGTCTAGAGAAGTATCTAGGGCTCTTAAGGTTACAGAGGAATTATTATCTAATGAACAAAATTTATCTTCTTTAGATGGATTAGCTGCAGCTGCAGCTCACCAACTAGGCACACCACTAGGCTCTATAAATCTAATTGCGAGTGAATTATTAGATAATGAGTCATTAAGTACTCAAGGAAAAGAAGATTTACAAACTCTTACCGAAGAGATCCAAAGATGTAAAAACATTCTTGGATCTCTTGGAGAAAAATCATCAATTGACGATGATATTGTTAATAAGATTGAACTTCATGCTCTATTGGAAGAATTGAGTGAATTAGTAAAAGTTAAAGGCATAAAAACTAATATTATTTTTGATTCAAATGANCAGGATTTAGCAAGTTTTATGATAGAAAGGCGTTCGGAACTACTGCTAGGCTTATCAAATATTATCGAAAATGCAGGTGAATTTGCGAAAGAAAATGTATTTATGAAAATTACTAAAATTGAAAATAATATTCAATTACTAATAGAAGATGACGGAAATGGTTTTTCTACTGAAATTATGCACAGACTTGGTGANCCTTANGTTACTAGCAGACATAAAGATGCCAGTCTCAAGGAAGGACTAGGTCTTGGCTTTTTTATTTCTAAAACTTTATTTGAAAGATTGGGTATTAAGATGGAAATATATAATAAAAATAAGCCAGAAAGTGGAGCTGTAGTATCTATTTTAATTCCTAAACAAGGATGGGTATAATTTATGGATAATGAATTTGAAAATCAAAAATTACTAATTGTTGATGATGATCGGGTATGGTTGAATCAACTTTCAAGAGCTATGTCAAGAAGGGGGCTGATTGTATTTGAAGCCCAATCTGTCAAGGANGGTCTAGATATACTAAAAAAAGAGAAATTTGATTATGGGGTTATCGACCTCAGACTAGATGATGGTGATGGATTAGAAATCATTACAGAGTTAAATAGATTAAATCCAAAATCAAAATCTATAATTCTTACTGGATTTGGCAATATTGCTAATGCGGTTTCAGCAATTAAACTTGGAGCTGTTGATTATTTATCTAAACCAGCAAATATTGAAGATATTATATCTTCTCTTTTGGTTAGCAAGGATGAAAAAGCACCCCCTCCTGATGAGCCTATGAGCGCTAATAGAGTTAGATGGGAACATATCCAAAGAGTTTATGAATTATGTAACAAAAATGTTTCTGAAACTGCGCGTCGTTTAAAAATGCATAGAAGAACACTTCAAAGAATATTATCTAAAAGAGCGCCAAAGTAATTAATTAAGATTAGATAAAAAAAGTTCTAAAGCTGCAGATGAAAAATTAATCATATTTTCAAATCGATTATCTGAATTAGTATTGATATGCGAAGAAATATTTTTCTTTCCAGATATAGCAAAACATGAATATCCTGCTGGATCACCATATCCATTTCCAGATGGCCCTGCTGCTCCTGTTTCAGTAATACACCAATCTGTTGAATACATTTCTACCCCTTTTTCCCCAAGTAATAATGCAAAAGGCTCACTACTAGATCTTATATTTTTTTCTTTCAGATCTCTTAACCTTAACCCTGTAACTCCTCTAATTGATTTCGCTGTATAGACAACTTGTCCACCTATGTAATAGGCTGACGCTCCAGGTTGTGCCAATAAAGAACTTGAAATTAAGCCTCCTGAAGATGACTCAATCACTGATACCGTCTCTTCTCTTTCAGTAAGTTTAACTGATACTTTTTTGGCAATTTCTAATAATTCTTCCATTTAATTTTTCCTAGTAAATCTTGTTCCTTTTTCTGGTGGATTTTCCGGTGGACCTGCAAAGCATTGTGCAATAGACATCCATTCATTAGCTATTTTTCCTGAAACCTTTAATGATGTATCATTAATGTTTCTCACCTGAGTAACTACTTGACTAAATTCAGTAGCAGAACCTGATATCATATCTTCTTCGTTATCTTCATTCCATTCCCACAATTCATTTGATGGCGATAATAAAGATAATTTTGGCATTTTTTTAGGTATTGATAGATTTCTATTAATATAGGTCCATCCAAAAGTATTAACCCCGATAACAACTATATTTTTAATTCTATCCGTATCAATTCTTTCAAAACCTAATTGATCAAAAATCTCTTGCCCGTGAGCCCATGTCTCCATATGCCTTGCTGTTATACTCGATCGTACACTCATATCTGGGCCCGCCCATTTTACTCTTTTTTTAGGATCAGATTTAGCAAATTCATTAGAAATTTTTTCATATGTTTCTTTCCATAGGTTAAGAAGATCTAATCCCTCGGTATTATCTGATAAAATTTTCTCATATTCTCTTGCAGAATTTCCAGATTTTACGGCCTCCATAAAATTTTGCATAAATTCTTTAAATTCATTTTCATTTTTTAAGGATAAAAGGGCAGCAATATTCCATACATGTAGATGATAAAGCACATCGTTTATTGTCCAAGATTTAAATTGTGTCTTTAATTTGAATGAATTTTTATCAGCATTGATTAATAACTTATATAATGCATCACTTTCTTCTTTGAAATGTATTGCTTGTTCTAACATTTTTTTTTCATCAACTTGATAGCCATACAAATAGTAAAGGAACCCATATTAGTGATGTTGTTATAAACCCTTTTATAGCTTGGTAAATAATCCACAGCCAAAAATATCTTTTACAAAAATCTCTTATAGTTGCTATCATTTTATAACCATTCTGGAACTGGAAGATTATTTTCTTTTAAAAAGTCAATATTAAACATTTTACCTTTATATCTATCCGCTAGATCACACAGGATAGTTACTATTGTGCTACCTTTTTCTAGATCTTTTGCCAATCGTTTTGCTCCAGCTATATTTATACCGGATGATAAACCTAAAAATAATCCTTCCTTTTCTATTAATGTAAATACAATATCTAATGCTTCAGCATCATCAATTAAGTAAGGAAAATCAATGATACTTCCTTCAACATTTTTTGTAANNCGGCCTTGACCTATTCCTTCAGTTATTGAACTACCTTCAGCTTTAAGTTCTCCATTTTTAAAATAATTATACATGCTNGCGCCATATGGATCTGCTAAACCGATAGCAATTTCNGCATTCTTAGATTTAAGGTACTGACTTATTCCAGATAGTGTTCCTCCAGTACCTATGGCACATACAAATCCATCGATATTTCCATCAGTTTGATTCCATATCTCTGGACCAGTTGTTTTAATATGGGCTTCTTTATTTGCTACATTATCAAATTGATTTGCCCAATAAGCTCCATTTTTAAGTTTTTTATCTAAATCCTTCGCTAATCTGCCTGAGTATTTAATATAATTATTTTCATCTGTGTAAGGGACAGCTGGAACTTCAATTAANTCAGCTCCAGTAAATCGAATTGCATCTTTTTTTTCTTGCGTTTGTGTTTCAGGAATAACTATTACCGTTTTATAACCAAGGGAATTACCAATTATCGATAATCCTATACCAGTATTACCTGCGGTTCCCTCTACTATCGTTCCCCCCTTTTTTAAGAGCCCTTTCTTTTCTGCATCTTTAATTATATAAAGAGCAGCTCTGTCCTTAATAGATTGTCCAGGATTGAGAAACTCAGCTTTACCAAAAATTTCACAACCAGTTTCTTCAGAGGGTCCTTTTAGCCTTATTAATGGGGTATCTCCAACCAAATCCTGAATATCTTTAATGCTTTTCATATTTCTTTAATAATCTTTCTAGCTATATTTCTTTGTTGAATTTGGGAAGTTCCTTCAAACAGTCTAAACAATCTTGTATCTCTATAAAATCTTGTAATAACATTATCCTCTAAATAACCTGCTCCACCCATAATCTGCAATGATCGATCTGCAACCTTAGAAACCATTTCAGATGCAAAATATTTTGCTGATGATATTTCGGTTTCAGGAATAATACCATCATCAAACTTATCTGCTGCATTAAGAGTTAGTGCTTCGGCAGCTAACATTTCTGAATAACTATCAGAAATTAGATTTTGTATAGAAGGCATTTGAGAAATTTGCTGATTAAATTGAATTCTATTATTTGCAAATAAAATAGATTCTTTAATAAGTCTTTTAGCTTGTCCAACACAAGTTCCTGCTACATGTAATCGGGCATGATTAATGCCTCTAAGAGCAGGTTTAAGCCCTCCGCCTTCCTTTTCTCCAAGTAATGCATCCTTATTTACTCTACAGTTTTGAAAATATACTTCAGGCGATGACGAACCTTTTTGCCCCAGCATTTTTGGTGTTTCGCCTATTTCGATTCCACTTAAATTTGAATCTACAAGAAAAGAAGAAATTGCCTCAGAACCTTCACTATTGGGATTAGTTTTTGCCATTACAAGAAAAACATCTGCATAAGGAGCATTAGTTATATATTTTTTTGTTCCGTTAATAATATAATCATCTCCATCTTTTATTGCTGAGGTTTCAAGCGATAAAGCATCGCTTCCCGCATTAGGCTCTGTTAGAGCAAATGATCCAACTGCTTTTCCAGATGCCATAAGGGGTAAATATTTTTCCTTTTGTTTGTCTGTTCCAAAATCAAGTAAAGCCTGTGAGCAAAGACCAATTGTTGTGGAAAAACGAGATCTGTATACTGCTGAGGCTCTTGTGAATTCGAATGTGAGTAAAATTTGTTCCTTCATACTAAGACCTAGACCGCCATAATTTTTTGGAATAGAAATACCATTTGCATCGTAGATATCTTTTCTGTAGTAAACACCCCATTGATAATATGAGAAAGGAACAGCATATTGTTTACCATTAAACGTAACCGAAGGCATTGTTGACGACATAGAATTGCCCCATCCTTCACTAGCCCAAACATCAGAAACATCTGCGAAAAGACCATCAGAAACAAAACCAGCCATTCTGTTACCAGCAAACCATGTAGCAACATCAGGTCCTTTGTCAGCAGCCAATATAGTTCTAATTGCGGTTTTGAAAGCTTCATGCTCTGTTGTATTTAATACAACTTCTATATCAGGATTAGCAGCTTGGAACTTTGCTACAATATCCTCCATTGCTTGTCTTGGCGCAGCGTCTGAAGCATTTGACGCTATCACTAACTTACCGCCAGCAAAAGCTGAATTAATTATCATTCCTAAAGCAAAAAATGATAATATTAATAATTTTATAATTTTCATAATTCCTCCAAATATTTAAATTATTTCAATTAACAAAACAAAGAACCGAAAAAGTTTCAAGTTGTTTATTCAATATTTTAAGTTAAAGATTTAAATATTAAATAAACTATTACTAATTAGATAAAATGAAAAATTATTATGTTTAGCCTAAATGACAAAATAGCAATAGTTACAGGGGCATCGAGGGGCTTCGGTAGAGGAATTGCATCCGTACTTTCTATGGAAGGAGAGTATAAAGTATTTGTTACCGCAAGAAACAAAGCCGCTTTAGATAGTTTAAAAAAGGAAG
>FUFK010039824.1_pt1 | contig 11800 bp, 17 predicted proteins | sample 1021851 | NCBI WGS metagenome assembly FUFK01 (sample SAMEA51879418, study PRJEB19060) | metagenome
GGCGATATGGGTTTATCGACAAGTGAGCAAGACGCATTTGTAACTCAAGCAATTGCAGATGTGCAAAGAGATATTAGAAACAGATGGTGGTCAGTCTATCATAGCAATCAATCAAGAAACAGAAGCTATGCTGGTGGTATAGAGATTAATTTAACTTTACTTACAGACTCACAATGGACTAGAGCAACAGTTTATAGAACACTTGGGTATTACATATGTCCAGCATTGACTAAATTTAACTCAGAGGGTGACGAAGATAGATTTCAACAAATGGGAACTTATTATCGTACAGCTTATGAAGATGAGTTTTCCGATATATTGAGAGATGGTATTGAATATGATGCTGATGAGGATAGTTCTATAGCCGATGCTGAGAAGGTAGCAATACATCAACTTAGATTGGTTAGATAGTGGTTGCAATAAATATTAATGTTAATGTTACTGCGGCTAAAGGTGCATTAAATCAATTAAAAATTAAAATACCTAACGCATCAAGGAAAGCACTAAACAAAACAGCAATGTTTTTGCAAAATGCAATCAAAGATAGAACAAGAAAAGGTAGAGATTTTAAAGGTAGAGCTTTTCGACCTTACTCTGCTAAATATGCAAAACGCAGAGCAAAAGAGGGAAGAACAACAACACCAAATCTATTTAGATCAGGTCAAATGTTAGGAAATATGTCATTTAAAACATTTTCCAAAACAAAGGGACAAATATTCTTTCCTAATAGACAACAGAATTTAAAAGCATTTTACAACGATACACTTGGTGTTGGTAAAGCACAAATTAAAAGAGAGTTTTTCTCAGTTGGTAAAAAAGAAGAAGATAAAGCAGTTAAAATATTTACTGATACATTGATGAGAGATTTAAGATTATGAGTGAAAGAGAAGATATTGCGGCACATATTGTTTCAACCTTATCTGCGGTAAGCAGTCCAATTACATTTGGTAAAGTAGAAAGAAATCCGTTTGATGCTGAAGAATTATCACAGCAACAATTTCCAGCAGTATTTGTTCAAACTGCTGATGAAACTAGAGAAGATATTACGATCAAGAATACCGGAATTACTAGACAAGGTACAATTGATTTTAGAATATTTGGTTTTGTTACTAATGGAAGTGCAACGACAACAAACATTGATACAAAAAGAAATCAACTAATATCAACAGTTGAAACTGCACTAGATAGTGATAGAACTAGAAATGGAAACGCACTTGATACCCAAGTGGTTTCTGTTGAAACTGACGAAGGTAGTATATTTCCGTATGGCGGAGTAATTATTACCATAAGATGCTTGTATTCATTTACAAGTGGAACACCATAGGAGAAGTTTATGGAAAAAGTTTATTTAATAAAGAATGGAGTAGTAGTTCACACTTCAAATCCTAATTTATTTCTAGCCGATGGTTGGACACATAAGCATAACAATCCAGAAGCTAAAAAACCAGTAGGGAGAAAATATGGCAAAAAGAAAAAAACTACAAAATAAAGAAGGCGATATCGTTGAGGTTTGGGAAGATCAAGTAGCAGACCTCAAAGAAGCTGGTTGGAAAGACCCAGCAGAAAAAAAGTCTAAACCAAAACCAAAATCATTTAACACAGACGAAGGAGAAGAATAATGGCTGTACATACAGGAAGTGCTGGTCTAGTAAAGGTTGGCGGAGCAACAGTAGCGGAAGTAACAGGATTTACGCTTGAGACAACTGCTGATGTAATCGAAACAACTGCACTAGCAAACTCAGCAAAATCATTTGTTGCAAGTAGATCAACATTTACAGCAACAATCGAGTGTCATTTTGACGAAACAGATACAAATGGTCAAAGAACTTTGATCGAAGGTGCATCAGTAAACATATTCCTACACCCAGAGGGTGCAGATAGTGGAGACTTTGTACTGCAAGGTGCTTGTATTGTAACTGGAAATTCAACATCAGTAACAATGGATGATACGATTAGACAATCTATATCCGTTCAAGGAACTGGCGGAATAACTAGAACAACAGTATAATTTGACAATAATAAGTAAATAATTTAATAATTGCGTATGTCTGCAATTGATAAAATTAAAGATCATTACAATTCCTTAAGTAAAGGCGAAAGTAAATTTGTTGAGGAATGGGATTTAACAATTTACAAAGAGCCAATCAACCTTGAAAAAAAAGGTAGATTATTTAAGAAGATGGAAGTTGATCCAATCGAGGGTTTGGCATACGCACTTATTGAACTTGCATTAGACGAGCAAGGTAAAAATTTATTTACACTTGAACACAAAATGGCATTGATGAAAAAGTCAGACCCAGATGTATTGTCTGAGGTTGCTACTTGGTTGATGCAAACACCTACAAAAAAAGATATTAAAAAAAAATAGATAACGACCACGACTATAACATGATAGTTCAGTTGGCTGATTATCTTAAATTACCTATTCACAAAGTCTTAGAGTTCTCAGTTGAGGAGTTTATGACTTGGATAATTTTTTTAGAAGATAAAAGAAAACATGAACAGCATCAAGCGAATGTTGCTCGTATGAAAGCTAAATCTAGGAGATAAATGACAAAAAAAGTTAATATAGATATAGTCGCAAGAGATAAGACCAAAAGAGCCATAGATCAATCTAAAAAAGGTCTTGGTGGATTAAAGACTGCGGCACTTGCTGTAAGTGCGGCTCTTGCTACAATTGGTGCTGGTAGAGCAATATCAGGTCTTATTCAAGTTGGTAAAGAAGTTGAAAGTTTAAGAGTAAGATTTAAGTTTCTTTTTGGCTCAGTATCAGAAGGCAACAAGGCATTTGACGCACTTGCTAATTTTGCCGCAAGAGTTCCATTTAGTTTACAAGAAATAAGTTTAGCATCTGGTAATCTTGCTGTTGTCGCTAAAGACGCAGATCAATTATCTAAAATATTAGAAATAACTGGTAATGTAGCGGCAACAACTGGTTTAGATTTTCAAACTACTGCATCTCAAATTCAAAGAGCATTTAGTGGTGGTATTGCCGCCGCAGATGTATTCAGAGAAAAAGGTGTAAGAAGTTTATTAGGTTTTGAGCAAGGTGCAAAAGTATCTATTGACCAGACTATCCAAAGATTTGAAGAAGTTTTTGGTAAGGGTGGTAGATTTGGAAACGCAACTGATGAACTAGCAAACACCTTTGAGGGAACTGTATCAATGCTTGGAGATAAATTCTTCAAGTTCCAAAACGATGTAAACCAATCTTTCTTTACTGAATTAAAAGCACAGTTTGGAGACCTCAATCAGTTTTTAGCAAACAATGAAGATGAAATTGCAGAGTTTGGTCGAGAAATAGGAGAGGCACTTGCAACAGGAGTTAAATTTACTGCTGATGCTGTTGTTTTATTAAAAGATAATTTTGATTTACTTAAAGCGGCATTAATTGCAATTATATCAGTCAAAGTAATTTCATTTTTATATGGAATGGCAACCGCTATAACTGTTGTTAATGTTAGAATGATGGCTTTAAATGCTACCATGCGAAAAAATCTAATATTTGTGGCGGCAACTGGAGTTGTATTTGGTATTCAGAAAATTATTGATGCACTTGGTTTGTTTGGTGATGAAGTTGAAGAAAATACTAATTTACAAAATTCTTATAATGACTCATTAAGAGAATTTGACAGACAATTACAATTACAAAAAGAGTCTTTAGCAGAAGCAACTGGAGCTCAAATAACTCTAAAAACAACTACCGAAGATTTGAGCGATACTTATGAAGATTTACTTCATAAACACACTATGTCTGCTCCTTATCAAGATATGACTGCTTCTGTAAATGAAGCAATATCAAGTGTCGAGGCTCTTACGTTTGCACAACAAAAAGTAGAACAAGGATTTTTAGATCAAAAGAAAGCATCAAGTGAAGCACACAAAGTTGAAAAAGAAGGTGTTAAATCAAGAAAAGAAGGACTAGAAGAAACTGGTAGAGCATTAAAAGCATTTGCCGCAGAGGGTGCAAAACGATCTAAAAAAATGTTCAGATTAAACCAAGCTGTACAGATTGGTGAAGCTATTATGAATACCTATGCTGGTGCAACAAAAGCACTTGCAACCCTACCTCCTCCATTTAGTTTTGCTGTTGCGGCTTTGACAGTTGCTACTGGTTTAGCTCAAGTTGCAAATATTCGTGCTCAACAACCACCAGCACAATTTGGTGGAGCAAGAGTTGCTAATCAACCATTCTTGGTTGGAGAAAAGGGGCCGGAATTATTTACACCAGCTACCGCTGGAACTGTAACACCTAATCATCAATTAGAGTCTGCACCAACTCACATAGTTTTCAATATCAACACAGTTGATGCAAAAGGTTTCGGTGCTTTATTAGATACGAGAAAAGCACAGATCGTTAATATGATTAATTCAGCAAGAAATCAGAAAGGACAAAGTAATATAGTATGAGTGGTAGTTTTCCATCAAGCCCAGAGCCATCTAGTATTAATATTAAATCTAATCAGACAACTATGGTTAGTGTTTCAATATCAGGTAGGAGACAAGCTAGACAATTACAAAACCAAAGATGGTCTATGGAAGTTGGTTTTCCACCAATGACAAGATCAGAGTTTGCTCCGATTATGGCTTTTATTGTAAGTCAAAGAGGAAAGAAAGAGAGTTTTCAATTTACTCCAGTAATTATAGATGATGCTTTGGGTGTAGAGACAGGAACAGTTTTAGTAAACGGATCGCATAGTGTCGGTGATACGACTATTGCTATGGATGCATTTGCGGCTGACGGATCAGGTAGATTTAAAGCTGGTGATTTTATAAAGTTTGGCGGTCATAATAAGGTTTATATGGTTGTTTCTGATGTTACATCTTCAAGCAATGCAGCAACAGTTACAATAGAGCCACCATTGACTACTGCTTTGAGTGATAACGATACAGTTACTTACGATAGTGTTCCATTCACAGTTGCATTGAGTAACGACATACAAGAGTTTGGATTACCGAGTGATGCTTTTTTTAGATATGAAATGAAGTTTATTGAGGTTATTTAATGTCAAGAGGATTACATTCTGATCTTCAAACGGAACTAGCAACTGACCATTTAGATCAAATACATTTAATACAGTTTGAAATAGGCGGCACTACATTTTATAGAACAAGTGCATATTTTGATATTACATATGACAGCAATACATATACTGCATCTGCTGATTTAGTAAATATTCCATCAATAAGTGAATCTAGTCAAATATCAACATCAAATGTTACATTTAACTTAACCAGTGTAGATCAATCATTTTTATCATTATTTTTAAATAATAATCATATTCATAGACCAGTTACAATATTTCGTGCTTACTTAAACGATAGTGGAGCATTAATTAATAACCCTTTTAAAATTTTTCTTGGATATATTTCAGGTTATACAGTAAATGAAACAGCAACATCAAGTACGTTAATGGTTACTTGTCAAAACCATTGGGCTAACTTTGAAATGAAAAGAGGTAGAAGAACAAACGACAATTCTCAACAGATACAATTTAGCGGAGATAAATTTTTTGAATTTTCAAATTCTTTAATTGTTGATTTAGAATGGGGTAAACAGAATGACAACACTTAAATATAAAGTTATTAAAGCAAAAAAAGAACATATTAAAATACTTCAAGAATTTGTTGTAAAGATGATAAAAAATGCTGATATGGTTTTTCCACCTATTAACATGATGAAAGCTAGTCGTTATGGTGCAAAGATGATTGAAGATGAATGTGTTTTATGTTTGGTGCATGAAAAAAAAGTTGTCGGTGCTGTTTGTGGAACTATTTTACATTGGTGGTTTGCAGATACAAAAGTTTTGAGCGAGATGGGTTTTTGGATAGAAAAAGAACACAGGAGTATAGAAACAGCTACAATTTTATTAGATGGTTTTAAAAATATAGCTGATAAAAATGCAGTCCCCTGTATGTTAAACACACTTGATGGCAGAGAAATACCAGCTAGAGAAAAATTATTTTCTGATGTTGGATTTCGTAGAGTTGGTCATAAATATGGGTATGGTTTCTAATGTGCGAAGAAATCGAAGATATAAAAGATGGTTTTGAAGATGCTGTTGATGATGCACTTGATTTTGTAAATGATATAGTTGATGATACTTTAGATTTTCTATTTGGTTGGTTGATACCTGATATGCCTGATATGCCTAATCTTGATAATTTATTGGCTGGTGATGGAATATTAGTAAACAAAAGAAACTCCGATAGTGCTTTGCCAGTTATTTATGGAACTCGTAAAGTAGGTGGTAATATAGTTTGGTTAGCAACTTCTGCCGATAATCAATTCCTGTTTGTTATTTTAGCTTTCTGTGAAGGTCAAGTTGCAAGATTTACAGAGTTATTTATTGATGATGAACTCTATGCAACATTTACTGGATCAGACTCAACCTTTGGGACAAAAACACTTATTTCGAGTATGTCTAGTTTAGGTTTAAGTACACTTGCTCCAACAAATACTTCAGGTCTTTCTGTTGAAACTTCACACCCAGCATATCAAGGAACTGAAGAAATTGATGGAANAGAGACGATCCATTATTTAACAAACTTTACCTTTTTTAATGGAACAGATGACGGACATTATTACGGAGGTGGATTAACCTCTTTTGGAGATTTGAATTCTTTGGGTTGGGACAATACTCATACAGGTAAGGGGATATGTCATGCGGCTTTTCGATTTAAATATAACTCTGACTCTTTTAATAGAATTCCAAAAATTAATTTTGTTATCAGAGGTAAAATAGTGAATACAAATTTAAGTGGAACTTCTATGGCATTTTCAGCTAATCCAGCTTTGTGTTTACACGATTATTTGATTTCAACAAGGTATGGAAAAGGTTTATCTGCAAGTGATATAGATGCAACAGCTTTCACAACTGCTCAAGGAGTTTGTGATACAAATGTTGTTACCCATGTAAGAGGAGGAGTAGATGCTGATGCAACTAAATTATTTGAATGTCATGTGGCTTTAGGAAATAAAACTAAACTAATTGATAATGTAAAAACCCTTATATCATCTATGCGAGGTTTCTTTACTTATTCTGGAGGTCTTTACACTTTGAAGATTGAGGGAACTGGATCATCTGTTTTAACGATAACAGAAGATATGATGATCGGTGGATTGAAAATTATCGGTGAAGAAAAAGAAAAAAAATATAACAGAGTTATTGCAAGATTTGATAATGAAGAAAAAGCATATCAAAAAGATGAAGTAATATATCCACCAATTGTAGAAAACAATGTTGCAAGTGACTTTAAGTATGCCACAATGTTAGCTTCTGATAATAACGAAGAACTGCATTTTGACATGAGTCTACCAGCAACAACAAGTCCTTATCAAGCTGAAGATTTAGCTGAACTTGCATTAAAAAGATCACGAACTGGATTACGCATAGCTTTAAAAACTACATCTGAGGCTTTGAACTTAATAGTTGGAGATATATTTGCTGTTACTCACACAGGATTTGGTTTTAGTTCAAAGTTATTTATTTGCAATGGTTTGACTTTAGATAAATCAGGATTTGTTGCTGTAAGAGGTTTGGAATATGATGCTTCTGTTTATACTTACAATACAAAGATACAAACACCAGATGCTCCAACGACATTCTTACCTAATCCAAAAGTTGTTAATGCTCCAACAATAACATCAATTACAGATGAATTGGTAAATGTAACAGAGGGCAATATTAATGTAATAATGACAGTTACATTGAGAGGAACACCAGATTTCTTTGTTGATAAATTTGAAGTTGTTTACAAGAAATCAACAGATACTATTTATAAAACATCTGGAATATCAAGTGCCACTGTAAGACAGATAGCAGTTGAAAGCGGAGCAACTTATAATGTAAGAGCAAGAGCAATTAATTCTCTTGGTTACAAATCTGCTTTTGTTACTGAAGATCATTTTGTGGTAGGTGCAAGTGATCCACCAGCTAACGTCAGTAATCTTTCAATAGATTTTCAAGATCAAGTTGCAGTTTTAGAATGGACACCTAGCACTGATTTAGATTTAAGTCATTATTTTATTAGATATACACCAGTCACTTCGAGTGCAAGTTATGCTAATACGACATTATTAGTTGATAAGGTAAGTCCACCAGCTAATTCTGTGATCGTACCAGCTAAAGCAGGAACATATTTTATTAAAGCAGTTGACTTATTAGGACATGAGTCTGTTACAGCAACTTCAGTTATTGGGACAATAAGCACATTTGCTGGTCAAAACTTACAACTTACTTTGACTGAAGAAACGTCATTTGCTGGTACAAAAACTGATGTAGCGGTATCAGATGGTGCATTATTTTTACAAGGGCAAGAAGTAACTAACTTTGATAGTGTCTCTGGAGACTTTGACGATCAAGGAGGCTTTTTTGATGAAATAGATGGCTTTGAGTCATCTGGAAGTTATGAATTTGCAAATCAATTTTCTTTAGGAGCTAAATATCAAGGAAGAGTATCTTCTGTTTTAAATGTTGATATGATTGATAGAGTGTCAAGTTTTGATGATGCTGGAGGTTTATTTGACTCTGCTCAAGGAAATTTTGACGATGCATCAGGGCAACCGCAAATGGATGCAAAGTTATTGATATCAACATCTGATGATAATAGTACTTATACTAGCTTTACACCTTTTCAAGATGGTAATTATGAGTTTAGGTTTGCAAAATTTAAACTTGAATTGACATCAGCAGTAGGTCATCAATCACCAAAAATAAACAATTGCCAAGTAAAATTATTTATGATGGAACGAACTGACAGACAACAAAATATTGTATCAGGAACAAGCACATCAGGAAAAGCAGTAACATTTGGAACAGCTTTTTATGCAGAGCCTTCAGTAACGATTGCCGCTCAAGACCTTGCAACAGGAGATTTTTTTACAATAACAAGTAAATCTGCAACTGGTTTTACAATAGAATTTTTTAACTCAAGCGGATCAACAATAAGTAGAACCTTTGATTATGTAGCCAATGGTCAAGGGAGAGCAATTTAATTGCCAAAATAAAACAAATCACTTATAAGGAGACAACATGGCACAACACGATTATAACATAGCAAATCAGACTTTTCCAAATACTAGGTCTGATATCAACAATGCTTTATCTGCGGTTGCATCAAATAACTCAGGTACAGCTGCACCAAGTACAACTTTTGCAAATCAATGGTTTTATGAAACTGACACTAATTTACTTCAAATAAGAAATGAAGATAATGATGCTTATATTACAATAGCCGAATTAGATCAATCCAACGATACAGTTGAATATTTTAAAGCTGACTCAATTAGAACTGCATTGATAGAATTTACAGATGGAGACGATGCGATCACGATAGCTGATGGTGGAGTTGTCACAATAAGTGCGTCTGGAACTGCTGTAACAGTTGGTGGCATCCCATTTTATAGTGCTGATAGTTCTATCTATACTCACGATGTCTCAGGCACAGATAATACTGCTGAATCTAATGCCGCTTATGGATTTAATGCACTAGATGCGATTACAACTGGAGACTCAAATGTAGCTATTGGTGCTCAAGCTGGTACTGATATGAATACTGGTAATAAAAACGTGATGATTGGTAAAAATGCATTTTTTAATGCTACAAGTGCGGCAGAAAATGTTGTTATTGGATTTTTAGCTGGTGGTTCTGGCACAGCTACAAGTGGTTACAATGTTATAATTGGTAACGAAGCTGCTGAAGAAGTATCAAGTATGTCTGAATCAACTGTTGTTGGTTACAAAGCGGCTACATCAAATACTACAGGAAGTCATATTTTAGCTATTGGTTATCAAGCATATGATGGAGCAGATACAGAAAACCATAACTTAGCTATCGGATCAGCCGCACTAGGTGGATCAGTTGCAGGTGGAGAATTTAATATTGCTATAGGTAACTTTGCTGGCGATGCAATCACCTCAGCAGACCATAACGTAATTATTGGTTATGGAGCTGGAACGGACATAACAGGAGGTGGTGGAGTATCAGGTCAAAATACTTGTATTGGAAGTAACGCAGGGGGACAACTGACAAGCGGTTATCAAAATATCGCTATAGGTCATTCTGCCCAAAATGGTCAAGGCGATGGTGTAGGTACTGATCCAATAACAGGATTTAGAAACATAAATATTGGAGGTTTCAATAATACAACTGCAAATGACACACAGCACGCAATTTGTATGGGTTATGCGATTGACTGTCCAAGTAATCAATTTCGTTTCGGAAAACCAAGTAATGTTGTTTTCAATACTTTTACATCCGACAATACTTGGACACAATCATCTGATGTACGAAAAAAGAAAAATATAAAAGATGCTGTTTTAGGTTTAGATTTTATAAATGATTTAAGAACAGTAACTTATGAATGGAAACCAAATTATGAATTTCCTGAAGATTTTGCAGAATACGGTGAGGAAAATCATATGACATTAGACGTTACTATGCATGGTATGGTAGCACAAGAAGTTAAAGAAGCTCTAGATAAAACTGGAGTTGATAGGTTTGCTGGGTGGCAAGAAGATGAAAATGGATCGCAGTATCTATCAAAAGAAATGTTTGTTTTCCCTTTAATCAAAGCAGTTCAAGAATTATCTGCTAAAGTAAAAGCCTTAGAAGAAGCATAAAAAAAAGGAGAATATTATGTCAATAACAAAAGAATGGGTATCAGCAATTCCAAAAGTAAATGCTGCGGGTAATGTTACTGAATGGAAAGTTAAATATAAATATACCGATGGTGATTTTTCTCACATTTTTGAGAAGTCTGAAAAGATAGATACACCATCAAAAACACCAAACAGCTATACTAAATCAGAATTGTTAGAACTTATGAACCAAGAACATTGGGATGATATGTTTAACAAAAAAAACAATGCATATAAAAATCCAACACCAGTAGAAACTACTGATAACGATTTTGATATTAATTCATTAACATAGAATAAATAATGGAAATTAAACCACAAGAAGCAGTAAACGCATTGACTAAACTTTTAAATGAAAAAGAAAACATCATTAGAGGTTTATATATTCAACTGGAAGCTCTGCAAGGAAAGTTAAATGAGAAAGAAAAAGAAAATGCCGAGCCAGAGTCAAAAGAATAGCGAAGCAATACAAAGGCTTGATAAAAAAGTTGCATTGATGGAAGCAGACATCAAGAGCATTAAAGACAATCATCTGCATACTATTGAACACAAAATTAATATTCTTACAAAAGTTGTTTTAGCTTTATCGTTTATGTTCACGATTGTATTTGCTGANACAGTCAAAACATTTATAGACATTATTACATTATAGAGGGGAGACCTTATGGAGAAATGTATTCTGGTCATAAGCGACCAGCANATNCCNTATCANCACCCACANATGNTGGATTTTTTAAANGNNATAAAAAAAAAATACAANCCAACAAGGATCNTNAATATNGGNGATGAATTAGATCANCATGCNNTGNNNTTNCANGACNNNGATNNTGATTTACCNAGTGCTGGNGATGAACACANANTNGCNNTNAAAACNATAAAAGANATGGANCAATTATTTCCTAAAATGGATTTAGTNCATTCNAATCATGGAAGCCTTGCNTATCGTAGAGCTTTTTCAACTGGAATACCTAAAGCNTATNTAAAAGATTACAATGATTTTTTAGAAGTTGGNAAAGGTTGGAAATGGCATGAAGATATAACNNTNGATACTCCAANNGGNAAAGTTTATTTNTGTCATGGTAAAGTNGCAAANATTNNNAAATTAGTNCAACANTANGGCTTATNAGTNNTGNTCANGGNCANTATCACANCTNAAT
>FUFK010057250.1_pt1 | contig 11800 bp, 13 predicted proteins | sample 1021851 | NCBI WGS metagenome assembly FUFK01 (sample SAMEA51879418, study PRJEB19060) | metagenome
AACTACAGATCTTATAAACCTGAAAAAGATGGTTTATTTTGTGAAAAAATCTTTGGTCCTGTTAAAGATTTTGAATGTCATTGTGGAAAATATAAAGGTATTCGTTATAGAGGTATTATTTGTGATAGGTGTGGAGTAGAAGTAACAACTAAAAAAGTAAGAAGAAATCGTATGGGACATATTACTTTAGCTGTACCTGTAGTTCATATCTGGTTTTTAAAATCAATTCCAAGTAAGCTAAGTTATATTTTAGGTAAAAGTGCAAAACAATTAGAAAGTGTAATCTATTATGAAAATTACCTAGTGATTAATCCTGGGAAAAGTGGTTATAAGAGATTTGAATTAATTGACGAGGAAGCTTTCTTAGAATTAGATCAAGAATTTGGATATGATGCTGTTTCTCAGGAAGAAAGAGAAGAAGAATCATATTTCCAGGCTTCTATGGGCGGAGAGGCTATTAAAGATGCTCTTGCTGAAATGGACTTATTAGAGCTTAAACAGGAGCTTGAAACAATAAGCTCAACCACAAAATCAAAGCAAAAAAGAGANGACNCTCTCAAAAGACTTAAAGTTGTAAAAGATTTTGCTCAAGATAGAAACAATAAGCCTGAATGGATGATCGTTTCTATTTTACCTGTGATGCCACCTGAGTTAAGACCTTTAGTTCCATTAGAGGGTGGACGATTTGCTGCAAGCGATCTTAATGACTTGTACAGAAGAATTATTATTAGGAATAATAGATTAAAGCAATTGATGGATATTCAGGCACCTGAAGTAATTTTAAGAAATGAAAAAAGAATGTTACAAGAGTCTGTTGATGCGCTCTTCGATAATACAAAACGTAAAACCGCAATTAGAAGCGGTTCAAAGAGACCATTAAAGTCAATTTCTGACATGCTTAGAGGTAAGCAGGGTAGATTTAGACAAAATCTTCTAGGTAAAAGAGTAGATTATTCTGGAAGATCAGTAATTGTTGTTGGTCCAGAATTGAGAATGACCGAATGCGGTATTCCAAAGAATATGGCATTAGAATTATTTAAACCTCATTTAATAAGAGAGTTAATAAGAAGAGATTTAGCAGCAACTCCAAGAAGTGCAAAACTCATGATTGAAAATAAAGAATCATTTGTTTATGAAATTCTTGAAAGTGTTGTTAAAGATCATCCAGTATTATTGAATCGTGCTCCTACGCTTCATAGATTAGGAATCATTGCTTTTCAGCCAATTCTCATTGACGGTAAAGCTATTCGAGTTCACCCACTTGTATGTTCAGCGTTTAATGCTGACTTTGATGGAGACCAAATGGCTGTTCATGTTCCACTATCTATACCTTCACAATTAGAAGCTAGGGTATTGATGATGGCTAGTCAAAATGTTTTACATCCAGCCAGTGGAAAACCTATTACATTACCTTCGCAAGACATGATTTTAGGTTGTTACTATTTAACTAGAGACAAAAAAGGACAGATTGGTGAAGGAATGTCATTTGGATCAATTGACGAAGTAAAAATTGCACATGATAATGGTAAAGTTGCTATGCATGCAATTATTAATGTAAGACATAATGGAGTTTGGCATAAAAATACTACTGCAGGAAGAGCAATATTTAATTCTATAATTCCAGATGAATTGGGTTATTATGATGAAATTGTTTCTAAGAAGAAACTTAGTTTCATCATTGGTGAATCTTTTGTTAAAGCCGGAAATCAACGAACAGTCCAATTACTTGATGATTTAAAAGATATCGGTTTTAAGACTGCTACTATGAGCGGAGTATCAATTTCAATAAGTGACGTTATTATTCCAGATGCAAAGCATGATATAATTGATAGAGCAGAACAAGAAGTTGATAAGATACAACAGCGTTTTGACAGGCATGTTTTAACAGAAGGTGAAAGATATAATAAAGTCATCGATGTTTGGACAAAAGCTACAAGCGATGTAGCAGATGTTATGATGGATGGTCTTAGATCGGATGACCATGGTTTTAATGCCTTGTATATTTCATCTGATTCAGGAGCTAGAGGTAGTGGTGACCAGATTAAACAGCTTGCTGGTATGAGAGGTTTGATGGCTAAGCCTAGAAAATCTATGATTGGCGGTGGTGAAATTATTGAAAGTCCCATTCAGTCTAACTTCAAAGAAGGTCTTTCTGTAATGGAGTATTTTATATCTACTCACGGTGCTAGAAAAGGTTTAGCTGATACAGCTCTTAAGACTGCAGATGCTGGTTACTTAACAAGAAGACTAGTTGATGTTGCTCAAGATGTAACTATTTATGAAGATGATTGTAAAACAATTAATGGAATCACAGTATCTGACCTTAAAGAGGGTGAAGAAATAGTTGAATCACTTGGAGAACGAATATTGGGAAGAACCTCTTCTGAAAAAATTATTATTGATGGAGAAGTTGTTGTTAAGCCTGGTGATATTTTTGACGAAAAGCTGGCTGATATTATAGTAGAAAATAATTTTAACAGTGTAAAAATAAGATCAATTCTTACATGTGAATCCAGAAGAGGAGTTTGTGCCAAATGCTATGGTTGGGATTTAACTAGAAGAAAGCTTGTTACAAAAGGTACAGCTGTTGGTATAATTGCTGCACAAAGTATTGGAGAGCCGGGTACTCAGTTAACTCTAAGAACTTTCCACATTGGTGGTACAGCTACTCGTATTGCTGAAGAATCTGATAAAAAATCAAGATTTAATGGTACTGCTAAGTTTACTAGCGATTACGAACCAGCTGAAACTTTAGATGAAGATGGATTTAATGTAGTAAGATGTTTATCTAGGAGTTCAAAACTATCAATTGTGGACTCAAAAGATAATGTTTTAGATGAATTAAATGTTCCTTATGGAGCAAATGTTAATGTTAATGAAGGTGGTAAAGTTAAAAAAGGTATGACTCTTTTCTCTTGGGATCCTTACACAGACTTAATCCTTGCAAGACAATCTGGAGTTATTAAAATGAAAGATTTTATCGAGGGTGATACTTACCAAGAAGAGGCTGTTGACGGTGGTAAAAAACAAAAAGTTGTTACTGAATCAAAAGATAGAAGGTTAAGTCCACAAATTGAAATTTATAGCAAAAATGGTGATATTTTATCGGGTGGAACTATACTGCCGGTTAAAGCTACTCTGGTTGTGAATGATGGCCAAGATGTTACTAAAGGGCAAACATTAGTTAAAATTCAAAAAGACGTTGGAAAATCAAGAGATATTACTGGTGGTCTTCCAAGAGTTGCAGAATTATTTGAAGCTAGAAAGCCAGCAAATCCAGCAGTTGTAACTGAGATAAACGGTACTGTTGAATTTGGAGAAATTAAAAGGGGCGTAAGAAAGTTATCAGTGGTGCCTGCTAATGGTAAATCAATAACATACAAAATTCCGTATGGAAAGCACGTTGTTGTACATGAGGGAGATTTTATTACAGCTGGTACTCCTCTTTGCGAAGGAGCTATTTCACCATCTGATATATTAACAATTCTTGGTCCTAATGCTGTAAGAGAGTATTTGGTAGATGAAATTCAAGAAGTTTATCGATTACAAGGTGTTGGAATTAATGATAAACATATTGAAGTAATAGTTAATCAGATGATGAAAAAAGTTGTAATTAATGATCCTGGTGACAGCAAATATCTTCCTGGAGAAAGATTAGATAAGCAGGATTTATTTGCAGACAATGAAAGTATGAAAGGTATGGTAGTTATTGATGAATCTGGAGATTCAAACTTAGACGTAGGAACTATGATTTCACAAAATGAAGTTAAAGAGATGAATAAAGATTTGAAGTCTCAAGATAAAAACGTAATCAAGTTCCACAAAGCAAAACAAGCTACCTTTGAACCGATATTGATGGGCATTACTCAATCATCATTAAATACAAATAGTTTTATTTCAGCAGCTTCATTCCAAGAAACAACAAGAGTTTTAACTGATGCTGCTACAGCATCTAAGACAGATAATCTTTTAGGTCTAAAGGAAAATGTTGCATTGGGAAGATTGATTCCTGCTGGAACAGGTTTCCCTGAGCTTCATAAAGTTAGACTTACTAAGGATGAAGAACCTGACATTGCCGAAGAGCAAAGTTAAAAAGTGAGATTGTGATTTTTAGTCCAAATTGAATAATCCTACGCGTAGAAGAAAAAGTTTGATTCTTCCGTGTTATAACGATATATTCGCCCGGACTTTTAAAAATATAAAAGGAAATATATATGCCAACTGTAAATCAGTTAATAAGGAAAAGTAGAAAGAAAATNGTCAATAAATCGGCTAGTAGAGCGCTTGANAAAAGCCCTCAAAAGAGAGGTGTATGTACTCGTGTTTATACTACTACTCCTAAGAAACCTAATTCTGCGCTTAGAAAAGTAGCAAGAGTTAGATTAACAAATGGTATTGAAGTTAATGCATATATTCCTGGTGAAGGGCACAACCTTCAAGAGCACTCAATTGTATTAATCGAAGGCGGTAGGGTTAAAGACCTTCCAGGTGTTAGATTTCATATTGTTCGTGGTTCATTGGATACTGCAGGTGTAAATGATAGAAAAACAAGCAGATCTCGTTACGGAGCTAAGAAACCTAAGAGTTAATAATGAGAAGAAGAAGACCAGAAAGAAGAACAATTAATCCAGANCCTAAGTTTAATGACTTACAAATTTCTAAGTTTATGAATTATCTTCTTACAGATGGTAAGAAAGGTATTGCAGAAAAAATTTTATATGATGCCTTTGATATAGTTCAAGATAAAAGTAAAAAAGATCCTATTGATATTTTCAAGAATGCTCTTAATAATGCATCTCCTCATGTTGAGGTAAAATCAAAAAGAATTGGTGGTGCTACATATCAAGTACCAATTGAAGTTCCTTCNAGAAGACAGTTTTATCTTGCTTCNCAATGGATTATTGAAAGTGCTAAAAAAAGATCTGGTAGTTCTATGTCTAACAGACTAGCTGGTGAAATTTTGTCTGCATCTAATAATGAAGGTTCTGCTATCAAGAAAAAAGAAGATACTCATCGTATGGCTGAGGCAAATAANGCATTTGCTCATTTTGGGAGAGGTAGATAATGTCAACTGATTTAAAAATAGTTAGAAACATAGGAATTATGGCTCATGTTGATGCTGGAAAAACTACTTTAACAGAAAGAATGCTTTATTATGCAGGTAAAACTCATAAAATTGGTGAGGTTCACGATGGAGCAGCCACAATGGATTGGATGGAGCAGGANCAAGAAAGAGGTATTACTATTACTTCCGCTGCTACAACTTTTTACTGGANTAAAAATAGAGTTAATTTAATTGATACACCTGGTCACGTTGATTTTACAATGGAAGTGGAAAGGTCACTTAGAGTTCTTGATGGAGCTGTAGCGGTATTTTGTGCAGTTGCTGGTGTAGAGCCGCAAAGTGAAACTGTTTGGCGTCAAGCAACAAAATATGATGTTCCTAGGATAGCATTTATAAATAAAATGGATAGAGTTGGTGCAGATTTTTATAATGCAATTGATACTATGAAAAAAAGACTTGGTGCTAAGCCATTACCAATTGCACTTCCTATTGGAGCAGGTGAAGATTTTAGAGGAATTATAGATTTAACAAATATGAAAGCTATTCAGTACAATGAAAGCTCTCAAGGTGCTGAATTTGAATATATTGATATTCCAGAAGAATTAAAGGCAGATGCTGACAAGTGGAGAAATTTTTTAGTTGAAGAAGTTGCAAGCTTTGATGATGCATTAATGGAAAAATATTTAGAGGGTGAAGAAATATCTCCTAACGAAATTAAAGCCGCTTTGAAAAAAGGATGCTTGGAGAGTGCTTTTGTTCCAACTTTATGCGGATCAGCATTNAAAAANAAAGGTGTACAAAGAGTATTAGATGCGGTTATTGATTTTCTTCCTTCTCCAANAGATGTAGGNAGNATNCAAGGATNATCTGTTGATAATCCTGANNATAGTGTNGANGTNAAAAATTCTGTNGATGGNTCATTTACTGCTCTNGCATTTAAAATTGCTACTGACCCATTTGTAGGAAAATTAACNTATATNAGAGTATATTCTGGTTCTTTGAAAAAAGGTTCNTTCTGTATTGATTCAAATACTGGCGAAAAACAAAGAGTTTCAAGAATTCTCCAAATGCACGCTAATAAAAGAGAAGAGTTAGANGAAGCTAAAGCAGGAGAGATTGTTGCTGTNATNGGANTGAAAGATGTTNGAACTGGACANACCTTATCAGAAAAAGGCGATGTTACTTTAGAATCTATGGAATTTCCTGATCCAGTTGTTTCTGTATCNATTGANCCTGTTTCNAAAGGTGACCAAGANCAGTTNGCAAANGGAATGANTAAATTNAGTGAAGAGGANCCAACCTTTAAAGTAAAAGTNGACAATGAAACTGGTCAAACTGTTATTTCTGGTATGGGTGAGGTTCATCTAGAAATTATTATCGATCGCTTGAAAAGAGAATTTAATGTAAATGCCAATGTTGGTAAGCCGCAAGTATCATTCAGAGAGGCAATTCAAAAACCAGTTGATAAAATTGACGAGAAATTTGTTCGACAATCTGGTGGTAGAGGGCAATATGGCCATGTAGTAATTAATGTAAAACCAACTGCACANGGTGAAGGATANAAATTTATNAATAGTATCGTNGGNGGNGTAATNCCTAGAGAATANATTCCAGCAGTNGACGCNGGTATNCAAGAACAGTTAAAAAATGGNGTNTTNTACGGTTATCCAATNCCNGANGTTGAAGTTGAGTTAGTATTTGGTTCATATCATGATGTTGATTCTTCTGAAATTGCATTCAAGGTTGCTGGCTCAAGAGCAATAGCTAAGGCTTGTAAGTCTGCTAGTCCTGTATTGATGGAGCCAATTATGGCTGTAGAAGCAACTACGCCAGATGACTATTTAGGCGATGTTATTGGCGATATTAACTCTAGAAGAGGTAAAGTTGAATCAATGGAGCAGCAAGGTACTAATCAGCAGATTAAGGCTGCAGTTCCTTTGAGCGAAATGTTTGGATATGCAACGGACTTAAGATCTCTTTCTCAGGGAAGGGCGAATTTTCATATGGACTTTAGCGAATATGCAAAAGTACCTGCTTCAATTACAGAAAAATTGATGAAAATAGAAGCAAAGGATGGAGAGTAATTAATCATGGCTAAAGATTTAATTAGAATTTCATTGAAAGCTTACGATCACAAGTTGCTCGATAAGTCAGCTGAAAAAATTATTAGAACTGCAAAGTCAACTGGAGCTATCATTTCAGGACCAATTCCCTTGCCAACTAAAAGAACTGTATATACTGTTTTAAGATCACCATTTATAGATAAAAAATCTAGAGAGCAGTTTCAAACAAAAGTTCATAAAAGAGTAGTAGATATTGTTAATTCAACACCCAAGACAGTGGAGTCTTTGATGAAATTAGATCTTCCGTCAGGTGTAGATATTGAGATTAGAGGATAAATATATAAAATGTACGGCTTAATTGGTAAAAAAGTTAAAATGACTCAAATTTTTAATGAAAATGGTCATGTTGTACCAGTAACTCTTGTTGAAGCTGGTCCTTGTACTGTTTCTCAGATTAAAGATGAGAAAGACAATGGTTATAACGCAGTTCAACTAGCCTATGGTCAAAAATCAAAAAACAAAACTAATAAACCAATTACAGGTCATTTGTCTAAGGCCGGATTAGAAACAGCTAAAGTTTTAGCAGAATTTAAGTCCATTGAAGATTTTGAATACAAGCTTGGACAACAGTTTGATGCTTCAATTTTTAATGTTGGTGAAATAATTGATGTAAGATCTAAATCAAAAGGTAAAGGTTTTGCTGGAACTATTAAAAGGCACAACTTTGCAAGACAAGATGCGACTCACGGTAATAAGCATACTGAAAGAGCTCCAGGTTCTATTGGACAAGCATCATGGCCTTCAAGAGTTTTTAAAGGCATGAGAATGGCTGGAAGAATGGGCTCAGATAATGTAACAGTTAAAAATCTAGAAATAGTAGATATTGATAATGAAAACAATTTATTATTTATCAAGGGAGCAATTCCTGGTGCAAATAATTCACCAGTATTTTTGTTAAAAAAATGAAGATTAAATCATTAGATACAAGTAAAGATTTAACTTTGAAAGATAATATTTTCAAAGTTGCTATGAACTCGCAAGCAGTTTATCAGTCTGTTGTTGCAGAAATGAATAATGCGAGACAAGGAACAAGTTCATCTAAAAACAGATCTTTGGTTTCCGGTGGAGGTAAAAAGCCTTTTAGACAGAAAGGTACTGGTAATGCTAGACAGGGTACTAGCAGATCTCCGTTAAATAGAGGTGGAGGTGTTATTTTTGGTCCAAGTCCTAAATATTATTTCAAAAAAGTTAATGCTAAAACTAAGCAGCTTGCTTTTAAATGCATATTATCTGATAAAGTTAAAAATGACTCATTTAAAGTAGTAGAATCACTTCCTAATCAGCCAAAAACCAAAGAATTTATATCTTTTTTAAGAAAAAACAATCTTGATGGTAGAAAGTTAACTATTGTCTCTTCTGTAATTGACGATAATTTGTCTTTAGCATCAAGAAATGTTCCTTATGTTTCATTAGTCAAAGCTAATTCTTGTTCAGTTAAAGACTTATTTGATAATGAGTTGATACTTGCAGATATATCTGGACTAGAAGATCTTTCAAATAGATTCGGAGGTAAGAACTAATGAAGCATTTTTCAAAGATTTTGATTAGACCTATTGTAACTGAAAAGATGACAGCCTTACAAGAAACAGAGAATAAATACGCTTTTGAAATACCTTCTGATATAAATAAAATTGATGTTAAAAAAGCTGTTGAAGAAAAATTCAATGTCAAAGTTTCTAAGGTTGCAATTTCGAACAGAAAAGGTAAAGCAAAGCAAATGACAGTTAAAAGTAATGGTCGAACTATAAGAACTGATGGATTTGCTAAGAATAAAAAAAGAGCCATTGTTACATTAATAGATGGTTATAATATAGATTTATTTAGCGTATAGGTATTTTAAATGGCTATAAGACAACTTAAACCAGTAACTCCAGCATCTAGATTTACTTCTAGACCTGATTTTTCAGAGATTACAACTGATAAGCCAGAAAAATCTTTAGTAAGAAAACTTAAGAAAACTGGCGGTAGAAATAATAAAGGTCGTATCACTTCTAGAAGAAGAGGTGGTGGACATAAAAGAAGCTATAGAATCATCGATTTCAAAAGAAATAAATTTGATATTGAGGGTAAAGTAGCAACAATTGAATATGATCCAAACAGAAGTGCATTTATTGCCTTGATTCACTATNTTGATGGTGAAAAAAGATATATTATTCANCCTGATGGGTTAAAAGTTGGCGATAAAATTATTTCAAGTGAAAAAGCTGAGCTAAAAACTGGAAATGCTATGCAGTTAAAAAATATTCCATCTGGACAATTTGTCCATAATATAGAAATGATTCCTGGTAAAGGAGCACAGATGGCTAGAAGCGCAGGTGCATTTGTTCAAGTTATGGCTCATGATAACAATTATGTTACTCTTAAAATGCCATCAGGAGAAGTNAGAATGGTTCCTGATAAATGTTTAGCAACTGTAGGTGTTGTAGGAAATAAGCAACATGAGTTGGTTCGTTCAGGAAAAGCTGGAAGATCAAGATGGCTTGGAAGACGTCCAAAGGTNAGAGGTGTGGCGATGAATCCAGTTGANCATCCAATGGGTGGNGGTGAAGGTAAAAGTTCTGGAGGTAGACATCCNGTTTCACCNTGGGGTAAGCAAACAAAAGGTTTAAAAACNCGTAANAANAATAAAAAATCAAATGCTTTAATTATTAAAAGGAGAAATGATTAATGGCTAGATCCATTAGAAAAGGNCCTCATATTGATATGAAACTTTTAAAAAAGGTTCATAAAATGGAAGANNCTTCAANNAAGTCTGTTATNAAGACTTGGGCNAGAAANTCAATTATNCTTCCAGANTTTGTNGGNCANACNTTTGCCGTTCATAANGGAAATAAGTTTATNCCNGTTTTNATTACNGAAAATATGGTNGGNCANAAACTAGGTGAATTTTCTCCAACAAGAACATTTAGAATGCATTCTGGAGATAGAAAGATAAAATAATGATGGAAATTGTATCAAAAGCAAATAGTGTTAGAATTTCTCCAAAAAAACTGAGAAAGGTAGCTGATTTAGTTAGAGGTTTAAACGTAAATAAAGCTCTTAACTCTTTAAGTCATATGGATGAAAAAGGTGCAGCTATTATTTTAAAAACTTTATCCTCAGCCATTGCTAATGCTGATAATAACGAAGATTTTAATCTTGATATGAATTCAGTTAATGTAAAAACTATTACTGTTGATGAAGGCCCAGCATTAAAAAGATTTAGAGCAAGAGCTCAAGGGCGAGCAAACAGAATTAAGAAAAGAACCAGTCACTTAAAAATTGTTATAGGGTAAATAGATGGGACAAAAGACACATCCAAAAGGACTTAGATTAGAAGTTAATAAAAATTGGACTTCCAATTGGTTTCCAAAGAAGAATGCCTATGCTACTGATTTGGCNCAAGATATTAAGTTAAGAAANTATTTGAAGAAAAGACTGCAAGACGCTTCAGTTGCTTCGGTTAATATTGAAAGAACTTCTCAAGCAATTACTGTTACTATACATACTGCTAGACCAGGTATTGTTATTGGTAGAGGTGGTGAAGAAGTTGCTAGACTGAAAAAAGAAGTTGCTAAGCTATGTAATACTGAAGATATACATTTGAATATTAATGAAGTAAAGCGTCCAGAATTAAATGCAGAATTGGTAGGCCAAAATATTGCTTCTCAGTTAGTTAAAAAAATGCCNTACAGAAGAGTTTTAAATAAAACTATGCAATCAACTATGAGAATGGGTGCTGAAGGAATTAGAATTAATGTATCTGGTAGATTAGGTGGTGTTGAAATTGCAAGATCTGAAAGATTTATGCAGGGAAGAGTACCTCTTCATACCTTGAGAGCAGATATAGATTATGCACTTGTTGAAGCTCATACTACTTACGGNATTATTGGAATTAAAGTTTGGATTTGTAACGGATTTACAAAGGCTAAGAAATAATGTTAGAACCAAAAAAGATTAAATACAGAAAAGTCCACAGAGGAAACCGTAAAGGCATGGCTAAAGGCGGTACTGAGGTAAACTTTGGTAGTTATGGCATGAAAGCAATGGAGTCAGGATGGATTACTGCTAGACAAATAGAAGCAACAAGAATTTCTATATCTAGAAGGGTAAGAAAAGTAGGAAAGATGTGGATTAGAATTTTTCCAGATAAACCTATTACAAAGAAACCCCTNGAAACAAGAATGGGTAAAGGTAAAGGTTCTCCTGAATATTGGGTAGCTAATGTCAGACCAGGAAGAATTTTATTTGAAGTTGAAGGAATATCAAAAGAATTGGCTCAAGAAGCTTTTANAATTGCTGGNAATAAGNTNGCAATNAAAACAAAATTAGTATCTAGAAGAGGTTTAGATGAAAATTGAAGATNTTAGAAAANTGTCTGAAAATGACTTGAAATCAAGATTGNTTGATAATNTGGAAAGTTTACAAAANTATCGTTTCCAAAAATCTATTCAACAATTAGAAGATTANAAGCTTATTTCNGANNTGAAAAAAGAGAATGCTAAGATTAATACTNTATTAAAAGAATTNTCTNTAAATGGAGAAAATAATTAATGGATAGAAATGCTCAAAGAATGGTAGGAAAAGTTATTTCAAATGCAATGGACAAAACTGTTGTAGTGAGCGTTGAAAG
>FUFK010066281.1_pt1 | contig 11800 bp, 4 predicted proteins | sample 1021851 | NCBI WGS metagenome assembly FUFK01 (sample SAMEA51879418, study PRJEB19060) | metagenome
AATCAATAACTCTTTTAGATGCACTCTCATCAAATATGTAAAGATTACTTCCATCATTACCAATCTGCCATCTTTTTCCGGTTGTTGACTGTCGTAAACTTAACCTTGAGTATGAAGCTTCTTGTATTTCAAATATGTAACCGGGAGAAGTTGTTCCAATACCAACGTGACCATCGTGTCTAATGCGCACTTTCTCAGATGAGGTGCCAGCATTATCTGTAAAGAAACTTATATAACCCGTATTATTTGCGCCAGTTGTACCACCTTGAATCATGGCAACAGAACCAACATTATTTGCAAAGTTTACAGTAGAAACTACATCTGTACTATTATTATTTGCGTGCTGTAATCTTATTTCTGCACCACCTGCAGCCGAACCATCACTTAGTACTTCTAATTTTGCACTAGGAGAGTTAGTTCCAATACCAACACCTGAATTTGTAACAACTAAGTCATTTCCAAATGCACTTGAGCCACTTAATACTAGACCATTAGTATCTGTACCTCTTATTCTACCTTGATCTAGGAAAGCTCCGTTATGATAGCCTGTAAATCTAATCGAAGGTATTCTACTGCCTGAAGAGCCATCTACATCGGTAATTACTAACTGACAATCTTCATCATTAACATCTGAGTTTCCAACAATATGAAATCTTCCAATTGCAACATTACTTCCAACCGAGCCCACCATGGTTCTTCCCGAAGAAGCATCCATGTGTACCATTCGAGTTGTTCCATCATCTTGATAAAAACTAAAATCTCCTGTAGATCCAATAATCATTCTATCAGTAGTTGTAGTGCCTCCATAACCAGCTATTCTAAAACTACCATCTGTACTGTCATTTCGTAGTCGTAGAGACAATTGAGAAGAACTTTGTTGAAAGAACGAAAATTGATTTGTACCGTCTGTATCTTGAAGCTGTACTCGAGGTGCTGAACCTTCAGAGTAGATAGCTTCAAGTGCTCGTATATCTCCAGCTACATCTAGTTTTGTTCCTGGATTTGTTTTTGCAATACCAACATTTCCTGATCCGTCTACAAGTACTCGTATTGCTACAGCATCTCCATCATAGATTTGGTATCTTCCAGTAGTATCGACAAGAGTATACCAATTATTAGACCCTGACCGCATAAAATAACCTGCGTTATGAGAGCCATCTGTATCTATAGCTTGAAAGTATGTGCCTGATGAAGCATCTCTTAGTCTTATATTTCCCGTTACTACTTCTAAAGTAGTACTAGGCGAAGTAGCACCGATACCAACATTACCGTTATCAAGTATTGTTAATGAAGCGCTTCCATCAGTAGCTAGTGTAAGTGATGTATCATTAACCGCAGTAATAAATTGATTAGGATTTCCTATCGTAATTTTATCTGTACTATCTAATTGAATACCACCAGAAAAATATGAAGTTCCAGCAACATGTAATTTATATGTTGGATTCGTTGTGCCTATACCAACGTTGCCATCTGCTCTGACTCGCATTTTTTCAGATGTAGTGCCACTAGCTGTGGTATCGAAAGTAATATTTTGACTATTTACTAAATGTCGTAGATTCCAGTTTCCGCCACCGGTATACAATAAGTCTCCAGTAGTTTGTCTTATATCTCCTTCAACAGTTAATAAAGATCCAGGATTTGTGATTCCAATACCTATATTACCATTTGTGTGAATACGCATACGCTCAGTATAGGAGCCCCCGCCCATGAATAGAACACCGCCAGATCCCGACCAACCATACTGAAGCCTGTTAGAACCATCAACACGAGCTATTGTTCTTACACTTCCACCTGTGTCTTTACTTCTAACTTCTCCACCTCTTTCAAATAGTAAGTGACCAGATCCGCCTATATGTAACGCAGCCGCAGGGCTTGTATTCGCAATACCTATACGATTGTTTGCAACGTCAAGAAAGAGAGTACCAGCATCAATATTCAGATCAACTGATGCAGCATCTGCTTTTAACATTCCTGTACTAATTTTTGTTAATGCCATTTGATTATTCTCCTTCTACCTTNGATGCAAACTTATATTNTACTTGCCACACCTTCGGAGTTGACTTGAACTTGATTTGGATACAAAACTTGTCCTTCTGGACTCTCAATAGTATTTGAACTAATTTTTATATGATCTGGATTTAACGCATCATGTGCATCTTTATCAAGATTCGAGTTTAACATTCCTACAACTCTATTATTGTCATTAGAGTCATATATGATATATAAATTTTCTTTTTCTGTAAATAACATTTTTTACCCCAAATATCCATAAACATAGACAGTTTGAGCATTGTGTGCTTCTGTTAGTCCTGTTCTTGCTGTTTTAAATTTAAATTCTAAAGTTTGTCGTCCTGGATAATAAGAATCGTTATTGTAGTGATGATATACAGACATTTGATAAGGATTATTTCCATAATCATCATGATCATTGCTTTCTCCTGCATTTGGTGCATGTCCAGATGCAGCTCCTATTGCTATATGATGTCTTTGATTTGAGTTAGAACCATAAGCATTTATCCAAATTTTATCTGTCATTCTACTTGATAAGTATTCAGAGCCTCCTGCACTTACATCATACGTATATATTCTAAAATACATAGAAAATCCATCCCAAGGATTATTTCCAGGATTAGCAGCACACCAATCCCACAATTGATTCCATGTTGCAATTGGGTACCATGTATCCGCAGTATAGTTTCCTACGAGAGCAAGCCTTATTACGTGCCTATTTACAAGTCCTGCCGATTGAAGAGTTCCATATGTATAAAAAGCAGAGTCATTATCATTACTTACATCGTAGCCTCCATTACTTCCTGCTGCAGTGCTCCAAGAAGTGGCCGTAAGAGTTGTACTTCCTGTCACAGCTACTTCTTTGTGACTTGGATCATACCCTGCGAGCACTGAGTCACTTGTACTTTCAACAAGAGTAAAGTTTCCTTGGGAACTAAGGGTTGCTGTTGGTGTTGAGCCTCCTGAGCTAAACCGAATGTTATTTTTACTGCGAATTAACATATGCTGATTTGTGCCATATCCACCATAGAGCATATCGATTTGTACACCACCATATCCAAGGTGAATCTTATCAGAATTGCTATAGGGACTAAATGTATACATACCTGCAGAACCGGGATACGTCATTTTTACATATCCACCACCTTGAACACCTAATCTTAGTTTCTTTGCTCCATAGCTTGGGTAACTTGGCTCCATAAATTCAAGATCAAGAGTGTTTCCTGTACCATTACCTCCACTTGTACTTGTACTTGTGCAGCTTGATATTAATGCTGTTCCATTTGTAGTGCTTCCGCCCAAACGCATCGTAGGTGTTCCACTAGCTGTGAGACGCATTTTTTCTGCGCCTGCTGTTTTAAAGAACATTACATCTAAGCTGTTAGACCCATAAATACTTGTGCCATTATCTCCAAATTCAATATATGAGCCATTTGAAAGTTTTAGCTCATCTGAGAGGTGTAAGTTACTAAATCGAGCACTGCTTGATCCAAGAGACATAGTTCCATCTTTGTCTGCACCCAGATTTGTTGAGGGAAGAATAGCGGCAGATGTACCTTTAAGTGCTGCAACATTATTTGATGTTGTATCATTGAAAACTACGTACAGTCCGGGTGCCGCAGTATTTCCAATTTTTCCTGCTGTTGCTCCATCTTTACGAAATAAAAGAATATCACCGTTATCTGAAAGCCTGTTGAGGCTCATAACTTCGTTGGCGGATCGAGAAACTATTAGTGAATTACCTGAAAAATAACGTAAGCCTGCTTGTGATTGCCAGGTTGTGTTTGTAGTGCCTACAAGTAAATTGCCCGAAGCATCTACTCTCAGGCGCTCTACGCCATCTGTGGTCATTGCAAGATTATTTGCGGCAGGAAAAAAAAGCCCTGTATTTATGTCATTAATTGAATTAAAAGAAGCCGCAGTTGCACTACCATCAGGACCCCTGATAGTAGAAGTAGCTGAGATACCCCCTACGTTTGCAACACCACTTAGATGTAAATCTTTATATTTATAAGTAGATGTACCTAAGTCAATAGCGGCACTAACACCAGATCCATTATCTCTACAAGGATAATATGCTCTACCAGTGCCAGATGTATGTCCAAAACCTAAACCTACATCATATGAACCATTATTAAAAGCTATATAAAAATTACTTTGCGAATCTTGTGAAAAAGTACCAATAGTACCTACTTCAGTGCTTTGATCGTATATTCCTAATATTTTTCCGCTTGAACCTGTGCGATGTAAAATGATTGGCTCCGCGTTTGATCTAATAAATCTTGCTCCATTATTTCCACCACGTAATTCAATACCAGTATTTGAAAATGTTGTATTACTTTTAGCTACAAGTAAATTTCCAGAACTATCAAATCTAGCATACTCAGTACTGCCTGCNGAGTTACTCCATGTATGTACAGCACCTCGATTTCTTATGTTGGTGCTTCCAATTAAATAAAGTTCACCTCCAGTATTNTGTACTGCNTTTGACACAGTAAGATTTTTAAATCTTGCTTGACTATGTCCGAGATCAATAAGACCATCACTTATGGCTACAGAATCGGCATCGAAAGGTACGATAGCGTTTAAACCTGCATACTCAAATCTCAATCCTGTATCGTTTTGTCCAATATACAAATCAGTACCAAACGTACCAAGACGACCTACTATATTACCTTGTTTTCTAAAAGTAACTAGTTCTCCGTCATTTGAATTATTCTTAGATACTTCTAATGCAGAACGATTATTTGTGGTGGCTATTTCAAAGTGGTGGTCGGTTTCTCTCCAACCACATCCTGCCTGGTTATTGTAGTAAGATGCAACATTTGCTACTGTATTTCCTACCATCCAGTCACCGTCAGAATTAATACGCATACGCTCTGCTGCATTAGTATAGAATATCATAGGAATAGCTGCTAATGTTTTAATATTAAGGAAATCATCCTCCCATTGTAATTGACTTCGTGTAGTTCCACTACTATTTGCTAAGTCAATCTGACCAATATCATCAGATGATCTTCCTCTTACTCTGATACCCTGTGCACTTGAATTTGAAACTACTTCTAGCGGAACACCAGGTGAAGTAAGACCAATACCAACATTGCCAGTAGATGTAATATTTAAATTATCTGCATGCCTTCCAGCATTAACACCAATCGACGATGTTGAGCCTTCTGCAGAAACATAAGTGTTTGTATCATCATCAGCAATAAGAATTGCAGCTTTATTATCAGAAGATTTAAAATAACTTACAACATCAGTTGTACTAGAATCTACATGTAACTTAAATAATGGTGAAGTTGTACCAATACCAACGTTTCCCGTAGAGGCAATACGCATACGCTCACTATTATCAGTTCTGAACGTAAGAAAGTCGTTATCTTCATCACCTTTTATAGCTACTCTTCCGGCATTGCCATCTCCTATATCACTCCAAACTATAGAACGTTGATTTTCAAGCTGTATATCTCCGGCGTTTACGCTTAGTTTTACTTCTGGAGATGTTGTACCAATACCAACTTTGCCATCAGTAAGAATACGCATTTTTTCATGGTCTGAATCCGTATCTCTACCTGTGTAGAAACGAAGATCCATTTTACCACCAGCAGCAACTCTTGTTGCAGCTATTTTTGCACCAATTGCTGTTTTATCTCCAGAACCTACCCATTCAATCGCGCCTCCATCTGCGGCAGTATTATTTGATGTATTTGTCCATAATTTAGCTAAACCAGTAATACCGGTAGTAGCATTATAAATAGTAAGTTTAGAATCAGGAGAAGTTGTTCCAATACCAACAGTACCTTCAGCAGTAGCAATAAGAACTGTATTACTTTGTGTATTTAATCGTACATCATCACCAGCTGATTGTGCATTTAGTATTGCATCTGTTCCGTAGCTGATAAGTTGTGTGGGGCGAAGTTGGTGTTGTAGAGAAGAAGCATCTTTTGCTCTAATTGTTCCGACTACATCTAATTTTTTTCCTGGAGAAGTTGTTCCAATACCTACATCTCCAGAAGAATCTACGGCAAAATAACTACTTGCACCTCGCAGTATTTCAAACATATCAACACTAGTATTGCCTTGTGCAAGAGCCCAAACTGTGCCTTGACTTTGTCGCTGGAGTTGAACACTTGCAGCTCCAGCCGCAGATGGAAATACTTGAACTGTTCCTGTTGATATTATATTTCCTGCAACATGAAGTGGTGCACTTGGAGAGCTGGTTCCAATACCTACACGAGCATTTGCTGCATCAGTAAATAGAAGATGGGTAGAGCTTACTCCTTCCACTCGGAAGTCTTGATCTCCTCCGCCTTCATTTAGTACGATTGATCCAGGATTTATATCAATACTTCGTGTACCTCCTGAGTAATATATTTGACTATTATTATCAAAAGATATGTAAGTATCAGAGTCTCCTGAATGTCCAATATCATCATCTACACTTATATTCGGAACTGTTACACCCGTAGAACTCGTCTCTAGTTTTTTAGAATTATCATAATAAAGCTCTGCCGCACCGTTATTTGTAAACTGTGCAAACATTTCAGCAGTATTACTCTTTAATTGTAAACTAGAGNNTCCTCCATATAAAATTGGGNTATATGTTGCAGTAGTTGCAATAAGATTTGTGCTNGCAGTCAGTTGCCCCGTAATACTTACCCCAGAAGAAGTAGTTTGTAGTTTTTCTGAATCAGCATAATATAGTCTTACTATACTACCAGATCCAAGAAAATACTTATTAAAAGAGGCATCATTAAGCTGTAGGAGAGTACCACTTATTCTTAGATTACCTGTACCAGAGTCTGTAATATAACTATTACTACCATCATGATAAATCTGTAAATCAGATGNATCTCCAAACTTGGCTTTGTCTCCGTCGGCAAAAGTCAAGTCCTCAGAAGTCGATCCACCATCAAATGTTAGATTTCCATTGATATCTACTCCCGCACCAACAATAATGTCAGCTAGTTTTCTTGCTCTTGACTTTGCCATTTTTTATTCTCCTCTTACCAGGGCACGCCTGCGCTTGTTGTTGGCGTTTTTGCCAAATCTATTTGTGCTTGTATAGACTCTTCTACAGCTGTTTTATCAACAGCAGTTCCTGCCCAAATCCAGCCAAGAACATCTGATTCTAGTACATCTTCATATTGTATAAAATTACTATCTGTGGAGTCAGGAGTAAGTCCCTCTGCTCCATAAGAGTTCATAGTATAATTTTTTCCATCGGCCTCTTCTGTACCTACACAAGTCCAGTGTGCCATAAATATTCCGCCGTCTGAAAGATTTCTCTCACATTCAACTACGTTCCAAGTAAATGTTGCCATAATTTTTCTCCTTATGGTTCTGTGCCTGATAAGGCGTGTTTTAAAAAGAGGTTACTCTTTTTCTAATTGTGCAATTCTTGCACGTAAATCATTAATAATTTCTGTTTGTTCTTGCATTCCTTTTACTAGCATAGGTACTAATTTACTGTAATCTACACTCATCATATCTTCTTCATTTTCTGGAACAGTTACTGCTTCAGGAGCTACTGTAACGAGTTCTTGTGCTATCATTCCATATCGTTGATGTTCTCCAGAAGTTTTCCAATCAAATGAACGTACTTGAATATTATCTATAACTGTTGCTGCACTTCCAGCATCTTGTATATTTTCTTTTATACGACGATCAGAAGTTGTGTTGTAAGCAGTACCACTAGTAGTAAGACTAATTGAACCTACTTGTAAAACAGATCTTCTAAATCTAAATAATTCACCATTTGCTGTTCGATTAAAGTCAGAGTGCTCATTCGTAGCAAGAAAAATTCTGCCGCCTGCTGTTAGTTGAACTCCTTCTACTGAGTTTTGCACTGCCAGTCCTGTGGTTAAGGTAGTTCCTATACCTAGCATCTGATTCGATAAACTCATTGAAGCACCAGTGCTTGAACCCGCCTGGAAGTCCATTCGATCACCATTGTGAACGTACTGTATTCTACCTCCAACAAAACTGCCCTGATCCATGAACCTAATTACAGCATTTCTATTTGCCGCAGCACTATCAAAATGTAAAGTAGGATCGCCCTGACTGGTAGATTTTAGTGTTATTTTTGAATCACCGGCAGTAACTCTCTCTAAATTTAAGTGTTGATCCATTCCAAACTCAGCATTATTTATGGAATGTCCACCAACTTTTATAGGATATGTTTGTTCAATATTGGATGGAGCTGATGTTGTCCAGTCACTAGTGCCTACTGTAATTGGAACACTTTCTGCAAACTCTTTTAATGCAATAGTAGTTGTACTGTGAGGAGGTTGAATTTTTAACCATACTTCAGTTCCCTCTGCAGCTGCTGTTGATCCCATGTTTGCAACTATAATTATTTCTTTAAATATATTTGTTTGTGCAGAGAGTCCTCCTGCTATAATTTCTACGTTACATCCTTGACCCTCTTGCATAGTTCCATAAGAGCTATAAAATCCTCCATAAGTTGGAATATCAACTTTTACTTCTATTGAATGCTCACTGTGATTATATGCGTATGCTCTAAAGTGTAGTGGTTTGCCAGGAATACGACCATGTGTATTCTGATCATATAATTTTATATACTGTGCAGAAGTACTTGAGCCATTATAAAAAGTTCTATATTCTTTTGCTATAAATGTAGCATCTGCAAGTCTAAATTCTCCGTCTGTTCTTATAGTTGCTCTTGTAACAGCAGCAGTTTGATCTCGGAATACAAGACCATTAGAATCGCCCATAATATCAAAACGTCGAGTATTTCCAGAAGTTGTCTCTAAAGCAAGTCTTGCTTGAGTACTACTTGCAACATGAAAAGGTACTGCTGGATCAATTACGCCAATACCAAAGTTACCATTATTATCTAAGTGAACTTTATTAGCGCCACCTATTCAGTCAAAATTATCCCATTAGAGGCATCTGAATCTATCGCTGTAGCATTACCATATGCTTCAAATAAGGCGGAATGATTACTGTTCTGTACTTTTATAGTTGATCTATTTGCATTTTCATAAACATGCAAATTATCAGAGGGGTTAGTAGCTCCAATACCAACATTGCCATTATTTTTAATTCTCATGGCTTCAGTTAAGCTTGTGCCACTGTTTGAGTTATTTACTGTAAATGCAAGATGTGATCCATTTATTGCATGTATTGATGCACGTCTTACACCTGCGGCAGTACCAAACTGTAAATAAGAACCGGATGTACCGCTNTCTACAAGATTTATAATGCCGGGCTTATCGCCTCCAACAGCTAAATACTTATAAGTGCTCCCAACGCTAAACTCGTCCGGAGTAGTAGTGCCGATACCAAAATCACCCTCTCTTTTTAGTACAACACTCTTTCCCGCCCAGCTATTATAAATGAATAAATTTTCAGCAGTATCCATATAGAGAGAGCCATACGCACTATCTCCGGAACGGTATGCTCTTAACTGTTTTCCTGCAAGTACTTCCCAGTGTCCTGAATTTAGTCTTGCCGTTCCACTAGAATGGCCTAGCTTTATAGTACTGGAGTCTCCTACAGAAATTGCTAAAGTACCTCCAGTTTTATAAATTGTATTTCCTGTATCTGTTCCTTTAATTCGTAAGCCACCTAAAGAAGTGTATCCTGGAACGTATAAATCAGGAGTTTGTCCTCCCATACTTGAAGAGGAATCATTTGACTGAGAGCCTCCAAGCAATAAATTTCCAGACCCATCAAACTGCCCAGAATATCCATTTGCAATGTAAAAAAGTATTGCAGCAGAATTAAGTTGTAGGTTTCTCCAAGATACTCCTGCATCAAGTGCAGTAATTCTACCAATATTACTTGAATAATCTAAAAAGAGACCTCCTCCCGCTCCTGATGTTTGCGCTGTCGCGCCATCAACTTTTATACCACCGCCAGAAACATGAAGTTTTTCATCTGGATCGGCTATATTGATTCCAATATCTCCGCCTCTTTTAATTGTAAATGTATTTGTTCCCGTTGTGCTATTGTTTCTATTCCAAATTTGAAAAGAGCCATCAACATTTGAGTCATACATTCCCCAACCATAAGTTGCAGCAGAGAAAGTAGCTGAATTAAACAAACCAAGCCAAGGATCATTACCTCCTGGAGTAGTATTTCCTCTACCCACGCTAAAGTAGTATCCTCCTGCTCCAGAGTATCCTTGTATAGTATGAGTAGGATTATTTACACCTATTCCTAAATATCCATTTGTGTTTACAGTAACTTCGTCTGTAGAGCTTACATGCCCAAACCTTATCGGATCTCCATCTGTTGCAATCATTCGGAAGCCACCGCCTACATAATTAATGTATCCGCGATCACTATTTGCACTTCTTTCAATAACTAAACCTGTAGAATATGAATTATCTACCGCAGTTTTTATGTGCATTCTATGGTTTGCTGGAGCGGCCATTCCGACACCAACATTACCACTTCCATCAATAATAACATGACTAGCGTTATCAGCCCCTCCTAAATGAAGGCCTGCATAAGAAGAAATATTTGTATTCTGAGAGCCACTATTTGCAGTACGGAAACGTAAAGTTCTACCGTTTGTATCATCCATGAAAAGGGTAGCACCATTACTGTCCTCAATTTGTAATTTTGCAGTTGGGTCTGAGCTACTTCCTGTTCCAATACCTACATTTCCTGATGCAGTAATTCGCATACGTTCGGCAGGCGTAGCCGTAGAGGCTTGAGCATAGAATTTAATTCCAGAACCGCCAGTTCCTGTATTATTTCCTCCTGAAAGAACAATTTTTCCTCCATGGTTTGTTGCGCCTCCAAATAGAGTGAGAGTGCCAGCAGAAGAACCACTTTGTATGCTTCCTGGAACCCCTAAACCACCACTATTTATAAAGAGAGGAGTAGTATCTAAAGAGCTAGAACTTGAAGTTCTAAAATAAAATGCTTGTCCAACAGTATTATGATCAATGTACGCTGCACCACTTGATTTAAATCGTAAGTTATTTTCTGCAAAAATTGAATCATTGTTTCCTACTAGGACTTGAGAAGAAGCATCTAAAGTTCCAGTTACTCCCGCTCCAGTTGCTGTAGTTTCAACTTTTAATGATCCATCATGATATAATCCAACATTTCCATCAGCAGTAGCAGTGATAGAGTTTTCTCCGCCTTTTGCTTGTATATATAAAATACCTGAAAAGCCACTGCTTCCTTGAAGTATATTATTATTGCCATCATGATACAGTTGAAAATCGTTTTGAGCTCCAAGTCTTAAAAGTCCGTTATCAAGAAGTCTTACATGATTATTGAAAATTGCTGTTCCTGCATCTGACATGTCAAGAGTGAGAGCAGTAAAGTTACTACCTGCATCATTACCTTGAAAAATCATATCTTTATCAACAGCATTAGTACGCAACATTACATCGCCGGCAGAGTCATCAAGATCAATAATAAATTGCTGTGTACCGTTATCCTTGAATCTAAAATCTCCGCCATTTGCGTCAAATATAATATCGCCTGCAACGTCGAGTGTTAAGTCTCCAGAAGAAACATCAATCTCATTACTTGCAATCTGCATGTTTCCACGAAAGATATTTCCACCAACAATAATATTTGAATTAGTGGTCATTTGACCTGCCGCTGACATATCAAGCGTAAGTGCGTTGATAGTTGAACCGCCATCAGTTCCCTGTATAAATAAATCTTGGTCTGATTCACTTGCTCTGATAAGCAAACCTGCACTGTGATGTACAAATCTTCCAAACTCAGTTCCATTATCCTTTAAAATAATATCTTCACCATCAGCATCAAGGATAATGTCACCTGCGGCATCAAT
>FUFK010046525.1_pt1 | contig 11799 bp, 2 predicted proteins | sample 1021851 | NCBI WGS metagenome assembly FUFK01 (sample SAMEA51879418, study PRJEB19060) | metagenome
CAAATATCGGTATAGACTCGGATACAGATTTATTAGATTTAAATGACCAAAATCTTATCATAAATGGTAAGTTAGATTCAACCGGTAGAATAGATGCACAAAATGGTTTACAAGTATCAGGTTCATCATTAGCCGTTGGAAATGATTTAACCTTAGATTATACTTCACCAGTAAGTCATAGTTTAGTTTTTGTCAATCATACAAACAAAACCATTGATTTAGTTCCAGCCGCTTCAGCAAGTGGACAATTAGTTCAATATGATGGAAGTGGTTGGGTAATCACAGACGAAATTGATGGTGGAAGTTACTAAATAAAATCCCCAACTTTTTAACTTTCTTATATTTATTACTGACTATACATATAGTCAATTTTATATATAAAATAAGTAAAACCANATGGCTCAAGTAATAAAATTAAAACGAAGTGCCGTTACTGGTAAAACACCGCAAACATCATCTTTACAATTAGGTGAATTAGCAGTCAATACTACTGACGGTAAAATCTATTTACATCGCTCAAGTTCGAGTGATGATTCCATTCAAAGCGTNNTAACNACAGACGCAACNATAACCGGTTCATTAAANTTATCGGGTTCACAACATATATCAGGTTCTACTAATGTAATGGACGATATAAACTATGGTGGTAGTTTATCTTCATCATTAGGTTCAACATCATCATTTGATAGATTTACATCAGTAGGAACTTCATCTATTGGTTTCTTGATAGCAACAGGTAGTAATCTTTTAAACTTAACANAAGCTGAAACTGGTTCATTTGCATCAGGTTCTGATGTTCAACAAATACTTGCAGAAAGTGCATCATATTTAGTAGATGCCGATACCGGTTCATTAGGTAAAGTAACATTAATTAGTGATATTACAGGTTCTATTACATCAACGGGTTCATTTGGTAAAATATTCGGAGACGGAAGTGATTTAGAAAATGTTGCAGACCCAGAAGCAATTAGTGGTTCTTATTTAGGATTATTATCCGGAAGTCACGACTTAACACTTGGACTAGGAGCAAGTGGTTCTATTACATCAACAGCGTCATTTGGTTTATTTGTTGGAGACGGAGCAGGATTAACAAATGTTTCCACAGATACCACAGCATTTGCATCAGGTTCAGACTTACACCAAATACTTGCGGAAAGTTCAAGTTATGTGGTTGAAAGTGAGACCGGTAGTTTTGTAGTTAATTCACAAACCGGTAGTTTTAGTAGTGGTTCAGATTTACAAATTATATTAGCGGAAAGTGCATCATATGTAAGTTCAAACAATACAGCGTCATTACATCAAGTTCTCGCAGAAAGTGCATCATATGTAGTTTCTACGAACACAAGTTCTTTCTTACAAAATTCAGATACTGCATCTTTACAAACCGTTGGTATTCACGATACACTTTTTGTAAGTGGAAACATCACAACATCAGGTTCANTTANNGCAAGAGAATTTAAAACAGAATTTATTTCTTCGTCAATTATTTATTCATCAGGTTCTAATCAATTTGGTGATACAATAGACGACACACATATTTTTACCGGTTCAATACAATTAACTGGTTCATTAACAATGGACACCGGAAGTATAACATTATTAGACGGAGATATTACAGGTTCAATACTTTCAACTGGTTCATTTGGTAAATTATTTGGTGACGGAAGTGATTTAAGTAATTTACCAGAGTCATTTACATCTGCACAAATTAGTGGTTCATTTCAAGGTGGTGGTTCAGATAGTATAAGTGGTTCTTTAATATCAACAGCATCATTTGGAACATTAGAATTAGTAAATTCACACGGATTTGTTCGTTCAACCGAAACCGGTAGTTTCGCAAGTGGAAGTAATTTACACCAAATACTTGCAGAAAGTTCAAGTTATGTAGTTGAATCAGAAACTGGTAGTTTCGCGAGTGGAAGTGATTTACAAATAATTCAAGCAGAAAGTGCATCATATGTAGTTTCAACAAATACCGGTAGTTTCGTAGTAAATTCACAAACTGGTAGTTTTGCAAGTGGTTCAGATTTACAAATAATTCAAGCAGAAAGTGCATCATATGTAGTTTCAACAAATACTGGTAGTTTCGCAAGCGGAAGTGATTTACAAATTATAAAAGCAGAAAGTGCATCATATGTAGTTTCAACAAATACTGGTTCTTTCTTACAAAATACAGATAGTGCATCTTTCGCAACATTAGATGTTGTTGGAAACATTAGTAGTTCTTTAACTTCAACGGGTTCATTTGGTTCATTAGTTTCACCAGGATTATCAACACTCGGTANAGTNNNANCNACAANTTTAGATGCAGATGGTGGTGTAACAATTGACAACATTACGATTGANGGAACAGAAATAGATTTATCATCAGGTGATTTAACACTTGATGTNGAGGGAGATATNATACTTGACGCTAATGGTGCAGATATTAAATTAAAAGATGACGGAACAGAATTTGGTAGATTTAGTAGNGTTTCTTCTGATTTAGTTATTAAATCAATAAGTAATAACAACGATATATTATTAAAAGGTGTTGACGGAAGTTCCACCATAACTGCATTACAATTAGATATGTCAGAAGGTGGTGATGCTATCTTTANTGGTGGTGTGAGTGCTTCTTTAGGTAAAACCGGTTCTTTCGATAGATTAGANGNNAATACATTAAACGCAANTATCTCACCATTTGCAAGTGGAAGTGATGTTTCACAAATTCAAGCTCAAACCGGTTCATACGCTAGTGGTTCTGACTTACATCAATTCCTTGCAGAAAGTGCATCATATGTATTGGAACAAGAAACTGGTAGTTTTGCTAGTGGTTCAGATTTACACCAATTCCTTGCAGAAAGTGCATCTTATTTAAACAACGATACTACTTCATCATTTGGTGCAGTAAGTATGAACTCAACATTATTTGTTCAAGGTAATATCACAACATCAGGTTCAGTAACAGCACAAGAATTTCATACAGAAGTAGTTTCATCATCAGTAATATTTGAAAGTGGTTCAACTACTTTTGGTGATACAATAGATGATGTTCATAATAGAACAGGTTCATTATTTGTAAGTGGTAATATTCAATTACCAGATAGTAGTGCTACAACAGCAAGAGTCAGATTTGGAGAAGGTAATGACTATCAAATATTTCACGACGGCTCAAATACATACAATATAAATTCAACAGGTGATTTATATTTCCAACAACAAGCAGATGACAAAGATATTGTATTTCAATCAGATGACGGAAGTGGTGGAGTTGAAAACTATATCCAAATAGATGGTAGTGAGGGTAGAACACTATTTAACAAACATATTAGAGTTAATGATGATGTTCAAATCCAAGTTGGTGCATCTGCTGATTTACAATTAAAACACGACGCAACTGATTCAACTATTACTGAAGCAACTGGTCATTTAACTATTGAAAATACTGCAAATGATAAAGATATTATTTTAAAATCAGATAATGGTAGTGGTGGAACAACAAATTATATTCAATTAGATGGTAGTGAAGTAGAAACGGTATTTAATCAAAAGATTAAAATAGAAGATAGTAAGAAATTAGCTATTGGAACTGGTAGAGATTTTAGTATTGAACACGATGGAACTAATACAGAACTTATTAATACCACTGGTAATTTAATCGTATCAAGTTCTACAATTGAAGTAAAAGGAAACATAAGTGGTTCAATTTCTACATCTGGTTCATTAGCGTATCTTGAAATAACCGGTAGTTCAAGTGATTTAAACAGAATCCAAGTAGCAAATGGTGGTGGACTTTATAGTAAGTTAGCAACTAATGAAAGAAGTTCAGTAAGACTTATTGATTATTCTACTGGTAATTTAACAAGAGTTGGTGGAAACCAAGAATTAACTCTTGCAGGTGGAACAATTGTAAATGAATTAGGAAATAATTCAGATTTTAGAGTAGAAACCGGTGGTAATACACACGGAATATTCTTGGATTCTAGTGAAGAAGCTTTAGGTATATTTACATCAACACCAACAAGTGAATTAACCGTAGAAGGAGACATTAGTGGTAGTGGAACTGGTTCATTTGGTAGAGTAGATGCAGTTGGAACAATTAAAGCAAGTGGTCAAATAGAAATAGGAAGTAATTCAAACTTCTTAACAGAACAATTAAAAGTTTCAGACGGAACAAGAGACATTAGATTAAATGCAAATCATAGTTCTAATGCAGTAGTCGGTACGGTAGGTTCACACGATTTCAATATAATGACCAATAATACATTTAGAGTAAAAGTTGGTTCTAGTGGTGATGTAGTAGCTTCAGGTTCTTATGTATGGTCAACTGGTGGACAAGGTGGTTCAACTGATAATGTTGAAGTTTTAAGATTAGGAAGAATGATTGATTCACCAAACAATGCATTAATAAAATTTTACGCAGACGACAATCTTGACTTAATTGAATACAATATGTTGAGATATGGAGCTAAACATAGATTTACCAGAGGAAGTGCGGCAGGTGGTAGAGTCAATATGATGACGGTAGAGGGAAATGCTACAACTCAATTTAAATTATGGCACCAATCCAATAATGTAAGTGGTGGAGACACAACTGGTTCAGCAGTAATTTATTTAAATGCTTCAACCGGTAGTTCAGCTCAATCTTATATCAATTCTGGTGGTGGACTTTCAATTGCAACTGGTTCAGTAGTGATTGGTGGAACATCAGCAACAAATTCAAAATTAAATGTTAAATCTGAAGGAAGTTCTCAATCAACACTTAGAATTGATGCAGATGATGCAAGAGGAGCAAGTAGATTTGCTTTACAAATTGTTGATGACGATAGTAATTCAAGAGGAAGTGTAAGTATATCTACAACGAGTGGCCCTTCAATTATAGCTACTGGTGATATTAGTAGTTCAATCACTTCAACTGGTTCATTTGGTAGAGTTGAAGCCGATGACTTNAATTTCTCATCAGCCGATACAATATCAGGATTTGGAACAATGTCCGGTTCAATCACTTCAACCGGTTCATTTGGTAGTGTTGTTTTACCAGATGGCGGTAAAGCTTTATTTGGAGCAAGTGAAGATATACAAATTTATCACAATGGTGGTGGTAATAGTAATATAGAAAATCATAGTGGAGATTTGTATTTTACACAATACACAGATGATGGAGATATTTACTTTAGAACTGATAATGGTAGTGGTGGAGTTACTGAATATTTAAGATTTGATGGTGGTGCTACTTCAATAATACTTTCAAAAAATACAGAACCAGGTAGTGATGACGCAGTTGATTTAGGTTCTGCAAGTAAACGATTCCAAGATGTATTTGCAGTTCAAACTACCGTTGGAGCTGTATTTGAAACCGGATTAAGAAGTAAAGGAATCGGTAAAGAAGAAACCGGAACAATCGTAGTATGGAGAAATGGTAAATTAGTTCCTTGTGATAAATCAGAAGACACAATGGTAATGGGTGTTGTAAAACAAGGAAAAGACGAACCGATTGTAATGGGAGCGGAACCAGTGTTAGTAACGGGTGATGTAAAAGAAGGTGATTTCATCACAACATCAACCAAGTTAGGACACGGTAAAAAATTAGAAAATGGATATTTATTAAAGAAAGAAATGTTTGGAAAAGTTATAGCTCAAGCATTAGAAAATGCATCAGGAAATTCAAGTTTAATTAAATGTATGATTAGGAAAATGTAAATATGTCAAAATCAATAATAACAGCCTCACAGATAAGTGGTTCTTTAGTAGGAACAGGTTCATTTGGAAGCGTTGCCATAGGAACTAGTTCACCAGGTTCTTACAATTCAGCAGGAAGAAATTTAGTAATAGTTGATTCCGGAGATTCAGGAATATCTATTGTAGCAGGAACTTCAAACGATAGTTCTATAATGTTTGCTGACGGAACTGGTGGAACAGCAGGATATAGAGGTCGAGTTGCTTATGACCATAGTGGAGATTTTTTAAGATTTGATANGGCCGCTACTGAAAGATTTCGTATTACATCAACTGGTGTTTTAAGTGGTTCAATTGCTTCAACCGGTTCATTTGGAGCATTAAAAGTAGTATCCGAAGAAGACGGAACAACCATTACAACAGACAGATTTGGTTTAACCATTGATGGTCAAGTTGGATACTATCCTTTAACCGTACAAAGTCCTTATGAAACAGCCGCAAGATTTATATCAACAGACGGAACAGCAAATATAGAAATCGGAGATAATTCTTCTACACAAAACCACAATAGAATTCAAGTTCGTGGTGATTTAATGGAACTTGTCGCAGCTAATTCAAAAAGAGTTGAATTATCATCAGGTGCTGTTGTAATCAATCAAGATAGTGATGATGTTAATTTTAGAGTTGAGACAAACAACGACAATCACGCTTTATTTATTGATGGTGGAAAAGACTCAGTATCCATAGGTTCAAATGCAGCAGACAACAATAATCACGAAAAATTAACAGTAGCAGGAAATGTCGGAGTAACAGGTTCACTGCATGTTTCCGGTAATATTTCAACTTCCGGTTCTATCATTGCAAAAGAATTTAGAACTGAATTCGTTAATCAAATTATTGCAACTTCATCTGGTTCTACTGAATTTGGTGATANNATTGATGATNNNCATNANTTTACCGGTNNNNTANNNGTAAGTGGNACACTAAATATTCCAACCGGTAGTATTACCGTAGAAGGTGGTATAGGTGGTTCAAACATTGCAAGATTTTCAAGAAATCAAGGAACTCAAAGAACCGACATAGACATTCACGCTGGAAGCGGAGACCCACAACTTACATTCTCATCACCAAGTGGGAGAGATTATTCAATTGGACAAGACATAAGTGAAAATACTTTTGTGATTTCAGAACACACCGGTGTAGGAACTGAGGATAGACTTATTGTCCGAGATGATGGTGATGTCTTTATTTCTCAATCATTAGACTTTCGTGCAGAACACGCCACCGATAAAATTGTTTTATACAATGGTGGTAATGAAAAGATTGGAACAGCCGCTAACACATTAGTATTTACTGCTGACAATTTTGATTTTAGAGATACAGCTGGACACGATAATCTTCAAATTGGTAGTGGTGAAGTTGTTGTAAATGAAGATAGTGAAGATGTAGATTTCAGAGTAGAGTCTAATGCTTCTACACATTTATTCTTTTGTAATGGTGGAAATAGTAGAGTTGGAATTGGAACTGGAGCTCCAAGAAGTTTATTTGATAATGTAGGTGATACTCATCTTGGAAACGATATTACTGATGTTATCAAAGTTACAGGTTCAATGGAAATGTCCGGTGGTATTAAAATTACAGATTACACAGCGGCTAATACATCTGCAGAAATAGCATTAGGTTCTGGAGGAGATGGAAAAATATATTCTTATAATGATGATTTATACATTGCAAACGAAACTTCTGACAAAGATATTTACATAAGAACTAATGATGGTGGTAGTCATATTACTGCTATTAGGATAGATTCAAGTGAAGTAGGTAGAGTTAAATTACCTAATGATAATCAAAGATTTGTATTTGGTGCAGGAGATGATTTTCAAATGTTTCACGATGGAACAAATACTTCTCTTGAAAACCTAACTGGAGATTACTACATCACAAACCACGCAGACGATGAAGACATTATATTTAGATGTGATGATGGTAGTGGAGGTGTAACTGCTTATTTAACAATAGATGGAAGTGCCACAAGAATTAATGTTCATAAAGATATGAGATTTGACGATAGTGAACAACTACAAGTTGGAGCAGGAGCAGATGCAAAATTCTACCACGATGGCAGTAATACTTACCTTGATAACACAGGAGCAAACAACTTTATAATTCAACAATCCGGAGATGACCAAGATTTAGTATTTAGATGTGATGACGGAAGTGGTGGAGTTACATCTTACATAACATTAGATGGAAGTGCAGGATTAACACAAATTGATAAAGATATGAAGTTTGTTGATGATGTTGTTATACAAATTGGAACTGGTAATGATTTAAGACTAACACATCAATCAAATAATAGTTTTATTCATAATAATACTGGAACTTTTTACATAGACCAAAGAGTAGATGATGGAGATTTAATATTAAGATGTGATGACGGAAGTGGTGGACAAACTGCTTACATAACATTAGATGGTAGTATAACTAAAACTACTTTCAATCAAGATGTAAGAGTTGTTGATAATAAACAACTCGCAATTGGAAATGGTGATGATTTAGAAATGAGGCACGATGCAACTAATTCCAAAATAATAAACAATACAGGTGATTTACACATATCACAAAGTGCACAAGACAAAGATATTAAATTTGTCGTAAATGACGGTGGAACTATAAATCAAGCTCTTACAATTGATGGTTCATCTACTAATTTTAACTTTCATAATAGAAATATTAATAGTGTTAACAATTTAGCATTTGCTGATGACGGCCCAAATGAAGGTTTGCAATGGAATAGTTTTAGAATTTTTTGTTCACCAAATGATTTATCTACAAATTCAAATGGTAGTTTACAATTTGTTAGTGCTTCAGTTGGTTCAACTAATTCTAGGATATTTAGTGTAGGTAGACCACACAAAATCAATACCGGTGCAACTTACTTTAGACCAACTGGTTCGGGTAATTTCGCAACAATATCCGGTTCAGAAGGAGCCTTTTTAATGTTGGATTCTAATCATAGCACTAACGATAAACAAGTTGGTGGAATTTATTGGAATCACACTCAAGGAAATGCAGATGCTCATATACATCTTGCTGGTATTGCAACTTATGTAGAAAATACTGGAACAGCAGGGTTATCTGGTGGTAATTTATTATTCTTTACAAAAAATGCAGGTTCAAATCCTGGTGTTGCACCAAGAATGGTTATTCGACACAATGGAAATGTTGGAATAGGAATAACCGAGCCCGCACATAAACTACAAATATCAAGTGGGGATGTAGCAATAGATGCAACGCAAAAACTTTACTTTGACGGAGGAACTCATACTTATATTTCAGAAACATCAGGAGATAGATTAGACTTTTATGTCGGTGGAGTTCATATGTTTAGAATGGATGAAGGGAATAATCAGGTTATGATACCACAAGATGCCGCTGACGCAACATTCCTAATAGGTGCTGGTCAAGATTTAGAAATGTATGTTGACGGAACTGAATCAGTAATCAGAAATGTTAATGGTGATATGAAAATTATGACACAAGCAACTGATGCTGATATGAGATTTTTTAGTGATGATGGTTCTGGTGGAGATGACGAATATTTAAGATTAGATGGTGGTGCAAATGCTCTTGATATGTTTGTAGATACAAGATTAGCCGCTACAAAGAAATTTTATTTAGATGGTGGTAGTAATAGTTATATCCACGAAACATCAGGTGATGATGTTGAAATCGTAGTTGGTGGAACTGTGATGTTATCACTTGACCAAGATGACCAAGAAGTAAAATTAGGTTCCGCGCATGTTTCACAATCACTTAGTTTCTTTGGAAGACCAGAATCACCTAAACATATGGCGTATGGTCAATTCACAGCCGCATCAGAAGGTTGGCATAGACTTGCAAGATGTGGAACCGTTGCTGACGGAGCATCTAACGGAACAAGAGCATCCGCAAAATTCACCGTATATGATACCGATTCAAGTAGACATAGTGCAGTTACTTTCTATGCATCTGGTCACTTTGGAGCAAACTTCAATATTAGAATCTTAAATTCTTCAGATTTTGGTGGAACTCACGGAGTTATTGAACAAATTAGAATTGTTCACGGTTCAACTTATGAAGGATTTGGTGTTGATGTTTACATAAAAAATAATGGAGATTCAGCCGTTAGATATGTAATGGAAGAAAATTACCAAGACAATGGTTGGACACCTGAAAACTTCGCCGCAGTTGATGCCGACCCACCAACAAATATGGCGGCGACAGCAATTAGTTGTAGTTATGATAGTAAAAATGTAATAGATGGACTAGCTCACGGAAACAGCACAACTAATGGTGCAGTTAGTTGGTATAAATTAGAAAATGGAACTCACTATTTGAGTGGTTCTAATGATTATGCAGACATAAGACATAATAAAAGATTGAGAGTTACAACAGATGGTGGTCAACTTGACTTAGGAGCTCAAAATTCAAGTTTTGCTCATATTCAAACAGATAGAAACAATTTTTATTTTAACAAACAAATACAAGTAGACACTGGTGTTGTTGCTAGTTATGATGAAAATTTACAATTACAAAGAGCAAGTTCTACTGATGATATGATTGAAATTGAAGCGTCAGAAACAAAGATTTATGGAGATGCAGTAGAAAGAGCAAGATTTGGTAGTTATGGTATAAGAAATAATTATTCTGGAAGTGCAGGAACACCACCTTTTAGTTTTGTATCAGATACTAATACTGGTATTTATAGTAGTGGAGCAGATAGTCTTAATGTTACTACAGGTGGAAGTGAAAGAGTTCAAATAAATAGTTTAGGATTAAAAGTAGTAAATGGAGCATTAGGTGTTGATGCTACACCAAATGGAACTGACGGAAGAATAGACGCTAGTAATGATGTTGTGGCGTTCTCATCAGACAAAAGATTAAAACAAAACATTAGATTTATAGAAAACCCATTAGAAAAAGTAAGTCAATTATCTGGGTTTATTTACAATTGGAACGAAAAAGCCAATAAAGAAGCCGGTTATGATATGGATAAAGATTATGTTGGNGTATTTGCACAAGATGTNGAAAAAGTTCAACCAGAAGCCGTANANNTAGCNCCATTTGATAATGATNGNNANAGACAANTCNANATCNGGNGAAAACTATCTAACGGTTCAATATGAAAAATTAGTTCCATTGTTAATAGAATCTATCAAAGAATTAAAGAAAGAAATNNAGGAACTTAAAANANAATGACACTNCCAGCCGCTAGTGCAGCAATAAGTATGAGTATGATTAATACCGAGTTCGGTAGAACATCAAATACTGCAAATACAAGTTTATCAGATTTATCAGACGGAACCGTTGCAACAATCAATACTGGTAATGATTCAGATGATAGACCTGATGGTTCTACACCGCATGCAATGTCTGAGTTTTATTCTTATGACCACGATTTAGTAACTAATGCAACTTTTGGTTCTTGGGTTGGTAGTTTTACAAGTGGTGATACGGTTCGTTTATTAGGTTCAGTAGGTGGTAGTAATGTTTTTTCAGGAGCTTATTCAATTGGTATCACAGGTTCTAGTGGAGCATTATTATGTGGTAGGTCAGATTCGTCAGGTGATTCATTAGATGCAACTCTTAAAGTAGCATTATCAACAAGTGGAGACCCTGGAACTGGTGGAACTTTTATAACTTTAAATAATACATCAAGTAGTTTTGATGACGGATTATCAGATTTAAGTGGTGATGTTACAATGCATGTAAGATGGTTATTAGACCCACACCCAGCTAAAACTGACGCATCAACGGTAAATTTTCATATGACTAATAATGGTGGACACAATAGTTTTGTAGATATATTTTGTAGTGTTTCATCATTTGGTGGATTATGTTTACACGAGTCCATACCGGTTAACACACCAGACGGATACAAATTATTTAACGAATTAAGTGTTGGTGATATAGTTTATTCACATAATTTAAAAACAAATCAAATTGAAGAAACAGAAATAGGAACAATAGAATCACCGGTTCACGATAATCTATACAAAGTTAATGATTTAATCATAACAGACGACCACCCTATATTTAATGATGCTGGTGAATTACTTTCTATCAAACCAGAATTATCATTGAAAAACTATGATATCA
>FUFK010755655.1_pt1 | contig 11798 bp, 15 predicted proteins | sample 1021851 | NCBI WGS metagenome assembly FUFK01 (sample SAMEA51879418, study PRJEB19060) | metagenome
TCCCAAAACCTTTTGTTGTCTGTGCCTTCATAGCTGGTCAGCTTNCCCTCGACATAACAGCGCCGCCCCTTGCGACACTTGGACACAGCGCGCTCACCTTGTGGCCCCCATATCTTAATCGTGTGCCACTCGGTAGAGGTCTGGAGTTGGCCTTGACTGTCTGTGTATCGCTCGTTAGTGGCCAAGGTAAATTTGCAAAACTTAGAGCCGCTCTGAGTAGTCAGCAGCTCTGCATCTTTGCCGATGTTACCAATGAGCAAAACTTTATTGATCATCATCATCTCTTTTCATGTGTCTGTTGATATGCATCTGAGCCTCTATGGAGGTCTTAGCGCCTAGGATGCCGCTGTGGTACTTGACGAAGAAGTCACCAAAGATGATCTCTCGAGCAATCCAAGCGCGTGTCCTATCCAACTCATCAGCCAGCGCTGTGAGTCTCTCGAGTTCACTCTCTGTGCAGCGGAATGTGACAATACAAGACTTTTGCATGTGACTCCTAAAAGATCACTCACCCCCCCACCCCACAGCAGGGGGATGAGATCACCTAACAACCTTACTTCACCCCCCGTCTAAAAAGCTCAGCTCGTAAAGTATGCGCTTAAAAATTTATGAGGGGATCAGCAGAGACAGTAAAGCAGGGTCTTAAAGTGTAGTCAAGACTTTTGTATACTTTGTCTACAGTCCCCATGCAGTAAGATCCACATTATCAATCCGTCGATCTCTCCCAACCATCTCACAAGGCGTGAACATCCCTAACACTCTAGACCTAAATGCAGGGTTGCCGTGAAACATATCAAACATCTGTTGAGGGTAGACGTTAGTGGTCATGATCACAGCGAGCTCACCTGCTCGCCACTTGCGCTGAATCTCTTCTATGAGCTCGACAGTCTGCTTGATCCACCAACCCTGCTTGTGGGCGCTGCCACCGATACCACAAAACTCATCAAGCAGAAGAAGGTCAACATTATCAAGCCACGTCTCAAGAGGGTTGCGCTTATGTCTGTCACCCCACGAGCTCTGCACTTGATTCATGAGCTGAGTGTGTGAAGTGTATTTTACGCGCCATCTCTTCTCACATGCTTCTCTAGCGATAGCGTAAAGTATTGAGGTCTTGCCNTTGCCAGGNGGNCCATAGNNCAGCGCCGCCGGTGGGTTACCCTCATGTTCTCTGTTGAGGTATTTGATCACATCACCGATGACCTCGAGCTGACGTGGCGAGTCTGGCTCATAGCTGTCTAGATGCATACCCTCAGCGTCACAGGGGAGCTCGAGCTTGTTAAGAGCCTTCATCCATCTGCGTGGAACCTCGCATCGATGACACATCCTAGAGATTGGAGCTGATGAGGGTGATGGTCTGGTGATGATCCAGCCTGCTTGACAACCTCCGCAGTGAGGGATGGTTTTGCATGTAAGTGTTGGCGCACCCTTGATGAGCATGTTCTCTTTCTCAAGATTGCGCGCTGTGATGTGGCTGAAGTCCTCGAACTCATATTGCTCTTGAGGCTTGTATTCTTTCTGACCTCTTCGCTTAGCGATGGCGGCGCGCATCTGTGCAGCTGCTTGGTGTAGCTCTGTGAGGTCGAGCTTTTGAAATCCGTGTATCTCTGTAGTCTTTATCATCATCATCTCTTTCTGTATGACCGGCTCATGCGGTCTTGTGCTTCCATGATCTTGAGCTCTCGCGCTCGCTTCTCCTCTTGTATGCTCATCACTGGCTGGACTGGCTCAGATGGCTTCTTAAAATAATCTTTGATTCTATCATTAGTCTGCTCAGAGTTTACATCATCAGGTATCTCAGGATCATCCTCTTCATTGCTAAATTGAAAAGATGATCCCTGACTAGACTTCTCTGACATAAACAGACTTTCTTTATTAGACTTTAAATTACTATTAGAAACTGTATTGTCTGTCATTTTGAGGGAGTCACTATGTCGTTTTGAGGTAACCCTTATGTCATTTTGAGGTAGTGCCACTGTGTCATCTTGAGGGAGTGGCTCATTTTGAGGGAGTGGCTCATTCTGAGGGATTGAGTCATTCTGGGGGATTGAGTCATTCTGAGGGAGTGGCTCATCTTGTGGTGCTTCAGTGATCTGGCTGAGTTCCTTAAGCTTATGTGTGTTAAGCTTGATAGTCTTGACCTTGTCTGGTCTGCCTGTGTCCTCTCTGCTGATGAGGTCGAGCCTCACAAGCGCTGAGATAGATCTGCTTATTGTTGAGCTGCTGAGTGTGCCAGCAAACATATTATAGATGTATGATATTGATATGGGCTTAGACCAAGTCTCCCAGTCTAGTCCGGTGCCACTGTTGCCCACCAAGGCCATCAAGACCATCTTGGCAGAGCTGTTCTTAACTTGTGCTCTCAAGGCTAGCTTGAACGCTTCATGCTGTTTCATTACCTCTCCTCTCAAAAGTTCAAATAAACCTGTTGACAACTTTTATATCTCTTGATAAGAATGTTGTCAAGTGTTCTAGAAAACATTTATTGATAGGTATATGGGAGACACCATGAATGACACTAAGATGCTTTTGATCAGAGGAATGAAGCTCACAGCGCTGGCTGATGCTGTAGGGATGCAGGTCTCAAACCTGTCTAAGATCATCAACGGCCAAAGAAAGGCCAATCTAGATCTGGCACGTAAGCTCGCATCAGCTGCTGACGAGCTGTGTGGGATGAGCATCTTTGACCCTAATGACTTCAACGCCGACCTATCACATAACTATCAGAATGTGTGTGATGATGTGCTCATCAGAGTCCACGTCATTCTGCTTAATGTCACCAAGATCATCACCGCCGGGGAGCTCCTTGAGGAGCACAGTCATGACCTCGGCTTGATGGTCGCACTTAACAACCTTGTCTATGATGGCGTCTCACAATCGTGGGGCGGCTATAACCTAGACTTACAACCTGAAGACCTGCCAGCGCGCTGGTAAGAGAGAGATCATGAACACCACAACAACCACACCCTATATCGCAAGGCTCGAAATGCACCCTGACACACAGATTAAGACAGACCTGACCATCATGGCCGGTGCTATCGCGTTCATGATTGCGCTCTGGATGTGCTTTAGCCTGTGCGCTAAGGTCGACCCCCACAGAGATTGTGCGCTGCGTATCACTCGAGGACTCAGCCCACATCAGGGTAAGCTCTTGACCCGAGGAACTCCCACCTACAACCACGCCGCCCAATGGTGCTCAGCTCATCCTAATCATGATGCGATGATCGAGCGCGCCAAGACTTGGCCCACATTCCCCACACACTAAGAAGAGAGAGAGAGAGATTATGAACGCTATTAACATTTTCAACCCCACGCAGACCACACCTGACCTCATTGGCAATGTGCAGAGCTTGGCCATGCTCTTGAGCAATGGAGACCAGCGCAAGGCTCATGACTACGTCCTGCTCTATTCAGCCTTTGGTCATCACTTCGGATATGACATGGGCCGCACCATCACACAGGGCTATGTCCTCAAGGGTAAGCCCACGCTTAACGCTGACGCTATGGCGGGCATCTGTCGCCGCTCTGGCCTCTGTCGATTCATCCGCGTGCTTGAGTGGACTCATGAGACGTGCACCATTGAGATGGCGCGTACTGATGAGCCTCCTGAGATCACCCACATCTACACCTTTAATATGCAGATGGCTCAGCAGCAGGGGCTCACTCGTCAACAAAACTGGTCACGTATGCCCATGCAGATGTTACGCGCTCGAGCGCTGACAATGGGTCTCCGCGCTACGTTCCCAGACTGCGTGAGCGGTATCTACTCAGTTGATGAGATCGCTGATAACACGAGCATGAATGACCAAGAGCGCTCTATGATCATTGCTCAGAGCATGGGTGAAGACATCAACCTCTCTTCACGTCCACAGACTCAGCGCCCTCCACAGCCCTCACGTCAGCCACAGCCTCAGAGAGCTCCACAGCCTACACCAGCGCCACAGCCAGAGATCAGCGTTGAAGACCAGAGCATTCAAGTGAAGCCGTTCTCTGATGATGTGCCACCGGTCACGCATCGCGCAAAGGTCACGCCCATGAATGCTTTCGAGAGCGTGGAAGATATGCTTAACAGCGCTATCAAGTTCAATAAGCTGAGCGTGGATGAAGTTAACGCCGCGTGCCTACGTCATAACGCCCACATTGATCAAATGAGTGAGACAGAGCGCCGTGACTTCTTCTACAAGTGGCTCTTGTGCTCAGNTCTAAGNAANAGTGANNTNACNGATNANGAGTGGTGGCGTAATACAAGNATGCATAANAAGACTTTTGCNNCTATNCGNGCNGAGTTCCCNGCNTTGGCTGAGNTCAGAGATGCTGANATNGGAAAGAACTTAGGGCGGCGTGANTTTTGGGAGTGTGCAAANGTCAGNGCTCANTTCACNNNTGNCNNCGCTTTNGANCGNGCNAANGCNAGNNTNAAGAANCTNGTGAGCCAACCCNGACTTCNNGNCNTCNNGTGAAGCGTCTTATCTTGCNTCTCTGTGAGCTTGCTCNAGGATAGCCTCNACTCNNGCNAGGCTAGCNTTAATGTCAGAGAGATCACGCTCGATATCGTTNAACCTNTGNTCCCANCTAGANCCACGCGCNTCAAGAGAGCTCACCTGNTGTTTNAGNCNNCCNAGCTCNTCNGCNTGTGATGCTTTNTCNTGGGCGCTCTTNATGATGAGCCCNATGATTGCNACGATCACNCNNANGTCTANNGTAGAGAGNTCCATGNNANTTCCTGATAATNATNATGGTNGTNAGTATNGCGCTNAGTGAACTAACACNNATNGNNGCCCACTTCCATCNTAACCTCTCNCCCTGNGNTTTGNCAAGNTCATGATCTAGAGCCNTGAGCTTNACTTGATAACCTTTNATNAGCTCAGCATCTTTGAGGTCACGCTGTGCCACNAGATCAGCTAGCGCTTCAGCTTGCATTCTGCATGCCTCNGCTGTNCTATTGACTGCNATNGTNCAGAGCGCNGGTTGATTCTGNACNGCGTCTTTNACTTGNAGANAATTCCTCANGGTCAGCGTCATNCAGTACCCTGTGAGGCTTTTACACTTCGACCGCTCAGCTACGATGGGCTCTAGGTGCTCACCCATGTAAATGGTGTTAGCTGGGATCTGCTCAGGCAACAGAGGAGTGAGCAACAGCACCAAGCTCATCAGGCTAGTCATGACACACTACCTCAGTGAAGTCTTTAAGCGCCCTATCTACGCGCTCTTGACTGATGGCCTCACAGTCTAGAGCACATTGACCAGCTTTAAGCGCTGCGCACTCAGTGAGCTTGAGTTGTAGTTCTACAAGCTGAGCCTGAACATGCTCAAGCTCAATCCTACACTCAGCGATCTGTAATTCATGAGCGTCTTGAGCTTGTGCAGCACCTAAATGTATCCCCCACACATAGGCCGCTAACCATAACCCCATGATGACAGCCGCGCCGCCAAGATATTTAAGGGTCTCTCGTGGCATGTTAAAGTGTATCATCCATACTCCTCAATAATTGCTCTACTTTTTGAATTAACATTATGTGTGCTCTGTGACGTTGAATCTAATGTCATGCCGCTCCCATAGTGCCCTGTGATACGTAATTCAATGACTGTATTTTGCACAATTGCTTTAGCCTCTTCGTCACATGTAAGCGTGTAGGATGCATAATAATAGTCAGGTCGATACCCCCACAAACGGCCCTTTGTTCCTACGAATTGCGAAGCGTTCACATCATACCATTGAACGTCCACAAATAAAGCCGACTGGTAGTTCGATGTTCCAAAATTAATTGATCCTAACGCAATACAAGGCTTGTTGGGTATCGTGATTTGACCATTTGATGTGTTATATGTACTCGAGGGCGTGCCTACTAGGTTTGCACTTGTGCTAAAATCACAGCTATTGCCATTAGTCACAGACCCTGATAAACCAGACAGGTGCAGCACATTAAGAGCGATTCGTGGCGCTAATTGATATGTCACCTAGTACCTCCTTCTGATTAATAAGGACGAATAATCAAGAGTTGAAGCTGTTGATGCAGTAGTTTCATTTAACGTCGCATCTGTGATTTTAATCTTGAGCACAGTAGACTGTGAAATCTCAAACTCAGCGGAAGCAGAATCGCAGCTGATATTCCCGACGGTCTGAGAACTATAATAATCCATAGCCCCAACAGTGCCAACGAGTGAACCGCCGAGCTCAATCCGATACTCACACTTTGAGTAATAGCCGTTTGTTCTATCAGCTGCCAAAGAGCACTCGATGAGGTATTGTCCTTTTGGCAGTGTCAACTCATCAGCATTGATTGACGCGCCGCTAAGAGCCGAGATTGCATTAAATGTCAGATAGTCATTAGTGTTTAAATGCCCGCTGGTTTTAGAGAGATAATATTGGCCTAATCCTAACGATGAGGTCGATGGTTTGTATGACATTAAGCCCCCCCAAAAATAAATATATTTACATGTTGGTCACCGTTCCAATTGCCCTGAGGCACAGACCCAGACCAATACGCCTGAGTATCCATGCTGAGACTCGTTTGAGTTGACCCAAAAAACTTATCATCTCCAAATGTTAAGGATCCAGAATCAGTCCCGCGAATCGTTTGATTTAGACTAGCGTCAGAGCTTAACCCTATTCGCGCTAAAACGTGATAATACGCTATTGATAAAGAGCCAAAATAATACAAGCTCCCCGCTCTGCGCGGAGTAGGCATTTCTACAGTTTCATATTCAGGGCCCGCAGTAGGATTATTCACGTGATAATAATCGTTAAATGTATGCACAAGATCAGAATCATTAAAAACTACGTGCTTGTCTGCGCTGCCCGCGTAACATCGCCACGGCGTCAATTTTGGTGAATAACTCATACAGCGTACCATTTTGAGCCATCGCTGATTAGCGTGAGCGCTTCATACTGAAATGACAACGTTAGATTTGCGCTATCTCCCTGTTCACCGCTCGGCGGAGCAATCGTGATCACGCTTGAGCCTATGTTTTTTATTGTGTGCCGGTATCCTGAGCCGCTTGTAGCCGCAGCTGGTAAGGTGATGGTGATCGCCGTTGTGGGGTTCACAATCCAGAAACTTTCAATACCTGCTGAGCTGGGTATTGTGAAATCTGCACCCTGAGACGCATAGTTTGTTGAGTCAACAGCGGGCGCTGATCCACCCCCACCTCCCGACTGTGCAACCCATGACAGCACACCAGTGCTCGAACTTTGTAGCACTTTATCACTCGCAGGTAGACCCGTAGGTAGAGTGAGTGTGTAGTCACCACTTGCTGCATAATCAGAGTGAAGTGGGCTCTTAATAATCACTCCGTGAGTGTTTTGCTCGCAGTTGAATCTGAGCGCGCCGGGGTTGTTGCCTCCAGTGGTGTTACCAATCAGCTCAGTGAAGCCTGTTCCGTGTGGCTTTAGCCCTAAGTTAGCGTTTCCGCTAGTGGTTGAGATGTCTTGACCATTTACGTCTAGGTCACCGCCTAGCTGTGGTGTGGTGTCCTGCACTACATCGCTGAGCACATCAGTACCAATCACCAGACCTAGCGTCGTGCGCTGAGCCGCTGCGTCTGCGTCATCGAGTAAGGCGCGCCCTGCTGAAGTCAGGTCTGTGACTGCATAGGTGTCTGAGCCTGTGGTGTAAATCATCTTGTCAGCCGCTGTCGTTAAGCCGCTAATAGAGTCTAGGCCAGCATCATGAGCTTGAACGTCTGAGCCAATAGCAAGACCTAGCGTCGTGCGCTGAGCTGCTGCGTCTGCGTCATCGAGTAAGGCGCGCCCTGCTGCGGTGAGGTCGGCCACTGCATACGTGTCCGCGCCGGTGGTGTACAGCATCTTGTCTGCTGCTGTGGTTAGGCCACTGATAGATTCTAGGCCAGCATCATACGCTTGAGCCGCGCCATTCATAAAGTAACGCTGAGTGCTGGAGCTGTCAAACCACCCGATGATTTTAATCCACTGCCCCGTTTTGACTGTCTGTGTAGTTGAATAAGTGACAACTCCATCACCCAGCACATCAATACCATCAGCGGCATCTATAGTAATGTCACCCGCTTGTGCTCGCCCTACATATACTTCAAAAGTCTCTTGAGGGTCACCGTTGAGTACTGTGGATGTGCTGATCACATTAGCGATATCAGGCATAGTCACAGTAAATGTTGTGGAGTTGCTGGCCCCATACCAAATGTGGATGCCTTTAGCATTGGCGGCTGTGAGCGTATATGATGTCCCACTTCTGATTGTGAGCGTAGGTGTTACGCCTCCTGTCGAGCTGGTGACAAAGCCTGCGTCATTGTTGAGTTGGCTTGTGCCTATTGAACTGAGGTTGCTAGGCACTAAAGCCTTGTCTGTAGCTGAGCCTGCTGTGGCCTCGGCGTTAGTTGCAATCTCGATGATGCCCGCTGCGCTCTCACTCGCTGACGCTACTGAGGTGATGAACCCTGCATCATTGTTCAGTTGGCTTGTACCCACTGAGCTGAGGTTGCTAGGCACTAAAGCCTTATCAGTGGCTGAGCCCGATGTGGCCTCGGCGTTAGTTGCAATCTCGATGATGCCTGCTGTGGTATCGCTCGCTGACGCTACTGAGGTGATGAACCCTGCATCATTGTTCAGTTGTGATGTACCCACTGAGCTGAGATTACTAGGGACCAAAGCCTTGTCTGTAGCTGAGCCCGATGTGGCCTCGGCGTTAGTTGCAATCTCGATGATGCCTGCTGTGGTGCTCGAGCTTAACTTAGTTGACTCATTAAGCTGAGCCCACCTAGATGTTCCAGAATCATAGCTAAACCACACAAGGCCGCGCTTATTAGTCTCTACTGTGGTTGAGCTTGTCTGAACGTTGCCAATAGTGTGTAAAGCTCCACTTAAAGTCAAAGTGGGCGTAGATGTGCCTCTTGTTGTAAAGCCTAGTAAATCACCGTCACTAAGTGAAGAGCTTGGAAGCGTCACAGTCAAACTTGATGCAATGAAATAAATAGCATTTGAAACAGCCGTAAAGTCTACAGTCTTTATCTCAACCGTTGTTATCTGGTTACTCACTCCAGCGCTAGTGATGAACCCTGCATCATTGTTGAGCTGTGATGTACCCACTGAGCTGAGATTGCTAGGCACTAAAGCCTTATCAGTGGCTGAGCCCGCTGTGGCCTCGGCGTTAGTCGCAATCTCGATGATGCCCGCTGCGCTCTCACTCGCTGACGCTACTGAGGTGATAAAGCCTGCGTCATTGTTGAACTGAGATGTGCCCACTGAGCTGAGGTTACTAGGCACTAAAGCCTTGTCTGTAGCTGAGCCTGCTGTGGCCTCGGCGTTAGTCGCAATCTCGATAATGCCCGCTGTGGTGTCACTTGCTGACGCTACTGAGGTGATAAAGCCTGCGTCATTGTTGAACTGAGATGTGCCCACTGAGCTGAGGTTACTAGGCACCAAAGCTTTATCTGTCGCTGAGCCTGCTGTGGCCTCGGCGTTAGTCGCAATCTCGATGATGCCCGCTGCACTATCACTCGCTGAGTTCGCATTAAGTGTCGAGGTTGCACCACTTCCACTTATTGAGAGACCTGTGCCAGCAATGTTTAGTGTGCTGTCATCAGCATAAATATTTACAGCCCCAGTCTGACCATTAACACTGGTGACCAAGTCTGTATTATCGACCTTGTCTATCTTGCTGTTAGAGATAGAGCCGCCCATGTCAGCATTGATCAGGAGATGGTCACCCACTGCCCAGGTCGCGCCGTAGATGGTTCCTGCTGTGTCGATCACATACAGGTCTCCCTGCTCTGCATTGTTGAGATTACCCCCTGAGTTCGTGAGCCCAGTGGTCGCGTTAAATGTGCCTTTATAGTCAATGCCACCAACCAAAGCAGCATCAATGCGCGCCTTGACTTTAGCTGGCGTCATCGCCGTCACATCATTTGTGCCTGCTGTAGACTCTGACGTGGTGGCAATGCGAATCTTGCCCGCTGTGCTCTCTGTGGCATCTGCGATGGATGCAGAACCGCCGCCTCCTTGGAATGGACTTGAACCGATACTCATGATTACTCCTTACGCGTTAAAACCTGCATAGATTACAAAACTATCAGCGCCATCTGCCTTCTTATAGGCAATGCTCGTTACGGACTGACCACTGCTCAGCGCTTGACTGTCAACTGAGAAAGCGCTGAAGACAGGGATAACCCCATCTGCATTTGTAACCCCATCATTTGAGGTGTCAGCGGCCCTGAGCTTGATCATCGCCAGCGTGTCAGCGTTAGAGCTCACGACTTGAATAAATGCAAACTTCAGACCAGCGCTCAGCTGTGAACCGGTCACAGTGTCATAAAAGTCTGTGGCTGTGAGGGTGTGCCAGTCTGTATCATTGACGGGCGTGGCGTTGTAACTCGCCAAGGAGCTCCCAGCGTGAATGGGATATTGAACACCTAATCTCATGGCTTCTCCAGTGTAGGTTTGGGTGTTGTTTCTGTGGGCTTGTCTTGTGCTTTTGGGGTGCGCTTTGAAAGCACGTTACTCCCAGCATAGACAAGAAAGAGAGTGTCAATCAATCCTAGTACTTCTGTGTGCGCTTTGTCGAGTAGCGCGAGCAAAAGACAGCAAGCAAGGGTAGCATAGAAGGCCATCGCCTTGCGGCCTCCTGCTTTCTCTGTGGCCGTCTTCTCTTCTTTCTGCTCACTCATCAAAGTCACCGCCAAGAAGCCTGTAGACGTGGGCAACCTCATCAAGTGTACGGTCTCGCCTGATGACTCCTTCACCGTGTGACCCATCTCCTAGTGTGCCGTGTGCGTTACCCTCTACAGTCTTGAAGACACCCTCAGCATCAGGAGCCTCTACACAGATGGTGATGTGATCGCCTTGCTTGGAGCGCTTTGCCGCATAGACTACGACAATATCACCTGGGGCCATCTTGTCGTGCTCGATGTGGCGCGAGCTCTGAGACCAGTTAGAGTATAGGCGATAACATGAAGGAAAGATCTTTTTTCTAATGTCGAGCTTTACCGAAGTCCAACACCACGCCGCGAAAGCACCACACCAAGCAAATTGTCCATTGCGTGTATAAGGTTTCTCCCATGCCCATCCAATTCCCTCTTGAGTTCTGCTGTATGCGCTGACTCTGGGGTCTGGGTCTGAGATGTTTTGCTCCCACTCTGACAGCCCACGCTGAATAGCCTCTGCTGAGCGTGGGTCGATGTGAGGAGTGGGCCAACTCACCAAGCGCTCAGGGAGTGCTGATAGGTCTAGTTGAGCTTGATTAAGCGCTCTATCCATACGTCTTACTTGATGCTTTAGCCCGTCGATCTCTTCTTGTAATTCTGCTTTAGTCGGCATATTAACTAAACTCCTGTGCATCCACCGTTGTGTTTATCTTATCTGAAGAGTTAGCTAGATATGCATCAGCTTGGTGGAGCGCTGAAGCGTTAGCATAGGTAGTGGGCTCGAGCGTACCATTGAGGGATGATATGCCGTGTGCCGCTGTGAATGTAATAGTATTGGTGCTGATACTTTGGATGGTGAGCCCTGTGATAGCGTTGTCATGATCACCTAGAGGCAAATAGTCAACCACATCGCCCACTTTGAAAAATGACACATCATCCACTGTGGAGCTCGAGAAGTCATCTTCTGAGACTGTGACTGATGTAGTCGTGATGCTGGTGACTTTGGCTGTAGCGTTCCACGCAACAGGGCTCAAGCCGGTCACAATGATCTCAACTTCACAGCCTTCACTCATAAGCTCTTGACGAATAGCGCGCACCATACCCACGCCATCAACTACACCATAAGCATCAGAGTAACCCTTGAGGTGAGGTGAGCTGACTTTCACGTATGAGCCCACGTCTAGATA
>FUFK010039865.1_pt2 | contig 11796 bp, 19 predicted proteins | sample 1021851 | NCBI WGS metagenome assembly FUFK01 (sample SAMEA51879418, study PRJEB19060) | metagenome
AACGTTGACCAGTTTACNGTTGACTCTGACAATGGTAATACTGTAATAGGTGGCACAGCAACTGTTGATGAGTCATTATCAGTCGGCACAACTTCTCTACTAAGTGGTAACGTAACTGCTAATGCAAATACAACTGCAACTCGTCTTGCAGGAAGTGCAGCAATCATGGTACCTAATGGTGGTATCACAGTATTTGAAGATTCATACTTCGGAGAGGATATATTTGTAGGACCTGACCAAGCACAGACAATCACATTGTTTGGTGGTACAGGTAATATCACAGCAGATGGCACAGTTACTGCAGCAACATTTAGTGGCACAACTGGTAATATCTCTACAATAACAACTACATCTAACGTCAACGTTGGTGGTAGTATTATCGTCAACACCGACAAGTTTATTGTTACAGGTGCTAGTGGAAACACTGACATTGCAGGCACTCTAGACGTCGGTGGCTCAACAGTTATTGATGATACTCTAAGAGTAACTAATGATGCAACTCTTGAGGCAGACTTAACTGTTAATGGCACAAGGACACAAATAGATGGTCTATTGACTGTAGATGGAAATACTACATTGAAAGACGATGTGGTTATACGTGGTGCTTCTAAGACACTTAAGTTGCAAAATGGAAGTTTCATTCCTGCAACTAAGATTGAAATGCAATCTACAACAGGTAATATCACTGCTGCAGGAGCTGGTGACTTTGGGTCAATGGCAATCACCAACAACTTAACCGTTGGTGGCACAATCAATTCTACAGGACAGATTACTGGTAACGTAACTGGTAACTTGACTGGTAATGCGGACAGTGCATCTCTAGTTGATGTAACTGAGACTGCATCTTCAAACTTGACATACTATCCAGTATTTGTTTCTACNACATCTGGAAACACTGAGATAAGGACAGACTCACAAAACTTAAACTACAACCCATTTGAAAACAGACTAACTGTTACTAACTTCAAGTCAACAACTGACTTTGANATTCAAGGTAACTTAAACATTACTGGTAATATTACATTCTTCCAGTCACAGGTTGGTAGTATTGCAAACCATGATACTGATGCATTAACAGAAGGTAGCAGCAATCTTTACTACACAGAAGAGCGTGTTGATGACAGAGTTAATGCTCTAATTACAGGTGGCACAGGTATTACTGCAACTTATGATGATGCAGGAAATATGTTGACATTGAGTGCAACTCAGGCAGATATCAACACTGATAATATTACTGAGGGTAGCACTAATCTCTTTACTACTGCTGCTAGGACAAGGACTCACTTCTCATATGGCACAGGTATTCAGTTAGATACTGGCACACTTTCTGTAACTCAGGCAGACATTAATACTGATAACGTAACTGAGGGTAGCACAAATATATTCTTTACTAATGCTCGTGCACGAGGTGCATTCAGTGCAACAGGAGATTTATCATACAACGCATCTACTGGTGTATTCTCATATACTATACCAACTACTATTGCATCTCTATCTAATCATGATACAGATGACTTAGCAGAAGGAAGCAATCTATACTTTACTAATGAGAGAGTAGATGACAGAGTAAACAATCTATTCACTGCAGGCACAGGTATTACTAAGGTATATGATGACGCTGCTAACAGTTATACATTATCAGTTACACAGNGTGANATNNATACNGATAANNTNACNGANGGAAGNANCAATCTATTCACAACTNCNGNNNGNACANGNNCNCACTTCACTTATGGCACAAGGTATNNNANTTATTGCNNCTTCAGGNACTATCGNNNTTGACTTTANNGAGTTTGATACAGGTAATATTACAGAGGGTAGCAATCTTTATTACACTAACGCTCGTGCTGACGCGAGAGTTAATTTACAAACTGGGTCAAACCTAGACCTATCCAGTAAGTCAACAAGTGACTTATCAGAAGGTAGTAACCTTTACTTTACTAACGCTAGAGCAGACGCAAGAATCGCTGCTGCTACTACAAGTGACTTAACAGAAGGAAGCAACTTATACTACACAGATGCTAGAGCAGATGCAAGAATTGCTGCTGCTGATACTGGTGACCTTTCTGAAGGTAGCAATCTTTATCATACAACTGCACGTGCTNGNGCAGCNATCAGTGCAGGAGGCGACTTATCTTATAACTCCTCTACTGGTGTGATGAGTGTCACATTGCCAACAGTATTCTCTGGCAACTACAATGACCTCAGCAACAAACCTTCATTATTCTCTGGTGCATATGCAGACTTAAGTGGCAAACCTTCCTTAGGTAGTGCTGCAGCATCTGATACAAGTGACTTTGCTACTGCTGCACAAGGTGCTCTAGCAGCATCAGCCCTACAGGCAGAAACAATTACATTAGCAGACTTCAAGTCTGTGGTTGCTGCATCAGCAGACTTTGATGACTTCCAGACTAGAGTGGCAGCAATGACATGATGATATTCTCTTTCATCCTATCGTTATTTGCTAACCACTTACCAGTGATGTATGTGCAAGTACCTCAGTGGGCAGACGATTGGGCAGTCTGTGCTGTTGATATACCTGACGCTAAGTGTCATTGGTATGTTATGGCTCCTGATAATACCTTTGGTGAAGGATTCTCTTGGGAAGACGCACCTTGGTTTGATGCTAACGGACTGAATGATGTTGCACCAATGCAAGAAGTATCAGTCTTAGAAAAACTACAGAAACAGTAATGGCAACTCCTACCTCTAAAGCAGAATTAAAAGAATACGCTCTTCGTAGATTAGGTAAACCTGTCTTAGAAGTCAATGTTTCTGATGACCAAGTAGATGACGCTATTGATTATACTTTACAAAAGTTTCAACAGTATCATTATGATGGTGCTGAAAGATGCTATCTAAAACANAAGATTACACAAGATGTGCTTGACCGTGCTGAGACAAACTATAGCTCTACATCTGACGCAGGAAATGATATATGGCTAGAGTCAAACAAATATATTGAAGTGCCAGAGCATATCCTTGCTATCGAAGGTATATTCTCATTTACAGATAAAGGGACATCTAATATATTTGATATTAGATATCAGATGAGATTGAATGACTTGTATGATTTTACATCTACACAGTTTTATCATTACTATATGATTAAACAACATTTAGAAACTATCGATTTTCTATTGGAGGGACAGAAACCAGTTAGATATTCTCAGGTACAAGATAGATTATATCTAGATTTTGATTGGTCAACTGACGCATTGTTAGATACATTTATTGTGATTAAAGCATGGAGGGCACTCGACCCTACAACGTGGACTGAAATATATAATCAGATGTGGGTTAAGGACTATGCTACTGCTAAGATTAAAAAGCAGTGGGGTCAAAACTTAACTAAGTTTACTGGTGTGCAAATGCCAGGGGGCGTCACATTGAATGGTGAAATGATTTACAACGACGCAGTTGATGAATTAAAACGACTTGATGAAGAGCTTAGAATGGTTTGGGAAACACCACCACTAGATATGATAGGATAATGGCTACTAATTCTTTTTTCACACAGGGCACAACAGGCGAGCAGGATTTAGTCGGTAGTTTAGTTACCGAGCAAATCAAGATGTTTGGTAAGGATGTCTATTATATACCTCGCACTTTAGTTGATAGAGACTCAGTGTTTGAAGAGGATAGTCTATCAGCATTTAATGGTGCATATTTAATAGAAGCATACATTGAAGATGCTACAGGATTTCGTGGCGATGGAGATATGTTTAGTAAGTTTGGTGTAAGAATATCAGACCAAGTTACGTTTATAATTTCAAGAGAAAGATTTACAGCAGCAGTAGATGATAATGCACAATTAATTGTAGAAGGTCGTCCTAATGAGGGTGACCTTATTCATTTGCCTATGGCAAATAAAACATTTGAAATACAATTCGTNGAGCACGAAGTCCCATTCTACCAGTTAGGTAAAGTGCATGTATGGGGTTTACGTTGTGAGTTGTTTGAATACAGCGACGAAGACTTCAACACTGGTGTTGCAGAGATTGATGCAGTTGAAGTTAACTTTGCTAATGCAGTCAGTGTCAACGTTGCAGATGGTGGCACAGGAGACTTTGTTGCAGGAGAGATTGTAACAGGTGGTAACTCAAATGTAACTGCTGAAGTTAAGACATGGAATTCCGCTACACGTCAGTTAGTTGTATATAATAGGTCAGGTATTTTTAGTATTCCTGAGACTATAACAGGCAATACATCTGGTGCAGCATGGACTTCTGCTACATATAATACACTAAATAATATGAATAGCGANACAGACCAAAACTTCACACTTGAAACTCAGGCAGATGCTATTATAGATTTCACTGAGAGTAATCCTTTCGGTGACTTTGGAAACTCTGGAGGTACCTTATAATGTTAGGGACATATTCTTATCATGAAATAATTAAAAAGACTGTTATCGGTTTCGGTACACTTTTTAATAATATTGAAATCCGACGCACTAAAGGTAGCAAAACAGAGGTGATGAAAGTGCCTCTTGCTTATGGTCCTAGACAAAAGTTTCTTACTCGCTTAGCTGCAGTAGGAGATTTAACTACTAAAGACCAAGTGCAGATTACTTTACCTAGATTATCTTTCGAGATACAAGGTATTAGTTATGATGCAACAAGAAAACTTTCACCTACACAATACATTCGTAATACTAAAGCTGCGGGAGACAATGTAAAAAGTTATATGCCAATACCATATAACATTAATTTTGAATTGTCTATCATGGCAAAGAATCAAGATGATTCTCTACAAATACTAGAGCAGATTCTTCCATTCTTTCAACCATCATTTAACATCACAATGAATCTGATTCCAGATTTAGGTGAGAAGAGAGACTATCCAGTCACTCTAACTGCTATTGATTATGAAGATGTTTATGAAGGAGATTACGACACACGTCGTACTCTAGTTTATAATTTGTCATTTATAGCTAAGACATTTCTATACGGTCCTGTGCAAGACGCAGACTCAGAGATTATCAAGAAGGCTATTGTTGATTATAATACAAAAGATAGAACCATGCCTACAAGGGAGGTTAGATATCAGGTTACACCAGACCCATTAACTGCTGACCCTGATGACAACTTTGGTTTTAACGAAATATTCAGTGAGTTTACAGATGCCAAGTCGAGAAACCCAACCACAGGACAAGACGAGTAAGTTTGATGGTATCGAGGATGCCCTCGATGTTAAGTCAGATATCGTCCCTGTAGAAAAACCAGAAGTAGTAACACCAGTTGATACTACATCTACAAAAGAGCAATTAAAGAAAGACTATGAGTATACTCGTGGTCATCTATACTCATTGGTTGAAAAGGGTCAAGAAGCGGTAGACGGTATACTTGAGTTGGCACAAGAGTCAGACCAACCTCGTGCGTTTGAGGTTGCAGGACAGTTAATTAAACATGTCGGAGACGTTGCTGACAAACTTGTAGACCTACAAAAGAAGGTCAACGAGATTGAAAACCCTAAGAAAGACAAGCAAGTCAATACTACAAACAATACAATGTTTGTTGGTAGCACTGCTGACCTTGCTAAATTCTTAAAACAACAACGCGATAAATAGTCTAGTAAGGAGAATCCAAATACAATGTCAGTATTAAACGTCATTGACACACAAACAATTACAGGGTCTGGCTCAGGTTATATCACTGTAAAATCTGGCGTGATTCGTGCATATGCAGCAAGTGCTTCAACTATTCAGATTGATGCAGGACCTGCTATAACTCTTGCTGCAGGAGAAGCAATTCTTTTGTCTGTAGGTAAATCGAAAAATGCTCAAATTAAAACAGCGACTAATGCTGCCACTATGGTTGTTACTGTATTAGGTGGTGGTACTCCTGCTCATAGATTCGTAGTCGGAGATTACATCTCGACTGCTGCAGACGGTGATACTGCATTCACATCTGATTTTATAACAGCAGCGAGTGGTGGTAAGAAGATTACTGCTATCACAGATACAACAATCACTACAGATTATGACGCATCAGGAGCTAGCGGAAATTATTCACTTGCCTCAGCAAAACTTGAAGCAGGTACAGTCCCAGTCATACAAAAAGCAGTCAAACTTACTGCAGGTTCTGCCAACGTTGTCGTTGAGCAAGTCCAGATTGTCGGAGGATAATCAGGAATGCCCGCAGTCTCGAGAAAACAACAAAGATTCTTCGGGATGGTTCGACAAGCTCAAAAGGAGGGTCAAGCGAAAGCTGCCTCACCTGAGGTTGCCAGAGTTGCTTCCAGCATAAAAAAATCTGATGCAAAAGACTTTGCATCCACTAAACATAAAGGTTTACCTGAGAAAAAGAAAATGAATGAAGAAGGTTACGACCATCTCAGAGATCGAGGGATGATTCCACCAACTAAAGGCAAGAAGGATGCAACCACTATGCCTAAGAGTTACAAGCGTTCTCCTGAGAAAAAAGGGGGTAAATCTGCGCTTGATATTGTGAAAGATAGAATAAGAAAAGAGTATGGAAAAGGTGCAATTATGGGAGAGGAAAACCTTGAAGAGAAGAAGAAAGGTCTCTGGGACAATATACATGCCAAGAGAAAACGTGGTGAAAGACCAGCCCGTAAAGGTGAAAAAGATTATCCAAAAACACTCAACGTCGAAGATGTTAATTGCGACGATAGAAAGAAGATGGTTGCAGACCATGGGGCTTTACATAAGAAGAAGTCAGATGAGACTGGTGGATTACCTAGACCTGTTGCTGCAAAAAATAGAGTCGCTACTAAACAAGGTGTTGATGAAGAAGTCATTACTGAAAGACAAAAAGATAGTGACAATCAAAGATTGAGTCTGGAGCGTGGTCGCTCTAACTATGGTAAGGCATCTATCAGAAACATGAGAGCATCAGGCAAAGGTGGNAATGCTGCTGACCCTGCTGAAAGACTTGTGGCAATGGATGCAAGACATAAAGCACACAAAGAGAAACGTGGTGTGAAAACCAAAGGTATTAAGGAAGGTGTGATGGGTATGGTNAAGAGAGCAGCAGGAATCAAACAGAAACCAGCTAAGAAAACAACTGGTAGAGATGCGGGTGCTATCGCTGCTAAGATAATGAGAGACAAAGAGCAGAAAAAGTATGTTGGTTTCTTACCCGCAAATGAAGAGATTGATAGACCATACACAGGACCTGACAAGAAAGATAGAGCAGTTATCAAGAAAATGGATAACAAAAAGTTTGCTGCTAAACTAGCAGACTATGAAAAGAATATGGACCCTAAGAAACGTCAGGCACTTAAGGACAAAGCAACTAAGGGTATGAAGTTTACACATGAAGCAATAAAGTATGATAGCAAAGGGTCTTCTATGGATTATTTCTTAGGTGCTGACCCAAAGAAAACAAAAGAATATAAAGCATTAAAGAAAAAGAAGACTCAAAAAGAAGGCACTTCTTATGGTTTATACAAAGGGTCAGGCAAACCATCAGGTGCTATGAAGAAATATCTTGATAGGAAAGCAAAGATGCTTACTAAGAAGAGAAATGCACAGTCTGATGCTGCTAAAAACAATCCTCATTTTGATAGCACACAACCCTCACCATCAGGTAGAAACAAGTATGAGCAAGTAAGTTTTAAGGACTACTTTACAGAAGGCAATAATACTGCTAGAATGTTACATAAGTCTAAAACTTCTGTTACAGGTAATATATCTGCAGACAGAGGTNGCGACGAAAAAAAGAATCAAGCATCTAGAAAGGGTCTTGAGAAAGACCTTAAAAAGAAAGGTATTGGTTACAAAAAAGGTGTTGGCAAATACAAGTATGACAGTGGTGAAACTGGCACAGAAGTATCCTATCAGACCTCAAAACCTGATAAAATGTCAAAACGTCGTTTTGGAAAAACTATGCGTCGTCTAGGTAGAAAGCACGGACAAGAATCTGTAATCACTAAGGACAAAGACAAGCCTGCAAGATTGCATGATACCGAGAGTAAGAAACCTGGGAAATCTATAAACATAGGTAAATCCAAAGGAGGGTCTAACCCTTCTGGTATGGGTCAAACTTCTGGTGATAAAGTCAGAAGTGGTAAGTTACCTAGCAAATCCAAGAAAGGAGCGTATCATTATGGCTGAGCATAAACAAGATGCCGAAGGTTATGGTGTCTGGTATTGTGCGTATTGCGGACTCACTGCCCCACGTGGACATTGGAGACCTCGCACCTACATAGAAAAACACGAGGAGCATTGTCCTAAGAAACCATGAAAACCTTTTCCCAATTCATTGCTGAAGAAGCATGGCAAAAAAAGGAAGGCAAGAATAAGTCTGGTGGACTCAATGAAAAGGGTCGCAAGTCTTATGAGCGTGCTAACCCAGGTAGCGATTTAAAAGCACCTAGTAAAAAGGTTGGCAATCCACGACGTGCTAGTTTCTGTGCTAGAATGAAGGGAATGAAGAAGAAGTTGACTTCTAAAAAAACAGCNAGCGATCCTGATAGCAGGATAAATAAATCATTAAGAGCATGGAATTGTTAATTATGTTTGGAGTATTAAATGTCGTAGAAGCATGGAATGAAATCTCATGGGCAGATGCAATTCCATTTACCCTAACTCTTATTGGACTCTATTGGGTTAAGGTAAAGATTGACACCAGAGCAGGAATTGGTAAAAAGAAATCAAGAGAGTTGAAAAAAATTATAGTTGATGCTATAGTTGAAGGACATAGACAAGCACACAACAAGTAATGAGTGACGTCCATTTTAAAAAACATCGTGTGTTTCGAGAGACAGACGATGTTATTTTTTATGATATCTCTGTAGATGAATCAAATGCATCTGATTTAGTAGTCCATTCAGGTCCTGCTATATCACCACCTAATGATTCTGTAGGAGCAAAACAATTTTATATACATAGTTTTCAAGACGACTACAACAGAGTTGTATCGGGAGAGAGGACTTTCGAGTTGGTAAACTACAGTTGGAAGTATCCATACCACATAGTGCATCTCAATGTGCATAGTGGTGCGTTAGTTATACCTCGTGGCACATTTCATAGGTCACAATCGGGAGACAAAGGTAGTATCGTAATAAATCAAGCAAAGAGATATGATGGGTTTGATTCAAATGCTGAATTTTATCCAGTCTCTTGTGCTACTAACATTGACTTATATAATGCACTTACTCAAGAAAAACCAGTAGTCCACACACTAGGAGAATAATGTATACCTATCACATCTATTGGCACGACAAACCTATTTTTAGAAACCTATCAGAAGAAGAGTTTGAGTTTATCTGGGAGAGAATCCTGTCAACTTATAATGATAAAATTAATTATGTAAGACTAGCTCCCGACTACGTGTTGGAAGAAGCTTCATACTAATGGTTTTCAAATCACAATTTATCTTAGTTGCATGTTTTTTACCCCTAGTATTCATCTACATAGTTATGAAACTTGCTGTTTGGTTATCTGCTGTATCTGCGGAATCAGACTATGTTAAACAGGAACCCTTTAGAAAACGAGGACCCTATGTGGAAAATCCGTATGCAGACCTTGATGAGGAGGAAGAAGAGTATGGAGATAAAACAGATTATCGATGATGTCATTCTCAAATATTACTCAGCAAAAGGTTTACCAGTCCCTAACTGGAAAAGAAACACCAATCCAGATTGGTGGATACAATATTTACAATCTCTAGGNCTCACAGAAAGAAATGAAACAATTTAACACTTGGGTATTAGATACCACAATATACATCCTTGACTTCCTCTACAGAGGTAGAGACTTNCANAGNTTNTGGGTNNTAGAAGTTATTGCNAGAGCACCATACTTCTCATTTATNAGTGTNTTACATTTTCGNGAGTCNTTAGGANTNAGAGGNGAAGANCATANNTANNTAATGAAAGAACANTTCTATCAGGCNTTAAATGAAACAGAACATTTGGAAGAAATGGAGCTCAGAGAAGGTAACAAGTATTGGGTTGACCGCTTCTTTGCCAAGCATCTTGTTTTGGTTTATTATTGGATTATGGTTGCTTACTATCTCATCGATCCTATGGACGCTTANGANATCAACATGAAGATAGAAAAGCATGCGTATGAAACTTATATTAAATACCTTGCATATCATCCAGAAGATAAAAAGATTGCAGAGATAGCAGAGGATGAGCTCAAGCATGCTCATGAATTGCATGATGCAATGGCGATGATTGTGTGAGTGAGTCCACATATTTCNGAGACCANAATGTATGTGGTTCGGTAAATACTAATAGTATATGACGGAGAATCATGGCACATTACCTTGTAGGTTATCATGATACAACCAATCATACTCACGAGATTTGCGAGTATGCCGACGATGCATACAATGCTATTCGACAAGCAAAACTGGATTTGCCTGAGTTAATGGGACATCCACACGCAAGCGAATATGTAGTTAAACTAGATTGATTATATCCTTGACAAATAATATATCAGCATCTATAATGGTGTTGACTTACCTTATTATCTAAATAACCCTTAGTAGAGAAAGTCCATGTTATCAACAGCATATAGAGAGTTTCCAGTAACAACTGTTTTGAAGGATAAGAAACCATCCAAAGAAAAAACAATCACTGTAACTGAAGCACAAGTACAAGAAATGATAGACGATGCTATCCGTCAGCACAATAGAAATGCTGGCTTGATTAGTATGGTATTAGGTTTTGTTTTCCTAGCATTGTTTGCAGAAGGATTCTTTAGAATGATTGGATTCATTCCACCATTCATGGGTATAGATATCAATATCGTTGGCGAGATTGNAGATAAGGTAAANGAGCAAATNCTACCNCTNATTACAATAATGTCTGGTTATGGTCTTGANATAGTTTTCTGGGTAACACTAGGANTATTTNTANTATACCAATACGAAGAGTCTAAAAAATGACNGTCGTCCANTCCGTNAATATTATGATACTTATATTAGTTGATNNCNGTNTCTATCGTNATCGGNTATATANTNAAGTATGCATANNCGGAGATGAANNATGGGAGCNATGAAACCNCCAAGTCGTAAAAGTTGTTATAACTTTCGCGTNACNGAAATTGTTAAAGTAGTTGATGGTGATACCATNGANGTTGTNATTGACTTNGGATTTGATATCTATAAACACGAGCGTGTNAGAATCGCGGGTATNGATACTCCNGANAAAAGGACNAGAGACTTAGANGAAAANGCANTAGGNATAGATGCTACNAACTGGATGAAAGGCACACTGGAGGANACNATNAATGGAGANCATGAACTNACTATACGAACTGAACTNCAAGGNGGGNTNGGTAAGTATGGTNGNTTGCTTGGTTGGTTATACGTTGGNGATGATGATGTATCNCTCAACGAACAAATGATTGCNGAAGGTTATGCNTGGGANTATGANGGNGGCACAAAAAANAAAAANTTTGAAGAGCTACGTGAAATTCGTAGATCACAAGGTACACTTATTGAAGGATAGTTTATGGTAAACTTGCGTGACAGCATTCTGAATAATCAAATCACATACTATAGCGGTTTGATTGCAAAACATCAACAAAACGTTGATATCTATCTCAACCAACCTGTAGGTATTGGTGAGCATTCAGATGTTATGGCAGCAATAGATGGAGAGATTGCAGCCATCGCTCAGGCACATGAGAAAATTGAAATCATTAATCATTATTTTTTAGGTAGATGATATTTGCATCACACCCTTCCGTATACCATTTACCAGGTACGTGGGAGAAACAACCACTAATACAACATGGTAATTGGGACCCAATAGTAACCTCACCTCTAGTATTATTAGTATTCGCTTTATTATTCATTGGTGTTGGTTATG
>FUFK010062838.1_pt1 | contig 11796 bp, 11 predicted proteins | sample 1021851 | NCBI WGS metagenome assembly FUFK01 (sample SAMEA51879418, study PRJEB19060) | metagenome
CTTAGCCCATCAGGAAAAGGAAAGAAGTAGAATTTAGCTGTGCCCATTATGCACCCCCGAAAAGCGTACTTTGTGAAGTGCCAAACGTTAGAAATTTTTCTTCTATCTGTCTAACAAGGGTATCAATTACATTACCATCTACCACAGCAGAATTAATAACGATGTTAGGAGCTTGCCCGCCCTGGAACCTTCTTTGTAAGCCTTGGCTCATTCTGCCCGACCTAGGTGTGACGACTTCTCCTTCGTGTAGCATAGCCAGGCCTCTTTGCTGGCCTGTAAACCTAAGTCCACCTTGACCGGCAGGAAAATGTATCGGGCCACCTCCTAATTTTTGACCACCAAAAGAAAAAATGAAGTTTCTAAAATTGCTAAAACCTTCCCTTATGGCTTCCCCTGGCTTACTGAAAAACTCAATTAGCATTTTACCAAGCTCACCAAAAGAATTTTTTATTGCTGTTGGGATAGTGAAAATTGCTTTAATGAAGCCTTGCACTATTCTAAACGCTAAATCTAAAAGCAACTGTGGAAAAACTTCTAATAACACCCGGGGCAACATTGCAATACCATTTGCTATTGCTTCATTTCTTTGCCTGCCTTCCTCTATCATTTCCTCAGGTGTTTTTTTGCCAAGCTCCTCAATTGCACCAAAAGCGCCTACTATTGCACCGCTTATTTTTTCAGGCAAAAGTCCGAGCATATCACTTAGAATTTTGGCTATAGCTGGCCCGTCTCCTGCTGCTGCTGCTCCTGTTATATCTGCAAATATTTGAATCCTGGATTCTATTGTTTTAATTTTTTCGGCTTGCTCCTGAAGCTTTCTGAGTGACTCTGTAAAGCTGTTTACTTCTTCTGTTGGTAGCTTTAGATCCTCAAAAGCGCCTGTCATTTGCACAGCTTTAGCCAGTGCCTTTTCGGCTGATATGTTACCAGCATCAAAAGAGGCCTTTAGTTCGTCAAACTTCTTTTGTGCCGCAGCTTGCTTTGCTTGGAACTTTTCAAGCTCTGCAGTGTTAATTTTTTGCTTTAGTACAGTTTGAAAAGCTTTCAAGTCCTTTATTGGTATTTGGAGTCTATCAAATACCCTGATTAGCTTGTTAGTAGATTTGAGCGCTGCTTTTGCGGATGTATCGCCATCATTGAAAACGGCTTTTAGCTCCTTAAATTTTGCTATTGCTCTATCCTGCTCTTTCTGTAGGTCTTGCGTGCTTTTCTTTTGGCCTTCTGCGCCTTTGTCGCCTTCCCCGAAAAGCTTATCTATTGCATCCTTAAGTCTTTTCATTTTCTCAGTTGCTATTTTCGCATCATCGCCAGAAAGCTCTATATTTTTACCAAAATCACTTAGTTCTTTTTTTGCTTCTGATGCTGAAGATTTAGCCTGTTGTATTCTAGCGCTAAAGTTTTGCAAAAAACCAGCGCCTGCCTTTGCTCCCGAAAGCCTTTGTATATCATTTGCTAAATTATCGATAAAGCCTACATCTTTTAGTAAATTAAGACCCTTTAGTACATCAAAAAAACTTTTGAATTGTAGCTTTAGAAGGCTTGTTATAATTTTGCCCAAGGTGATAAACTCACCACTAAAAAGCCTTACCATTTCAGCAGCAAAAACCACAGCGCCAACTGACTCTAAAAGCAGCCCATTAAAAGCCTGCATGCCTCCAAAAGCGGCAACTATTCTATCCCTTGCAAATGAAAAAGCTATTGATAGCGCTGCTATTCTTTGCTGAAAGGTTGCTGCTTGACTTGCTGATTTCTTCGCATCTACGCCAAAGTTTTTTGTGAATTTGATAAACCTTTCAAGCGGCCCACTGTTACCAAGCGCCACCAAAAGATTACCTACATCTCTTTTGAATATCTTTTGCGCCGCTGCTGTCTTAAGCTCCTGGTCTTCAATGCCTTGCAAATTCCTAATAATGTCCTTAAATACAGAGTCGCTATCTCTAAAGTTGCCGGCTGTGTCTCTTATCTCTATCCCTAAAGATTTTATTATTTGGCTGGCTTCTGATCCCTTTTTTCTTATGTCTGCCATTCTTTGGGGAAACTTTTTTAGGATGGTATCACCAGCAGACGCCGCTTGGCCTGAAGCTCTAAAAGCAAGCTCTACAGCCTGAATTGTTTCTGCTGCCAAGCCTGAAGCTGTAGCCATATCATTAAGACGGTTTACAGCGTCTACAGCCTCAGTAACAAAGTTAAATACTTCTTTTGTTGCTGTTACCAGAGTGTTAGCCATTTGTAAGGCTGTATCTTTTACCTTTCCCAAGCTTAAAGATAAAGGGTTAGCTGCTTTTGTTAGCCCCTTCATACCTTTAGATGTATCATCTAATCCGGTTTTTGCGCTGCTTCCCGCCTTCTTTACTAAGGATAAATCCTTATCAAGATCCTCTGTAACCTTGGCTAAATCCTTTAACGCCTGGGCTGATTTCTTGGTATCAATATCTAGAATATATTTTACAACTGTAGCCATTTTTTTATCCTTAGATAATATCTACTAAATCAGAAAGGGGAAGGGTAGGAAATATCATATCTTTTTTGCGCTTGCTTCGCGATAGTACTTTTTTCATTCTGTTAGATCTGCTCTTTATACACTGGAGACATATAGACAAATCATGCCAGCTAAGCTTTGCAATCTCAGAAGGCAGGACACCATAAGTTTTTGCCACGATATCGTATAAATGCATAAGGTCTTCAGCTTCTACGAAAAAACTCTTTGAGCTTTTGTCTACCCTCCTTATATCCTTCTGTGGCTTTCGTAAGAAGCTGCTCTCTGTCTTCTTTTGATAGGGTGCCTATCCATAGTTTGTTCGTGTCTGCGTTCTGATGTTCTGCAGCATGCACAATCTGTATAGGTTCCCAAGTCTCACCAGAGTTTACAGAAGCAAGCTTAACGACTTGGCATATTATCTTATCATTGTAATGATTAATCCTTTCCAGCATGTCAGGCTTAAAGCCCATCGTCTTTAGACTCTGTAGCATGCTGTTGATTATGTCCTCCTCTTTTCCTGCTTCCTGGGCTTTTTTCATCTTTTCGATCTTCTTATAATCGTCTGCGTTATCCATAAGCTGAGCAGCAACCATAAACTGAATTACGCCCGCTTGTTCTGCTTCTGCTGGTGATAAAATACGCCCCTTTAAGATGATCTGCCCATCAAATACAGGACAAGTAAAGTAAGAGGTTTCTATTATTTTAGATAGTACCTCTTTCATTAGTTATCTTCTGCTCCGGAGTTATTGTTAGTAATCTCAATTTTGAAAGCCTCATGAGATCCGCCAGCATCGGCAAATCCTTGAAACTGGAAAGTACGCTCTACACGTCCCACAGTTGAAATATCATCATTGTAGCTGATAAGCTGGGCAGCTTTAATATAGATACTAAAAATGAAACCATCGCTATTTGTGAAGTGGATAACAGCATCAGAGACATCGCCGGCAAGCTGTGAATTGTAGAGGTTATCATCCTCATAATCTGCTGTACATTCTAACGTAACCTCTCTAAGGTCCGTAATAGCTGGTTCTGCTGTAAGCTTAGAGCCTAATAAATCTCGTCGCTCTACTTTGTTATCTAGGTTGAAGTTCATAGAACGGAGGTTGTAAGTATTACCATTATAGCTTAGTGTGCCTGCCTCAAAATGGTTTACCTTCTTGTTAGCTGTGTTGAAGGTGCTAGAGACTGCTGAGGTTCTAGTATCTGCTGTTTGAGCGATAAAAGAAAAAGAGCCTGACATTTGCTGGCCTGCTTCTATTGATAGGCTCATGGTTGACACAATACAACCCTTGAATTTTTCGCTGGTGTTATTACCTCTTTGTAGCTCTATTGTAAGAGAAGGAAGGCTATCATCTGGGGTATAGGTATGTAGCTGTAGAGAGCCTGAAGCACTGGTAGAAGATGAGCCAACAGCAGCATTTAACAGAATCCCTGTACCGTTGTAGTATACAGGTAGCTCTACATCTCCACCGCAAATCTCCATACCGTCGAAGGTATCAAAAGCAAAAGCCGCGGCACTAGTAGAGAGGTGCGTTGATTGCGCTCTTTCCTGTTCTCTTTTCAATGTTTCAGAAGCAATTCGGGCGCTAACAGTAATAGAGCCAGCTACTCCATAAGTAGATTCCTTACCGATGTTTATAAATGTTCCGCGGCCTAATTTTGCAGCAGGCATAATAGTTCTCCTTAACTAGGTGGATATTTGTTTTTTATTTCTATGAAGCAAGCTAACCTTATCTCTTGAAGTAGAGAAGTAGTTAGAAAGCCCCCGATTTGAAAAGTAGTATTATTTGTGCCAGCTTGAACCATAATGCCAACGTAACCAGCAGTAAAAACCGTTTCATTGGTATCGTATCGCGCTGTGCTATCTGTACCGCTACTATCGAAAGAAAAGATTTTAATTTGCTTTGGTGTCTCAAGTTCAATCCTGTTATTGTATGGCGCTAACATCTTATTAAGTAGGCTAGCATATTCAAAAAATACATATACTTTTTCATCTACAGCTTTTGTAATGGTTGCCCCTGGTGCGTTGCTTAAGTTGCTGCCTGTTTGCTCTGCTGCCACTATACGGCCTGCAGGTGTACCGATAAAAACCTTTCCTGGTATGGTAGAGCCTGCGCTAAAGGAGGAGCTAGCATCTGCTGCTGTAGGATTATCAAAATACAGATACAGAATACCAGTACTGTTTTCTTTGTTATCGTATGTGTAATTTTGTATTTGTATAGTTAAATCACGATTGGCATAGTTAAAACTGCTCCTTTTGAAGGTGGCAAGCGTTATACCATCNTGNAGNGTNACNTGAGCGTCAAATCCGTTACTCTGTATGTTATCCCAAAAGGCTGAAAAGTTAGAAGGGATAGTTATCTGTACGTCTTTTGTAACAGTAGCAGCCGGGGGAGTCCCGCCCACATACTCAAGCGTAACAGCTATCTCTATTCTTCTTTTGAATGATGTACTATACCAGCCCATAATTTTTATGTCCCGTCGTCACTTTCAAAGGATACTTCAACCTGTATATAGCCGATGCCTGTAGACTGCAAGCCTACTTCGTCACCGTCTATGTTATCCTGTGAGCATATGATATCATCTGTTAGCCCATTTAGGCCCAAAGTTCTATCTGTAGTTAGAGCTTTGATGATATCAAAAGAAAGGTTAATGCTGTTATCGCTTCTTTCTTGAAAGGAGCCACCAGCAACAAAAGCGAATATTTCAAACTTTGCAGTCCCTTGATATCTTCCCAAGGTAGGCCCAAATTGTTCTGTTGTGCCTTGGTAGGCTATGCTAGCATAAGGCAGATAAGGAGGTTGCTCTAGCTTTCCCCTTACTACATTTCCAATAGACAAATCTAGCCCGCTATGACCAGCAGCATAGGATACAGCTATTAGCTCCTGCAGCTTTTTGTGCGTCTGTACAATTCTGCTATCTGCCATTACTTGCCACCTCTGGCAAGATACAAACGAGTAAAACGAGATAGTGATTTTTCCATCCCTTCATCCACCCGATCGAAAGCCCGCCGAAGATAGGCCCGAGGCTCCATCTTACGCGTACCAAATTCAACATATTTGGCATAGGGTGCACTATCGCCCCCGGCATTTAGATTTATTAAAATAAGATTGTCTTTTCGCTGCTTAGCTGCTCTTATGCTGTTGTACAGATTACCTGTTCTAATTTTTGGGTAAGTGGTTGCATTTTTCTTGGCTATGTTCTCCAGTGCTAACCGCTCTTTTTCAAGGGTGATATCTAAGGAGGCCATAAAGTTTTTAGACCTATCACGCATGAAGATTCTAAACTCTGGATAAGTCATCATAAGAACACCCCTACATTTTTAAGGTAAGATAGATATTCTTTTACCTCTGCAGGCATAGTCTTTGGTGATATTCTCACTGTGGCGTTTGTTTGGGTTATGCTTTCTTTTCCTTGGTTTGCCTTGTTTCTGTGTAGCTGGCTAACCCAAATACAGACAGCATGCTCTAAGTCATCAGGTGCCGTTAGGCTGGTATAACCAACCGTACAGACCACCTTATTAGCCCTATAGCCGGTTACAAAGTTTCTATTTGTGGTGTTAGGGTCAAGATAGATTCTGCCATGCTGAGCATTGAAAGTATAGTGGCTAGAATCTATCAGGGTTCCGCTCGTGTATTGCCTGTTTGAGTCGGTATGTATCGAGGTGATTGATACAATGGGGGCAACTGGTAGCTGTAAGGTAAAAAAATCATAGGTAGTAGGCCCATCTACATAAATAGTATATGTTGCCTGGTCTAGCTGCGGATTTAGGGACCCGTCAAAGGCCGGATATCCTAAGTAGCGAGCAACAGCACTTTCCACCCTATCAATAAGGTTGGTTAGCGCTGTATCCGCTCCCGTGCCGCTAAGCTCTGGCAGATACTCTTTAACTGTAGACAGGCTTACTACACTCATGATTAACCCTTAGTTATCGATACCTACGATTGTTGCTACGTTCTTCTCAGCAGCAGCATCAGGAGAAGCCATAACAGCCCGTAAGCTAGCGACGATTTCCATAGCCCCAGCGCCAACATTGCGCTGACTTTCAACTTGCAAGCCTCGGCGCTGATACTGGAAATAAGAAGAACGGTTATAAATACAGAAGGCTGTAAAGTCTTTGGTGGTGTTATCATAAAGACCTGTGCCGTTCAAATCAGCAGGCATGAAGCGTGACATAACGACAGGCATCCCTAGCAATGACCCGACCTGGCCTTGTAGCAGTGTAGCCTGTGGTCCGAAGCTATCGATACTTACTAATTCACTGATAGAAAGAAGATGCTTAACCATAACCTCAGGTGAAACAATCATAACCCGATCATCTGCTGCCAGTTCTGCGTTCATGATAGCCAAACACTTAACGATATCAGCAAACACGAGAGCAGAAGCAGAGGCCGGAAGATCTCCAGTGCTTTTATCTTTAGAAGCAGCACGAAAACCCAAAAACGCTTTTCTGTGGTCTGTAGCGCCCGCAGCAGTGGCACCCCAGCGCCCGCGAATATCCCAATTTGCAATAGCATCTTGATGAGTACCAGCAGTATCACCGTTAATCATACAGTCCTCGAAACCATCTTCAATATCGTTGATGATCTGACGGCCCATAATTTGAGCTAAGGCAAGCGCTGAATCTTCCATAGTAGCTTGGTCGATTACATAACGAGTAGTAAGACCAGCCATAGAAATGGTTTCTTGTGCAGTTGCAACAGTAGAAGCTGGATAAGCTGATGCGTTAATATCATCAGAAGCAACGCCTTGAACGTAAGGACGACCACCACGAGACAAGCGAGGAACGATAAGCGAACCGCGGTCAACTTCAATGGTAGGAAGCAAGGAACGCAACTTTTTAGGAAGTTGAAAAGTCTGATATAGATCTTCCAAAAATGCCGCCTGTGTCCACTCTGCACCATCGCCAGCGGTGCCGTCATAGGCACGCTTAATAGCTGGGGCTAGAACCTTAGGAGCTACCTGCAGGTGCTTGTATAATTGAAGGTCCATTTTTGGAGTATGTGGATCTGCCATTAACATTCGGGCAAAATTGCGCTTTCTGGTGATATCCTGAAGCTGTGCGTGCCACTCATTAACAGGAGCCTTAGAATCTAAAAGGCCTTCTGATTTGGTGGTAACAGTGCCCATACCTGGAATGTTTACGCGCTTCTCAGCAGATCGTAGCTGTAAAGTTCCGTCTTCACGCACAAAGCTTTTAAGCTGCTCAACCTTACCAGTATAATCTGGGGCTTTAGTGGTGTAAGCTTCTGCCATTTTGCGCTGTGCTACCTTTAGATCTTCGATTTGCTTATCCATGTTAGATAAGCGATCTGTAGCGGTTTTTTGATGGTGTCGGAGGCCTTCCAAGATGCTTTTCGCCTCTTCAACCAATTGGTCGTTTTTATTCATGTCAGACATGCAATTACTCCTTAATTATGTCTTTAAGTACAGTAAACAAGGCCTCTAAGTCCCTATTAACTTCTTTAGTTTTCGGCAAGTCGCCAAAAGTTTTATCAATCTTTTCTATCTCTGCTTCAATTACTTTCTTCATATGGTCCAGGCCCCGAGAGCCTATCACATGCCATTTCATTTGAGCAACGACACCAGGCAAACGAAAATCTTTTTCATGCCTTGCAGCCCAGGCCTCCCTAAGTCTTACGGCTTCTTCTTGGTTCTCTGTTTCTGGTGTACCGTTGTTTTTTAGTATTCTACTTAATAGGGTGTACTGTTGATTCCCTAAGATGTTCCCACCCTTAGACCATATAGCCGGATAGTTTTCTTTTATGTTTGCCGCATAGTCAGCAGGGAATAGTGAAAACTGGCTATTTCGTAAGCTTACAGCCTCATTATCTCCCATAGCTGGAAAGTTCGTATTTTCTTCCTGTTTTACCTGCTTATCTTCCTTCTTAAGTGGGTGCTCATTTGGTAGCAAATCCATATCATAAGGCTTGCTTTTGAATCTGCCTGTGCTCATCGCGAACAGTAATCCATTAACCCGAGCCATAGCCCATTGGTTAGCCTGCATATTTGGCCTAACGGATTCCGGATTATTGTAGTAAGCTGCCAGGCCTCTATGATAAGAGACGGCTAAATAGTTCCGGTTGGTTAGCTTCTTCTCTGGATCGTCCCCATATTCCTCGTTATGCTGCTCAGCTTTATTTTTGAGCGCTTGCTGTGTAGACTCTTTCAATGCTTCCATTGCTTCTTTCGCGTTTGACTTTAGCCCATAGTCTATATCTTTAGTTTCCTTTTCTTCTTCGCTATCCTCATCGCTATCATCATCATGATAATATCTGTTTTCAGGCTCAACACCTAGAAGGCTTTCTAAATACTCTGCTTGCTTAGCATGCATTGAGCTTGCGCCATAAAGTTGAGGTATAAACTCTTTTAGCTTTTCGATTTGCTCAGCATTTAATGAAATAGCATCCTGCTTATTGATAAGGCTATGATATTCTTTTGCTGCTACAGCTTCAGAGTTAGCTGGTATCGTAACAATAGACACCTCTAAAAGCTCAGCTTTTGAGAAGTAATTACCGCTTACACCTTTAGCAAAATGACCATCGGGAAGATCTGCTCGGGGTGTGCTCTCTATGGGGTTAAAGCCTACAGATACGGCATTTAGATATCCCTTTTGCGCTTTGCGTGCTATCTTGGCTGCTCGGTCATCGTCCATGTCGAATTCAATATCAATCATGAGCGCATTATCAACCACCTCCACAGCGCCTTTACCTATTGGCATTTCCTGGGGGTTATGGTTGAATAAAATCACGGGATTTTTTCTATAACTATCAAGCTGCCACCCCGACTGTTCTATGATGTCCCCATAGCGATCAGCGCCCGCTGTGGAAGCAATAAAAGAAAGCTTTATCGGCTCATCTTTTACATCCTTATTAAGGTCCTTAGATACTTCTATTTTGTCAGTGAATAGTCTTTTGATCTTCATAGTATATATCCCTGCTCGATTATACAGCATTTTTTAATAATCGGCTAACTATTTTTTTTACAGGGTAATACTTTAACAGAAAATAAGAAAGGCCTATTTATAGGCCTTTTTCATTCCGAGCTTTGAAAACTCTAATCTATCTTTTCCCCCGACTCCCGTGGTTCGGGCTAAGCTCAGTAAATATTGATATCTTTTCTCCTCCTCTAAGGTTCGGGTTTTTTCGCGTAAAGCGTCACACTTGCGAAAGTGATTAAGCATAGAATTATAAGACATAAAAGACTCCAAAAGAGAAAGGGTAAGGTTGCAAACTGTTTTAGCTTACATTACAATCTTATAGCGTAATACTTTAGACGTCAAGAACTATTTTAACTTTTTTTTATTTTGCCTTTGTGCATAGCGTTTTTTGTTTTGCTGTAGTGTTATTTTAGTCTGCTATTTGCGCAATAATAATACATCTACAGTTAATGTCCTCCTCAGGTATTCCAAATTGTCCAGGACCAGCAGCAGAACCCCCGGAGCTTACAAAGTCAGCATCTACAGCTATGGTTGTTCCGTCTAGCTCTAAATGCGCATCTCTTACCCTTTCGTCATCTTCGGATATCCATGTTTTAGTGCTTCTTACCCCTTGCTCACCTGCCTGCTTCATTGCTTCATTTTTAGCTTGATTGATTACCCTGCTAGTTTCAGTTCGTGCTATGGTTTGCGCTCTTCCTGTGCTGAAAGCTGCACTATTCGCAACGCTATCAAGTAGCTCATCTTTTGAGCTATCATTCTCCTGCGCTCTATCGACTTCTTTCTTTATCTTGTCGGTTGTCACCTTGTTTATTTTCTTGGCTATGTCTATGATGTATTCNGTATAGTTTGCCAAGCCTGTAAACTTCTCTATTGTGACATCAGCCAGGGAGGAAATGTTATCCGTCTCCTGCTGTCCTGCTCTTTCGTATTCTTTTCTGTAGGTGTCTATAAGCTCATCCAGCATGTCCTCTAGCTCCTCATCCTGAGCGATAAGAGCGGCAAAATCTTCTACAGATATGTAAGCTTTTGTATCTGGTAAAGTATTTGTATTTTTTTGATAAGAGAATAAAAATTTTTGATTACTTTCTTCTGTATGTTCTTCTATTCTGCTAAGATAGCGCCTTTTAGACTTCTTAAGGTATCTAGTCCAGGCCTTTAAGAATCTCTTTTCNGCTGGGGCGTATTGCTTCTTGTGGTAGTTGTGCCAAATAAGCTTTGTTATTTCTCTATCAACTTTTTTTTTACGTCTTCCTGCAGAGGTGTAGCTTTTCGCTCTTGCGCTTCAAACAATTTTATGATGGTACCTGCTGACTTTTCATCTAGATTAAAACGCTCACTATCTTGCTGCTCATCCTCAAATAAACCTTCCCCTATATTTTCAAAAGCCATAGCCTTTCTTACAGGAATTCCAAGCTCTACCAGCTTCACAACCCTTTCAAGCTGGGCATTTTTAAGGTCTTGCAATACCTCAACAGATGAAAAGTCATGCTTAAAGTACAAATCAGGACCGTACAGCTTAGCTATCTGATTAAGCATTATCTCTATGCGCTTTGCTCTTTTCTGCTGTATACTCCAGTACACTAAGGCGCTTTGTCTAGCTGTGGCATAGTTAGCAGAAGGCAGCCCGAGTATCGTTGGCGCTACTCCTATCGTTGCGCTAATCACCTGCATCGCCATCGTTCTAACGGCTTGGAACTCCATATCTTTCGGCGATAGGTTAAGAGGTGTTACCTCTGCTGTTCCTGATAGGGTTAATGCCCCACCAGATCGGGCCAGCTTGTTATATCTGTCCGATATCGCCCGCCTTGTTTCCTCTGGCCAAATATCCGTTACATCCTTAGGAGCTATTAAGACAGATGGATGCCCCTGGCTGCTGGCTTGACTTGCTAACTTTTGCGCGTTCAAATCTGCAGCTAATTCTTTATTAAGTGGTTCGATGGCGCCTGTGCCATAAAGGCCTTTTGTCCCTTTTGCATAGCTGGCATTTCTGCCGGTTACTACTCGCTCAGGAGGATAAACCACTGTAGAGCCTGAGCTAGTGTGNTCATACCCTACTATACCAGTTTGATCTGTGACTATCTTAACCTCATCAGGATGTAGCCTTATGATGCTATCNGGTTGCTCATTTGGTCCGAGCAGGAGAATGTAGCAGCTACCCGAAAGNATNAGGTCTAAAGTTACCTGNTCACGAAACAAAAAGCCGTCAACCTGTAAAGACGGCTGCTCTAAAAGGTCAATAAGAGCGTGATCTGTTACCTCTTTGGCGTCCTTTCCTTTGCCTTGATACAGTCTAAGGTCTAAGGCGCTAAGGTCTTCAATAACGCGATTAACAGCAGCATACAGATAGCCGTGATGGGCATATGCATTTAATGAAGCA
>FUFK010018034.1_pt1 | contig 11795 bp, 10 predicted proteins | sample 1021851 | NCBI WGS metagenome assembly FUFK01 (sample SAMEA51879418, study PRJEB19060) | metagenome
TAGAAATTTTTATAGTTGATGAAAACTTTAAACCGATTGGGACTGTGCCATCATCTAAAGTACTGAGAACCTCAAGAGAGGCAAAAATGATGTCTTTAATGTCAGAGTCCCAGCTTCTAATACCTGTTGATATGGATAAAGAAGAAGTTGGAAATTTATTTGAAAATTATAATTTAAGTTCTGCAGCTGTAATTGATAAAAATGATAAATTGGTAGGTATGATAGCTTACGATGATGTATTAACTGTTCTTAAAGAAGAAGCTGAAGAGGATGCATTAAGACTAGCTGGAGTTGGTGATGAAGAAATAACAGATGGTGTTCTAACAAAAACTAAAAGAAGGTTTAATTGGCTTTTATTAAATTTATTTACCGCTTTCTTAGCAACTTATTGCATAAGTTTATTTGGAGCAACTATAGAACAGATGGTTGTGTTGGCTTTTTTAATGCCAATAGTAGCTTCAATGGGTGGAAATGCTGGTATGCAAACACTTGCTGTAACTGTAAGATCATTAGCTACACAAGATTTAACCAAGAACAACTTTACTAGCAATATTATAAAAGAATTTAATATAGGTGTTTTAAATGGCATTATTTTTGCACTAATTAGTTCATTAATTGTTTATTTCTGGTTTAATGACATTCAGCTTGCTTTAATAATTTCAATTTCAATGGTGTTAACAATGATAGTTGCTGGACTTTTTGGTATATTGATACCAGTAACACTAAAAAAAATGAATGTAGATCCTGCTATATCTTCAAGCGTTTTTGTAACTACAATAACGGATGTAATTGGTTTTGTATCATTTTTAGGTGTTGGAGCTTATTTTTTATAATTAAAAGTTATCAATTAATCTAACCTTATTGATGTTGTAAGCTATAAATAATCTAAATTTATTTTTAAAGTTATTAAGTTCAAGATTTTTTTCGTCTCTAAATTCTAAATAATCAATTTTAATATTATATTTTGTCTCCATCAAAACTTTATAATTAGGTAAATTAAGAGCTGTTTTTGATGGTTGAAATTTAGATTTACGCTTTAATTTACGAAGAATTAATGCAATTTGTGATGCTATTTTTAGGTGTTTCTTATTTAATAATTTGTTTCGCGTAGATAGTGCAATATTATTTTTTATTCTTATGGTAGGACATGAATTTATTCGTGCCCTGAACTTTTTTGAAAGAATTTTTTTTATTAGATATAATTGTTGATAATCCTTTTCTCCCATATACAAATCTTTTGATTTTATAATAGTCATTAATCTATTCATAACATTGAGAACACCTTCAAAATGACCATTTCTAGATTTTGCACATAATATCTTGTCACTTTTTTTTAAATTAAATTTCTTGGATTTAAATCCATAAACCTCTTTGACATTCGGTCTGAACAAATAATCAACATTTAATTTTCTTAATATTGCAATATCTTTCTTTATATTTCTGGGATATTTTTTAAAATCGTTCTTTTTATTAAATTGAGTAGGATTTATGAAAATACTAACAATTGTCTTACTTTTTTTCTTTTGTGAAGCTTTTATTAAAGATACATGGCCAGCATGTATCCCACCCATCGTTGGGACAAATCCAATATTTTTATAGTTTTTAATCTCTTTATTTAAATCAAAAATACTTGTAATTATTTTCATATTATAAATATATATTTATAAATAAGTTATCTTTATGATTAAACAAGCCATTATTCCACTAGCAGGACTAGGTACAAGACTATTGCCTTTAACTAGCGTTTTTGCCAAAGAGCTATTACCAATTAATGGTAAACCTGGTATAGAATATATTCTCGATGAGTGCATAGATGCTGGTGTTAGTGAAATAATTTTCATTATTTCTAAGAAAAAAGAAATGATAAAAAAATATTTTCATAACGATAATTTTTATAAATCACTAATTAAAAAAAAAAAGGATCCACGGATTATTAAAGAATATCAAAAAATTTTAAAATATAAAAAAAAAATTAAATTTGTATATCAAAACAAACCTTTAGGTACTGGTGATGCGGTCTTAAAAACTAAAAAATTTATTAAAAATAGATATTTCTTAATGTTACTTCCAGATGATTTAATTATGAAGAAGAATTGTTCAAAAGATATGATCAAATTACACAAGAAATTTAAAGCGTCAGTCATGGCTAGTATGACTGTAAAGAAAAATAATGTAAACCGTTGGGGCATATACTCGGTATCCAAAAAAATTGATAAAAAAAATTTTGTAATATCAGATGTTATTGAAAAACCAAGTACTAGAGAAGCACCTTCTAATAATGCCGTAATTGGGAGATATATATTGAGCAAAGATATATTTAAAATTCTTAAAAAACAAAAAAAGGGGAAAGGTGGTGAGATACATATTACTGACTCTATTAGAACAATGATTGATAATAAATTTCTATTTGTGGGACATAAATTTTCAGGCAAATATTTAGACTGTGGTTCTATGGATGGATATATAAAATCAACTTTAGAGATCGCCAAATTATGAAAATTTGCATTATAGGCTCAGGTTATGTCGGTTTAGTCAGCGGAGCATGTTTTTCTGAATTAGGAAATAAGGTTATTTGTGTAGATATTAACAAACAAAAGATTGAAAAGCTAAAAAGAGGAATAATACCAATTTACGAACCTGGATTAGAAGAATTAATTAAAAGAAATGTTAAACAAGATAGGCTTAAGTTTACTACAAATTTATCCATATCTGTTCGCAAGTCGGATATTATTTTCATTTGTGTGGGTACACCCACAAACAAGAAAACTTACAATGCTGACTTAAACTATGTTTTTCAAGTTGCAAATGATATTAAAAAAAATTTGAACAAATATAAAATTATTATAATGAAATCAACAGTACCCGTCACTACTGGTGATAAAATTGAAAGTTTATTAAATTCAAAAAATAATAAAAACAAATTCGATGTAGTATCAAATCCTGAATTCCTAAGAGAAGGTGAGGCAATAAGAGATTTTATGTATCCAGATAGAGTTGTAATTGGTACTAGCAGCAAAAGAGCAAACAATATTTTAAAAAATTTGTATGTTCCTTTAATAAAGAAAACCAATCGATATTTCCATACTTCAAGAAGAGCGGCAGAGTTAATTAAATATGCAGCTAATGCATTTTTGGCCACTAAAATTACATACATAAATGAAATCGCAAATTTATGTGAAAAGCTTAATGTTAATGTTAATGACATTTCTCTTGGAATTGGATCAGATGATAGAATTGGATCAAGGTTTTTAAGAGCTGGGCCTGGTTATGGTGGTTCATGTTTTCCAAAAGATACACGGGCTTTACTTTCAATTTCAAAAAAGTTAAAAACAAATCTCTCAATTGTTAAATCAACTGTCAAATCTAACGATTCACGATATAAATACTTATTAAATAGAATTAGGGAAATACTAAAAAATAAATTTAAAGGTAAGAAAATTACCTTTTTAGGCGTCACTTTTAAAGCTGGCACAGATGATATGAGAGAAGCTTCCTCATTAAAACTTATTCCCTACCTAAATAAAAAAGGTTCTATAATATCCTATTATGATCCAACTGGAATTAAATCAGAATTCAATAAAAAAAAAGTAATTTACTTTAATAATATACAAAGTGCTTGTAAAAATAGTGATTTAATCATAATCCATACAGAGTGGAATGAGTTTAAACAATTAAATTTCAATAAATTTAATAATAATAAAAAGTTCAAAATATTTGATATTAGAAATTTATATTCACCAGCAAAAATGAAAAAGAATAATATTGAATATTATAGTATTGGTAGATAGTTATTCGATTTCAAAAACACCATCAACCTCAACTGCAACACCAAGTGGTAAACTATTAGTGCTTACCGCAGCTCTTGTATGAGTGCCTTTGTCACCAAAAACTTTTTTTATCAAATCAGATGCTCCGTTAATAACTTTAGGTTGTTCAATAAAATCATCAGTTGAATTAACAAAACCTGTTAATTTAATGCAAGATTTAATTTTAGATAAATCGTCTGAACATGCTTTTTTAGCCTGAGCAATTAGATTTAATGCACATCTTTCTGCTGCTTTGTAAGCTTGCTCTGTACTAAAGTCTTTTCCAACTTTTCCTTTAATCAATTGACCTTCAGCATCAATTGATATTTGTCCAGAAATATAAAGTAAATTTCCAGAAATTTTTGTAGCAACATATGAACCAACCGGATCAGTTGCTTTAGGTAAAACTAAACCCATTTCATTTAATTTTTCATCAATCGACATTATTTACCTTTCTTTTTCTTTTTATTCCTATCGTATTCTTTTCTTTTCTCAATTAAAATAAGAGCTTCTTCCATAGTTAATTCAATTGGGTCTTTTTCCTCAGGTATTGTTGCATTTAATGATTTGTATTTAATATATGGCCCATATTGACCTTTCATAATTCTCACAGGTTTTTTATCTTCAGGGTGTTCGCCGAGATCTTTAATTAAAGATGATGAAATTCTACCAGGTTTTGCTTCTGCTATTAGAGTTACAGCTCTATTAAGACCTATACTAAAAATTTCTTCAACATTTTCTAAACGTGCTGATTTATTTTCGCATTTTAAATATGGTCCAAAACGACCAACATTTACTGTAATATCTTTATCATTGTTAGGGTTTTTACCTAAACTAATTGGAAGTGAGCATAAATACTTAGCTCTTTCTAAATCTATACTTTTGATATCAATTCCTTTCGGTATAGACACATTTTTCATATTATTATCTTCTTTTTTTAATTTTTTCTTTTTCTTTTTAGTTTCTGCAACATCGTCAATTTCTTTTTCATATTGAAGATAGGGACCAAATCTTCCATTTTTTAAATATATGTCTTTACCTAAATCATTTTGACCAATTAATTTTGGTTCTGCTAAAGTCAGCTGTTGAGCTGCTTTGGATTTTGAAAGAGGTCTTGTAAATTTACAATCTGGATAATTTGAGCATCCAATAAAAGCACCTCCTCTAAAACTATTTTTTAAACTTAATTGGCCACTATCACATAGTTTACATTTTCTATTTATGTTACCATCTTTATCGACTTCAAAAATTAATGAGCCCAAGCTTTCGTTAAGCATATCCAAGACTTCTCTTGTTCGTTTTTCTTTAACATCTGTTACATTTAAATTAAAATCTTTCCAAAATTCTTCTAAGACTTTAATCCAATTTTCTTTACCAGTTGTTATATCATCTAATTGATCTTCTAATTTCGCTGTAAAATCATAATCAACATATTTTGAAAATAATTTTTCAAGAAAAGCGGAGAGTAATTTTCCTCTATCTGTGGGAAAAAATCTTTTATTTTCTATATCTGCATAACCTCTATTTGAGATAACTGATATAATACTAGCGTATGTTGAAGGTCTTCCAATTCCTAATTCTTCTAATTTTTTAACTAGACTTGCTTCTGAATACCTTGGTGGTGGTTGAGTGAAATGTTGTTCATCCGTAAAATCTTTAAACTCTACATTACCTTTATCAACATCTGGCAATATATTTTCATCATCTTTATTTTCATCTAATCTTGAAACCTTTAAAAAACCATCAAATTTTAAAGTTGAACCACTAGCTTTACATATATTTTTATTATCTTCGGATATAATTGTTATAGTTTTTCTATCAAATTTTGCTGACTCCATTTGTGAGGATAATGATCTTGACCATATTAAATTGTAAAGTTTGTATTGATCTGTACTTAAATATTTTTTTATTTCTTCAGGGATACGAGCGATTTCTGTTGGCCTAATGGCTTCATGTGCTTCTTGTGCATTTTTTGCCTTTTTTCCTGAATAATTTAAAGGTGAGGGTGGTAAATATGTTTCACCATAATTCTTAGTAATGAAATTTCTAAAAGTAGTTACAGCATCCTTAGATATATTTGTTCCATCTGTACGCATATAAGTAATTAATCCAACAGTTTCGCCATCAATATCAATACCTTGATATAATCTTTGGGCGATTTGCATTGTCCTAGATGCTCCAAAACCCAGTTTACTAGATGATGTTTGTTGTAAAGTAGAAGTAGTAAAAGGACCTGACGGGTTTCTTGTGTAAATTTTAGAGGTTATATCTGAAATATTATATTTTTTATTTTTGATTAAATTTAATGCGTTATTAATATCATTTTTATCTTTAAAAGAGAATTTTTCAATCTTTTTACCATCTAATTGAGTAATAGATGTATTTATATTTAAATTTTCCTTTGTTAAGAAATTTAAATTAAGTGTCCAAAATTCTTCCGGTTTAAAAATTTCTATTTCATGTTCTCTTTCAGTTAATAATCTAAGAGCTACAGATTGAACTCTCCCTGCTGATTTAGATCCTGGTAATTTTGTCCATAGAATTGGTGATATATTAAAACCAACTAAATAGTCTAGCGCTCTTCTTGCCATGTAGGCATCTACAAGTTCATTTTCTATATTTCTTGGATTATCAATTCCGTTTGTTACAGCTTTTTTAGTTATTTCATTAAAAACTACTCGTTCTATTTTTTTATCTTTAAGAAGTTTTTTTTCATTTAAAAATTCTTTGACATGCCAAGCAATAGCTTCACCTTCTCGATCTGGATCAGTAGCTAAAATAATTTTTTCTGAGTTTTTGGCTGTGTCAGTAATTTCTTTTAAATATTTTTTTGAGAAACTATCTACTTCCCAAATCATTTTAAAAGAATTTTCTGGATCAACAGAACCATTTTTTGAAGGTAGGTCTCTAATATGACCATAACTTGCTAACACGGTGTAATTTGTGCCTAGATATTTATTTATAGTTTTAGCTTTTGCAGGACTTTCAACAATTACAAGATTCATAATTAGTCAAACTACTTATAACTATTAATCTGTCAAATTAATAAATTTTACTCTTGGTTTCTTCTTTGTTTATTAATCTTTTTATATTTTCTCTATGTGTATAAAAAATTAAAACAAACATAATAATGAAAAAAATTATGTTACCCTGATCAATGATTAATAGGTAGATTGGTATTGAAATTGAAGCAAACAATGAGGATAGAGATGAATATTTTGATATCAAAAAAGTTAAAATCCAAACAATACCAAAAATTAATGCATAATAAATATTTATAGAAATCAAAATCCCAACAAGAGTTGCAACACCTTTGCCACCTTTAAATTTTAGCCAAATAGGGAATAAATGTCCTAAAAATGCACAAAGAGCTGATATATAAACTAGATCAGGATAATTGAGCTTTATATAGATTACAGGCATAACAGCTTTTGCTATATCCAAAACAAGCGTTAAATAACCCAATGATTTATTGCCAGTTCTTAAAACATTTGTAGCACCAATATTACCTGATCCTACATTTCTAATATCCTTTTTAAGTAAAATTTTTGTGAATAGATATCCAAAAGGAATAGAGCCAAATAGATAAGATACCAAAGCTGTTATTATATAATCCATTATTCAGATTTAAATAATTCTTCACCATTAACAAAGGTACTTATTACTTTGCCTTGAAGTTTTTTATCTTCAATAGGGGTATTTTTGGATTTTGATATCAATTTCTCTTTTCTAACTACCCAAGGTTTATTTATATCTACGATACAAAAATCAGCATCATTTCCTATCGATAAGTTACCTTTATTTATTTTAAGTATTTCTGCTGGTTTTGATGTTAAAGCTTTTACTATAGTTTCCAACTCTACAGATCCATTGTGATATAATTCTAAGCTCAATGGTAATAAAGTTTCAATTCCAGATGCACCAGTTTCTGCTTGCGCAAAAGTTAATCTTTTATTTTCTTCATCTTCTGGTTTATGATCAGAAACAATAACATCAATTGTTTCATCATTTAATCCTTGAACTAAAGCGTTTCTATCAGTTTCTGTTCTTAAAGGAGGTGATAATTTTAAAAAAGTTTTGAAATCACCTATGTCATTTTCATTTAATGATAAATTGTTTATCGAAACACCGCAGCTGAAGTTTACTTTATTTTTTCTTTCTTTGATTATATCTACAGAGTTTGCAGATGAAATCTGAGAAATATGATACCTACAACTATTATATTCTAACAATGTTAAGTCTCTTTCTATAATTAACAATTCAGCACTTATGGGAATTCCTTGGAGACCAAGTTTTGTTGCTATGATGCCATCATTAATCATTCCATCTTTTGATAATTCCGCATCTTCTGCATGTTGTATTATTAAGGATTTTAAATCTGATGCTGAATTCATAATCCTATTCATAATTCTAGGATTTTGAACTGTTTTAACTCCATCTGTGAAACCAATTATTCCTTTACTTTGTAATAAACCAAATTCAGTCATATTTTCTCCCTCTGCTTTTACTGTTAATGCAGCCGTTGGATAAATATTAATTTTTGATTTATCTCTTCCTCTTCTTTTAAGAAAATCAACTATTGAGACATTATCAATTACTGGGTTAGTATTAGGCATTGTAACTACTGATGTTACACCACCTGATAAAGCAGCTTCACTAAGGGTTCTAAAATTCTCCTTATATTCATATCCTGGTTCGCCAACAAAAACTCGCATATCTACAATGCCTGGAAATATGTATTTTCCATTTAAATCTATTACTTTTTCTCTAGATGGAATGTTATTGGTATTTACTTTTTTTCCGACAGCTTCAATTTTTCCGTTTTCTCCAATTATTATTCCTCCAATTTCGTTCAAGGAATTATGAGGGTCAATTATATTTGCATTTATAAAGTATTTTTTTTTCATTTATTCACAAAAAATCTTTAAGCAGGCCATCCTTACTGCTACGCCTAATTCAACTTGTTCNTTTATTACACTTTTGTTTATATCGTCTGCTAAGTTTGTATCAATTTCAATTCCTCTATTCATTGGTCCTGGATGCATTATTAAAGCATCCTCTTTAGCATATTGAATTTTATCAGGTGTTANGCCATANTATTCATANTATTCTCTGTTGGATGATAGAAACGAGCTTGTCATTCTTTCATTCTGNAATCTTAACATCATTACTATGTCGCAATCTTTAACTCCTTTTTTCATATCAGAAAAAATATTTACACCAAATTTTTCAATTTCNTTTGGCATNAANTTTGTAGGGGCNACNATATTCACTTCTGCACCCAACATNTTTAGAAGATAAATATTTGATCTTGCTACTCTTGAATGTAGTATATCTCCACATATTGCAATTTTAAGACCTTGTATTTTTTTTCTTCTATTTATAATTGTTAAAGCATCTAATAATGCTTGTGTAGGATGTTCTCTTCTACCATCACCCGCATTTAGTACTGCACAATTAACTTTTTGAGATAGAAGGTTACAAGCTCCTGAGTCTTGATGTCTTATTACAATAATATCTGGGTGCATTGCATTTAGGGTCATTGCTGTATCAATTAACGTTTCACCTTTTTTGATAGCAGAATTTGTAATATTCATTGACATTACATCTGCACCTAACCTTTTTCCTGCTAATTCGAATGAGCTCTGTGTTCTTGTTGATGGTTCAAAAAATAAGTTTATTTGAGTTTTTCCTTTTAAAATATCTATTTTTTTATTTTTACTTTTATTTAATTCTATGAATTTTGAGGCTTCATTCAGGATAGTGGTAACATCACTAACAGATAAATCCTGGATTCCTAATAAATGTTTTTGAGATATTTTAATAGCTTTTTTGGATTTAGTTGCCATTAAAATTAACTCTATAACTATATAGTATTAACTATGCAACCATTAATTTTGAATAAAATCTAAAGCACCTTGTAAAATAAAAGCTGCTGCAAACTTATCAATATCTTTCTCTCTTTTACTGACATTTATATCTAATTCACTTGATAAATTGAAAGCACCAACTGTAGATAATCTTTCATCCCACAAAGACACAGGAATATCAATTTTATTTGAAATATTGATTGCTATATCTTTTGCTGATTGTGAAGATTTTCCGTAGGTACCATCCATATTTATTGGATTACCTATAATAATTCCTTTGATATCATATTCTGTAATAATACTTTCTAGTTCATCAATCAATTTACCTTGTTTAGATTTATCTAAGGTTTGAAGGGGAGTTGCAATTTTTTGATTATAATCACTTATTGCAAACCCAATCCTTTTTGTGCCTAAATCTATACCCAATAATCTTGAACCACTTGATAATTTGTTTTTGAATTCATTAATTGTGATCATATTGTATATTTTTAACTTAAGTGGTACTTTGCAACATTATTTTTTACCATATGGCGATAGATCTTAAAACTGTAAAACACATATCAAAATTAGCAAGGATCTCACTTGAAGAGAAAAAAGCTGAAAAATTGGCAGATGATATGAATTCTATATTTGAATTTATTGAAAAATTAAACGAGCTAAAAACTGAGAATGTTGAACCATTAACCTCTATAGCTGAAACAACTTTAAGATTCAGAGAAGATAAGATAACTAGCGATAATATAAGAGAAAAGATACTTAAAAATTCTCCTGAAAAAAATGATGATTTTTTTGTTGTTCCGAAAGTAGTTGAGTAATGACAGAAATAACATCTTTAAGCCTATTTGAATTAATTAAAAATATAAAAGAAAAGAAAATATCATCAAATGAAGTTGCAAAATCTTTTGTTGACAGATCTGAAAAGTCAAAAAAACTAAATGTATACGTAACTGAAAATTTTGAAAATTGTCTCAAACTTTCAAAAGAGTTTGATAAAAAACCAAATTTTGATTTAAAACTTCCAGGCATCCCAATTGCTGTAAAAGATCTATTTTGTACAAATGAAGTAAGAACTACAGCTGGAAGCAATATCTTAAATAATTTTGTACCCAGCTATGAATCTACTGTAACACAAAATATATGGAATGAAGGTGGTATTTTGCTTGGCAAACTTAATTGTGATGAATTTGCAATGGGCTCATCTAATGAAACAAGTTTTTTTGGCAATGTTCAAAACCCAATTGCAAAAGATTTAGTTCCAGGTGGATCATCCGGAGGTTCTTCATCGGCTTTAGCAGCTAATTTAACACCTGTAACAATAGGTACCGACACTGGTGGATCTATTAGGCAACCAGCCTCCTTTACTGGTACTGTTGGACTAAAACCTACTTATGGCAGCTGCTCAAGATATGGAATTGTTGCTTTTGCATCATCTCTAGATCAAGCAGGTCCGATGAGTAAAGATGTCAAAGATAGCTCCATTCTTTTAGAAGTGATCTCATCATTTGATAAAAAAGACTCCACCTCAATTGATTTTAAAAGAAATAATTATTCATCAGAGTTAACTAGAAATATCAAAGGGATAAAAATTGGAATCCCAAAAGAATACAGAGTTGATGGGATGCCAGANGAAATTGAGAANCTTTGGAAAAAAGGTATTGAATATGCAAAAGATTGTGGAGCCAAAATAATTGACATTTCATTACCCCACACTAGCTATGCATTGCCCACTTATTATATTGTAGCACCAGCAGAAGCTTCATCTAATTTAGCAAGATATGATGGTGTTAAATATGGTCTAAGATCTTCCGGGGAAAGTTTAATTGATATGTATGAAAAAACTAGATCAGAAGGTTTTGGTGAAGAAGTAAAGAGAAGGATTATGATCGGCACCTATGTTTTATCTTCTGGATATTATGATGCTTACTATCTTAAAGCTCAAAAGGTTAGACAATTAATTAAACAAGATTTCGATCAAGCTTATAATAAAGTAGATGCTATTTTGACACCTTCAACACCTAGCTCTGCATTTAAAATAGGAGAAAAATCCAATGATCCAGTTTCAATGTATTTAAATGATATATTTACTGTTCCAGTAAACCTTGCAGGTTTACCTGGGATT
>FUFK010047652.1_pt1 | contig 11793 bp, 10 predicted proteins | sample 1021851 | NCBI WGS metagenome assembly FUFK01 (sample SAMEA51879418, study PRJEB19060) | metagenome
TAAGTTTATCTTCCAGTTCATCTAGTCTTTTATTTGCTTCTGTTTTTTGATTTTCTGAATCAATTAAAATTATTAAGTGCAACTTATTCTTTAAATTATCAAAAACTGCCACCTCTTCAGAAAGCATGAATAATGCATCCGGTGTTCCTATAGTATCTGGNGGTGANGANTGCGCTAATCTATCTTCAATATACCTTATACAATCATANGAAAANTAACCTACNAGACCTCCNTTAAATTTGGGAAGNTTAGGATCTTCGATAAGATTGTAACTTTGTTGCAATTTGTCAATGAAATCCAAAGGATCATCGACCAATAAACTTTCTACCAACTTATTATTTTCAAAAACTTCTATGTTTTTATTGATAATCTTAAAAACTTTTTTTGCTCTCAAACCAATAAGAGAATAGCGCGCCCATTTATCNCCCCCNTCAACCGACTCGAATAAATATGTGTAGGGAGAATTAGCAAGTTTCCTGTAAACACTCAATGGAGTTTCCATGTCAGCAAGGATTTCTCTTGAAACTGGGATTTTGTAATTTTCGTCCACTTTTAGATTGTTTCTAGGGAGGCTCTCATCTTTTTGATAACGGCAGAGTAGTCATTTTCATTAAAAATTGCAGAGCCTGCCACAAATGTATCAGCACCTGCAGAAGCAACCTGTGATAAGTTATCTAAATTAATTCCACCATCCACCTCAAGTCTTGTGTTGAGATTATTTTTTTCAATTAAAGAACGAACTTTCGTTATCTTATTTAAAACCGAATCAATAAACTTTTGACCGCCAAATCCAGGATTTACCGACATCAGCAAAACCATATCGAGCTTATCCAAAGACTCTTCAATTAAACCAACAGGCGATGCAGGATTTAAAACCAGACCTGCTTTACAATCGTAACTCTTAATTAATTCAATTGACCGATCGATGTGATCCGAAGCTTCGGGATGAAAAGTTATGTAAGAAGCTCCNGCCTCAGCAAAACTNTCTATCAGGCTATCTACAGGCTTTACCATAAGATGAACATCTATTGGTGCTTCGATTCCAAATTCTCTCAAGGCCTTACAAACCATTGGACCTATTGTAAGGTTAGGAACATAGTGATTGTCCATTACATCAAAATGTATCCAATCTGCTCCAGAATCAAGAACCTCACTAGACTCTTCGCCTAGCCTAGCAAAATCTGCAGACAGTATGGATGGTGCAATAATATAGTCCTTAATGTTCATTAAANTGCAAGTTTACTCTTCGCTTAGTAAGCCGTCTAATCTTTCGATGTCCTCTTTAGTATTAAGGTTCTCATAATTTCCCTTATAAACTTCTCCAGTGACCAGGTCTTTAGATGCGGCGACACTTAGAAAATCATTCCATAGATGACTTACTTCCTTATCTTTGGAGTAATTTAGGAAAATCTCTGGAGATATCATAGAAATACCCGAAAAGGTATAAGTTTCCTTAGATTTGTTTCCACTTATTAGATCACCATTTAAACTTACATCTCCATAACTATTAGTTTTTGGATTTGGGACTAAGATCATATGTGCCAGCTTACCTTTATTTAGAGAGAGTTGTTTGAAATCAAAGTCGGACCAAGTATCGCTGCTAAGAACTATAAAAGGATCTTCGAAATGATGAATCGATTTTCTTATGCCTCCTCCAGTGCCAAGTAAATCTTTCTCAATAGAGTAAGAAATAGTCATTTCATAATCAGATCCATCGCCGAGAAAATTAATGATTTGCTCACCTAAATAGTGCACATTGATAACTACCTCGGAAATATTGCTTTCCTTTAATTTCAGTAGATTTCTTTGGATTAGAGGAATACCTCCTACCTCCAAAAGTGGTTTGGGTTTATCTTGTGTGAGTGGCAATAATCTTTTACCCAATCCAGCAGCCAACATAAATGCTTTCATTCTGAATCCTTAAGAATTTCCACCAGACATGGTTGAACTTCAGTTTCTAAGAATTTAGAAAATTCTTTTAAAGGATCATACTTACTCATGTCATTAATCAAATATTCAAGTGTTTGAGGTAAGTCCTGCAATCTAAAAGATTTTTTATCTCTCAAATGAAGTCTGGATAAGGTTCCAAGAATACGAAATTGTCTTTGAAAACCAGCATAGTCTATATCCCTAAGGAGAGTTTCAATATTTATCTCTTTTAAATTTTTTACTTTATGAGACTCGGCCAGAAAAAACTCAGAATATTCAATTAATTTTTTTTTAGTCAATGGATTATCAATGTCCTTAATAATGGAAACTAAATCAATTCCGTATGGACCAAGACAGAGGTCTTGAAAATCAAGAACACCAATTGCTTGATTCGACAAAAGCATGAGATTTCTAAACTCATAATCAAAATGACAGACCTTATGAGTTTGTTGAGAACATTCATCTGCAATGTGTTGTATGCCCTTTGAGATTAAATTGTATTGATTACTAAAATCTATCTTCAGTAACGCATTTAAAAACCATTCCTCAAACAAATGCATTTGTGCAATTAAGTCTTCCGAAGTTATATAGGATAGATTTACCTCTGGTGTACAGGATTGAATTTTAACTAGACATGAAAGAGCTTCCTTATATAAAAAATCATCCTCATTTTTACCTATTAAATCTTGTAATAATAAGTCACCGAAATCTTGAACAATTAAAAACCCTTGTTCATGATTTAGAGCCATAACATCAGGTACCTCAACGTCGTTTGAACTCAAATATTTTGCATTAGTGTGGAACAATTGATTTTCAGCTGAATTGGGATTACTGACCACACCAATGTATGTTCCTGCATCGGTGAAAATTCTAAAGTACTGTCTCAAGCTCGCTTGTTCGCGTAATTTTACAACAGAGGAAATATCATTAAAACCGAGGTTATCTCCCTCAGATTTAACCCAATCTAACAAGTCATGATTCATCTCTGTCATAATATTACAGCAAATGTTTAAGATATCCTTTGAAGATGTTTCATGTTTATGGAACAAATTACGCTGAAAATACTCTAAAGCAAACAATGTCTAACCGATTCACTTCTTCTGTCAAAGGTCTCTTTCTAGTGATTGCTTTTTTTTCTGCTCTTATTAGTTCAGATGAAGAACAAGAATTCGAAATAAAATCGATTAGCGCAAAAATTATTGAATCAGAAGCAGATGGTACTTTGAAACTCACAGGGAACGTCATTATTAATTCCGATGTAGTTGAATTGTGGTCTGATGAAGCAACCTATGACAAAGAAAAGCAATTGATCAAACTCAAAGGTAATGTTCAAGCCCTTTCAAAATCTCTATCTGTAGAAGCTGAATCGATGACAGCAGATTTTCTNAATAAANANTTTTACNTAAGTAGNTCCTCTTTTNAATTTGAAGAAAGAGGTTTTGGTGAAGCTCAGATAGTAAATATCAGGGCTGAAGGAAAAATAGAGTTATTAAATGTATCCATTACAAGTTGTAAAAATGAGAATACTGAATGGCAATTAAGTGCTGAAGAAATTGTAATACTCGAAGATAGACGAAATGTAGTTTCCAAGGATATTTGGGTAAAACTTGGCAGAGTCCCAATATTTTATTTTCCTTATATTAGATCTGCGGTTGGTGATGAGAAGTTTTCTGGCTTTCTGGCTCCATCACTAAAACAAGGAAAAGATGGAGTAGACCTGTCAATTCCATATTTTTTTAGTCTAGCATCAAATTATGATCTAACACTGGTACCAAGATACATTGAAGAAAGAGGAACTGTCATTGGGGCTGAAGGAAGATATTTAACTAGAAATTCTTTGGGACAGTTTTCATTTTCTTATCTTGAAAAAGATAGGAAATTTTCTAAACAAACATCACAAGATACAAAAAGATGGGCAACTAATTTTTTCCATCGTTCAAAATTTAGTTCTGGTTTTTCATATGAAATTGATACTGAGCATGTAAGTGATATCTTTTATTTTGAAGATTTGGATGATGACATATTAGGAAGCCAGCAAAAGGATTATCTTAGAAAAAACTTTCAGCTCTCTTGGATAAATAAAGATATAAGTGTTAAAGCAAAAATAAATCAATTTGATAATTTGAATCCTCTAATTTCAAATGATTATGAAACACAGCCAAATGTAGAAATTAAATACAAAAAGGAATTTGGCTTATTTCATTTTGAATTGTTATCGGATTTCTCTAAATTCACTTTTGATTCAATTTCAAATCCCTTAAACAGAGAGCAGGAAATAAAAAGAAGTTTCGTTGAGCCATCAATAGGAATGATGATAAATAATCCATTTTCCTCAACAATATTCAAAGTTGGCAGCAGATCTGTTGAACATAATAATAATAAGAATAAACTTGAAAATAAGTACAATTGGGTTGAATTAAGTTACAAAATCTTTCTTGAGAAATTAGAAAAAAATAGATTCAGTGCCCTAAATCCAATAATCAAATTGATATGGGTTGATTCAGAGAAAGATTTCGAAACTAGCATTGATTCTAAGCTATTAAATTTAAATTTTGACACCCTTTTCAATAAAAATTGGTATAGCGGTCGAGATATATTTTTTGATAGAAACAGAATAGTCATAGGGGCTGAACATTCGCTATACGATTATGATACTGGCTATGATATATATTTTTCTTTTGGAAAAGCTTTCTTTGAAAACAATGAAGATATTGCTCAAACATTTTCCACCGATAAAGCTCCTTTCATTTCGGAGCTAAGGGCCAATCTGGGTAAAAATATAAAGTTAGAAACTTCTTTTGAAATAGCATCTGATCTGAAAAAATTTATCTCAGGTCATTTAGGACTAATATACGAGTGGGAAGAAGGAACAGATTTTCGACTGAGATCTGTGCACAAGAAAAAACCCAGATATCTTACTTCTCAGAAAATATGGCAAGATGATGGTCAATCATTAAATCAGGTAGAATTGATCTCACAATGGAAAATCTCAGATCAAATAACAGTATTTGGTAAAGTCATAAGAGATAATGAAATTTCATCTTCAAAAGACTTATCTTTTGGGTTTCAATATTCAAATTGCTGCTTAAAGGCAGGATTGATGAAGAGGAAGTGGATAGATCAAGATTACTATGGCCTATTGAATTCCTACGATAATAACAGCTTAAATTCTATAGATTTAAATTTCATGGAAAGGGAGAGAGACAATGTCTATTTCTTTTTTGAATTAGTAGAATTAGGTAGATTAGGTAAACAGATCTCTGATGTTGTTTCGTCAAGATCGTTTGAATAATTGCAAGAAAATTAAAAAAGAAGAAAATAATGCCTATGAATCAAACAATTCCNNTAAAGATTGCCAAAACTCTATTAAAACGTATCTATTTTGTAATAGGTCTTTTTATGATCTCATTTAACTTAACTGCAAAGATTGAATTATTAGATAGAGTTGTTGCAGTTGTTGACTCAGGCATAATTATGGAATCTCAACTAAATTCAAGAGTTGAAGAAATTCTCATGAGACTTAAGAGTGATAAAGCTGAGTTACCGCCTTTAAACTTGCTTGAGGAACAGGTACTAGATAGGCTAATAATAGAAGAGATACAACTTCAATTAGCTGAACGAGCGGGAATAAAAATCAGTGATTCAGAGCTAAATCAAACCCTTGCAAGAGTAGCTTCTCAAAACAACTTGAGTTTAGAAGATTTTAGAATCAAGCTTGAAGGAGAAGGAACTTCATACAAATCTTTTAGAGATACCATCAGAAAAGAGCTAATTATTCAAAGAGTTCAAAGAGGAAAAGTTGGATCAAAAATAGATATCTCAGAGCAAGAGCTTGAAAATTTCATAAATTCTGAAGAAGGAAAAACACAACTGGCAGAGCAATACAATGTCCAACACATTCTCTTGGCAGTAAAAAGTGGTTCCTCTGAATTAGAAACTACCGAAATAAAGAACAATGCTGAATCACTTATAAAACGTATTAATGACGGAGAAAACTTTGAAAAACTAGCTGCATCTTACTCATCCGGTCAAAATGCTTTAGAAGGTGGATTTCTTGGCTGGAGATCTTCGGCTGAACTTCCTAGTTTGTTTGCAGATGCAGTTTTGGACATGAAGGTTGGTGAAGTATCAGACCCGCTTAAAAGCGGAGCAGGATTTCATATACTTAAATTAATTGACAAACGAGGAAATACTGTAAAATTCCTTGACCAAACTTTAGCAAGACACATTTTGGTTCAACCATCTGAAATTAGGACTGAAAATCAAGCTGAGGAGCTTATCAATAGTATTTATCAACGATTAGTTGAAGGAGAGGATTTCAAACAACTAGCGAGGCAATTTTCTGAAGATCCAGGTTCAAAAATGGATGGTGGAGAGTTAGGCTGGAGTAATCCTGGAGACTATGATCCAGCTTTCGAGCAAGCTCTCAATGCTACCGAGATTGGCCAACTTTCTGAACCAGTTAAATCTTCTTTTGGCTGGCATATCATAGAGGTGATGGACAGAAGAAATGAGGATGTCAGTCAAGAAGAGCAAAAAAATCGAGCTTATCAGATAATTTTTAAAAGGAAATTTGAACAAGAACTGCAAAGTACTCTAATTGAGTTAAGAGCTGAAGCCTACGTTGANATAAAGCTGAGTACATGATCAAGATAGCTGTCTCATCTGGAGACCCATCCGGAATAGGTCCTGATATATGCATCAAAGCCTTTTCAAACTTTCATTCCATGAATTGTTGCCCAATCATATTTGGTAATATCAATTTATTTAAAGAAAGAGCTGAGATGCTCAAAAAAAGAGTTGAAATTGAAGAATACAAAGGTGAAGAAGTTAGCTTATTGAAAAAAGATAAATTGTGGATTGTTAATTCAGATATTGAGACAACTATAACTCCGGGAAAACCAGATATAAAAGCAGCAAAGTATATCATTGAGACTTTTAAGAACTCAGTAAAAAGAACTTTAAAAAAAGAATTCTCAGCAGTAGTTACATGCCCGATCAATAAAGAACTTATCAACGAAGCTGGAATTTCTTTTACTGGTCATACAGAGGAGCTAGCGAATATTTCAGGAGCAAAAAAGGTTGTTATGATGTTAGTAAATGAAAAATTGAAAATAGCTTTGGCCACTACACACATACCTCTAAATCAAGTCTCCTCTTCTATAGATCAAAAGCACTTAGATGAGGTTATTTCAATTGTTAACAACGCCCTTGAGAATTACTGGGGCATTAAGAGCCCGTTAATTAAAGTTTTAGGTTTAAATCCTCATGCCGGCGATGGAGGTTACATTGGCAAGGAAGAAAATGANATTATTGAACCTGTAATAACTAANCTTAATGAAAAGGGATTNAATCTCAAGGGACCTATTTCAGCCGATACTGCNTTTATTGAGAAGAATGAGNAAATAAAAGCAGATTCTTTTATAGCAATGTTTCATGATCAAGGATTACCAGTAATAAAATCATTAGGATTTGGTGAAACAGTCAATATAACTTTGGGTCTTCCTTTTGTAAGAACGTCAGTAGATCATGGAACTGCATATGATATTNCTGGTTCTGGAAAAGCAGATGAGTCTAGTTTAATAACAGCTATTAAAATGGCTNCACTCNTNAGCCAAAAATAATAAGCATGCCTAGACCTAAAAAGAGTCTTGGACANAATTTTTTANTAGACCCATTAGTCATAGACCGAACTATTCAACATCTTAANCCNCTTCCAAGTGATAATTTCTTAGAAATTGGTCCCGGTAGAGGTGCAATAACCGAGCCCCTATTAAACCTTGTTAGAAAACTTGATGCAGTCGAAATCGATGAAGAATTAGTTAGTGGTCTGAAAAAATTTGAAAGTCACAAAAATTTTACGTTACACAATACCAGTATTTTGAAATTTTCACCTAAAGAAGTCCCTGAAGAAAAAATAAGAGTAGTAGGNAATTTACCTTATAACCTATCTACTTCAATCTTACTTTGGAGTTTCGNTTACTTGAATTTGTTCTTAGANATGCACTTTATGTTTCAAAAAGAATTTGGAGAAAGGCTTATTGCTAAAAATAATACGAAAAACTTCGGCAGGACATCAGTCATAACTCAATATCTTACAAAACCACAATATTGTTTTTCCATTGAATCTGACAGTTTCTCACCAAGGCCAAAGGTAGACAGCGTATTCATAAAATTTAAACCAATTATAGGTAGAAACCTTGATGATCCAATNGCAGATAAATTNCAAATAATCACTAGAATAGCCTTCATGCATAGACGAAAAATGATTGGAAAAGCTCTTCAAAAAGTAATATCTGAAGATAAATTAGTTGAGCTAAACATTGATCTAAAATCCAGAGCAGAAAACCTGTCTGTGGATGATTATGTAAAAATTGCTATGGCTCTTTGATATGTCTAATTACGCAATTGGAGATATACAAGGTTGTTTTGAGGAATTAAGAGAATTGCTCTCAATCATTTCTTTTGATGAAGAAAGAGACCGACTTTGGTTATGTGGAGACCTTGTAAATAGAGGATTTTCCTCCCTGGAATGCCTTCTTTATCTTCACTCAATCAAAGATAGTTGCAATATAGTTCTGGGCAATCATGATCTTCATTTGATAGCTGTGCATGAGGGAGAGAGAGAAATTAGTAAAAATGATACATTTAATGATGTTCTAAGCTATAAATACGTTGACAAGTTAATTGACTGGTTAAAAACACTACCTTTTCATATGTATAAAAAAATTAATACCAAGNAAGGTGAGATAGAGTATTTCATGACACATGCAGGAATTCCCCCACATTGGACAAAAGATGATCTGATAAGGAATTCAGAAGAACTCAGCAAGAACCTATCTGGTAAAGAATCATCATTTTTTCTAAGAACAATTTTTGGTAATAACCCAAAACATCCTGATGAATGTAATACATCAGAAGATAACTTACGTATAAATGTTAATTTTCTCACGAGGATGCGCTTCCTCGAACAAGATGGCTCACTTAATATGAATTACAAAGGTAAAATTGAAGGTGCTCCTAAAAACCTTAGACCATGGTTTAAAGGTAAACAAAATATAATGAAAGGAAATACTCATATTCTTTTTGGTCACTGGGCAGCACTAGATGGGGTAACAAATAAATCTAGAATCACTGCACTTGATACCGGATGTTCATGGGGAAAGAGATTAACAGCAATGCGTCTAGAAGATCAGCAGATCTTCTCATGTGATAAGCTAAAATAAATATGGAAACTTATTTAGTTGGTGGTGCGGTAAGAGACGAGTTGCTTGGACTTGATGTAAGAGAAAAAGATTGGGTGGTCGTTGGAGCATCCGAGAAAGACCTTCTTAATAAAAATTTTAAAAAAGTTGGAAAAGATTTTCCTGTATTTATACATCCTCAAACAAAAGAACAATATGCTCTCGCAAGACTTGAGAAGAAATCTGGCAAAGGACATAAAGGCTTTGATGTTAAATTCGATCCTTCAGTAACACTAGAGGAAGATCTTATGAGAAGGGATCTGACAATCAATGCTATTGCAAAAAGTAGTGAAGGAAATTTAATTGATCCTTATGGAGGTTTAGAAGATCTAAATAATAAAATCCTTAGGAAAGTATCGTCAGCTTTTTCTGAAGATCCGTTAAGGGTATTAAGAGTCGCAAGATTTCTCTCAAAGTTAAAATGCCTTGGTTTTGTAATAGATTCAGAAACGCTCGATCACATGACGCTAATTTCAAGCTCTGATGAGTTAGAAGAATTGAGTGTAGAGAGAATATGGGGAGAAACTGAAAAGGCGTTAAAAACTAGTAATCCTGAAGAGTACTTCGTAACTCTTCAAAAAGTAGGAGCAATGAAGAAAATTGTAGACTTCAAGAGCCCGAATCTTGGAGTTTTGATAAAGGCTTCCTCAATAACAGATGATATTGCCATTTTATGGTGTGTTCTTGTTGCTGGTAATTCAAATTTTGAAGAAATTAATAAGGCTTTTGGTGTTCCAAAAGAGTTATCAGAAATATCAATTATTGCAGAGAAAATTTTGATTTTTAATGAAGGAGAGTTGTCTGCAGAGCCTTTGCTAAGTCTAATTTTAAGTTGTGATTTAATTCGAAAACCAGAAAGATTTTTCAAAGCACAACAAGCATCTTCAATTGTGGCAAAGTCCTCTTCACTTAATGAAAATCAGTGGAAAAAAATCTTCAAGCTGGTTACTGAGTTAGAAATTGATAAGACAGAAAAAAATGGAAAAATAATTGCAAAAAAAATGCATGAAGATAGATTAGTCGCTTTGGATAATTACATTAAAAGCTTATGAGCGAAAAATTTATTTTCTTGACAGGAGGAGCCAAGAGAATAGGCAAGGCCACCTGTAAACATTTTCACGATGAAGGCTTCAACATTATTTTTCACTACAATTCTTCTCAAGCTCAAGCTGAAGAAATTTCTGCAGATTTGAATAATAAAAGAAAAAATTCATGTTACATCTTACAAGCAGATTTCGATGATGAATCATCAGCAGATGCTCTTCGAGATGGTATATCAAAAATCACTGATACAATAGCAGTTCTTATTAATAATGCTTCGAGCTTTTATCCAACTCCAATTGAAGNAGCTTCCAAAAAAGAATGGAATAACCTTCTGGCTACAAATGCTACTGTGCCATTATTCCTAACTCAAGCTCTTCTTCCTTTCTTAAAGAAAGGTAAAGGCTGTGTGATAAATATCTCAGATACATTAGCACCAAATGGAATTAAAAATTTTAGCCTTTATTCTGGGGCTAAATCAGCACTAGAAGGGATTACTAAATCTCTTGCCAAAGAGCTAGCACCCGAAATTCGTGTGAATGCTATTGCACCAGGAGCGNTACTTTGGCCAGAAGATGAGGACCTTTCGGAAGCTGATCAAAAAGCCCGATTAACTAAAGTCCCACTTGGCAGAATTGGTTGCCCGGAAGATATTTCATCTGTTGCAGTCTTTCTGTCTACAGCAGAATATATAACTGGGCAAGTTATCAAGGTTGATGGAGGAAGGTCGGTAATCTAACCTATTTTTTTCTTTTATCATTTTTATAACTATCTTATTATTGAGAGATGACAAATGATCTTCATCAAGCTGACGAGAATACCGGTACTATGGAAGTTCTTGAGAGACATCAATTTGATGTCTCTAAACTTGAAGACTATATGCAAGAACATGTAGAAGGATTTGAGGGGAAAATAAAAATTGAAGAATTTAAAGGCGGCCAATCCAATCCTACTTATAAGGTAATTACACCAAATCAGTCTTACGTATTAAGAAGAAAACCTCCCGGCAAATTATTAAAGTCAGCTCATGCCGTAGATCGGGAATACAGAGTGATTACTGCACTTAACCAAACAGATGTTCCAGTTCCAAAAAGCTATGCTCTTTGTGAAGATGATGATGTTATAGGAACAGCCTTTTATCTAATGGAATTTAAAGACGGCAGAGTTCTTTGGGATCCGGCTATGGAGAAAAGTAATAAAAATGAAGCTAAAGGAGTTTATGAGTCCATGAATGACTCTATGGCAAAACTGCACTCAGTGAATCCAGATCATGTAGGTCTATCAAGTTTCGGTAAACCAGGAAACTATGTTGGCAGGCAAGTATCAAGATGGTCCAAACAATATATAGATTCAGAAACAGAAACCATTGACTCAATGAATAAACTAATTGATTGGTTGCCAAATAATTTGCCTACCGAGAAACGAACAGGGATCGTTCACGGTGACTATAGTCTTACTAATGTGATGATAGGGAAAAATGATCCCAATGTGATAGCAATACTTGACTGGGAACTATCAACATTAGGTGACCCTTGTGCTGATTTTAATTATCACTGCTTACAATATACGATGAATCCTA
>FUFK010045373.1_pt1 | contig 11791 bp, 10 predicted proteins | sample 1021851 | NCBI WGS metagenome assembly FUFK01 (sample SAMEA51879418, study PRJEB19060) | metagenome
GACTTACTGCTATAACTGATCGGGGCGACAGGATTCGAACCTGCGACCTAGTGCTCCCAAAGCACCCGCGCTACCAAGCTGCGCCACGCCCCGTTGATTTGATTTTAGTTTATAACAGTCATCTATAAAAGACCAAATTGCTGATTTTTTGATAAAAAATCACTTTTGAAATAATATCTTACAAATTATGTATCGAACAGTTAAAAATCAAAATAAGATTTATCTTCATTAATTATTAATTACTTGAGTAAAAATTTTTATTTTTTTAAAACTAAGTTATTTTATAAAAATGGATATCAAGTTTCAACCGAATTTAAAAATTAATGCTTAAAAAAATCAAAACACCTTGGGGTGAAATAATTCCAGAAGTAAGTTTGTTCCCAATTTTTTATTTATTATTTATTTATGGTTTTATTTATATCCTTCCTTACGGTAGAAATATAATTGGGATAAGTTGGTTTGACTGGTTTAGAAGTGAGGATGGACCTTTAGAGTGGATTCAATTTTTTCAGTATGCAATTTCATCTTTATTGGCATTAATTATATATATAAAAAGAAATAGAAAAAGTGATATTGATTCAATTATTTGGCTTTTGATAGCTTTTTGTGTCTTTTTAATAGCTGGTGAGGAAATTAGTTGGGGTGAGCGAATAACAGGGATAGGAATTAGTTCTATTTCAGATATCAATGTACAAGGAGAAACAAATTTCCATAACTTACCTTTTTTTCATAATTATTTGTTGGATCCAATTTTTGAAATTAGTTGCATTTTTCTTGGATGGATTGGATGGAGAAGATTTAAGAAGATAAAAGCTTTACCAAGTAAAGAATTATCTCTATATTTTTTATTTGTAGCACTTTTTTATTTTTACTTTGATATATCTTGGGCCTCAACAACACAACAAATTAGAAATGATCAAGAAATTTTCGAATTTTTGTTGTCTACAGGGATTTTTCTTCATTGTTTTAGAAATTTTAAAAAGTTGGGATTTTTAATAAAAAGGAAAATGAACTGAACTTTTTTAAAAAATAAAATTATTAACTTCAACAAGTTATTTTTAAGTATTTTTTCTTAGAAATAAATATTAATTATTTAGGACTTTTAAATTTTTGCGTAAAAGCCAAACAAATTTTCTTGCAATTAATCTAACTATTGTTTAAAAGTTAAAAAACAAAACAGGCATTAAAAAAACTTCAAATTGAAAACTATTCTATAAATTATCTAGTTTCTATTACATATTGAGAGCCTTTTTATTTATTTTATAGATATTATGCATTAGGCTTTGTAAGCTAAAAATCTTTAAATTTTCCATAACTAAAAAAATAATTTCTTGCTTAACATATTTTTAGAATTAAGTTATTTTTAAAAGAAATCATTTGAAATTATTCTCAGAATTTCAGATATGAAAAAATTAGCAGATTTAATCACAATTTATAAGGATTTTCCTAAACAAGGGATCTATTTTAAGGACGTTCTAGAAATTGTTCAAGAGCCTAAAATCTTTAGAGAACTAATACTCAAAATGTCCTCGAATAAAATTATAAAAAATTCAGAAGCCATAGTATCAATAGATGCTAGAGGATTTATTTTTGGTTCGGCGATAGCACTACAATCATCAAAACCAATGATATTTGCAAGAAAGCCGGGAAAACTTCCAGGAGATGTTATTGAGCAAAATTATGAACTTGAATACGGCGTAAATACTATCTCAATACAGAAAAAGGCCCTAACTAAATTTAATAATTATTCAATAGTCGATGATTTGATAGCTACAGGAGGAACTGCAAAATCGGTTTCAAACTTATTACAAAAAGAGGGTAAATCTATAACAGGATTACTAACAGTAGTAGAACTGAAGGATATACCCAAAAGAGAAAAATTTAATTTTCCAATCGATTCTATTATTACGTTGTAATTTTCTCTTTAAGAAAAAATTATAATTAATAATGATTTAATCAAATTAAACCTATAGAACCTGCGGTGTATCCTACCAGTACAAAAAATGCAAATTCAGACAAATCCCTTGGTAAAGAATTTACTAAAAGTTTTAGTTGAGTCATTTAACCTTGTGCTCCTCAGGTTTATAAATTTCAGAAAATATAACTAATATTTTTTTTCGTTGAGGGAGAATTCCTTATATTTTTCTTTTTTCTAAAGAATTCAAAAATAAACACTTAAATAATATTTATTTATTGTTTAATATTTGATGATAAATTTTAAGAAATTTGTATCTGCAAGTTTTTTGTTGCTATTATTTCGAAATAAATTGATTTAAAAAATATTCAATATGGATTACAAAAAAAAATCTCTGAAAAAACTTAATCATAGTGAAAGTTATGAAGAAATTGACACACGCTTAGCTTCTGGTTGGTATGTGGATTCACTAGGGAATAATAAGAAAAAGAGTTATAAAACAAATAAAGTCCCATATAAAATTTCAAAAAAATCTAGCTGAATTTCTAGTTCAATTCAATTTTCATTTATCTTTTATTTTCCTTGAATAACTAGCTTTTTATCTAAAATTTAGTATTAGCAGTAGAATTTATTCTTACCAAATTAGATGTTTAGGTTAATAAACTGGCACAAAATTCTTTAAAAAGTATCGGCTTATACTTGATTTTGTAAGTAGAAATACAGTATTTTAAAGTGTCCTTTAAATTTCGTGTGAGGAAATTTATGAAGCTTTTTAAAAGCTTGCTTGTAGCACCAGCGACATTAGGTCTTTTAGCACCTATGTCTGCTACAGCAAATGAAGTTACTATTAATGACTTCAACCCTGCAGAAGAAATTGCAGTAACTAATAGCCGTGTAGATGGTTTAGAAGCCAGAATCAACAACTTTGAGGCTGGTGGTTTCACAGACACAACTTCTGCTTCATTTACTGCAGAAGCTGTTCTTGGTGGTGTTAGCACCGATGACCAAGCAATACTTACAAATGATGCCACTATGAATGTAGAGGCTTTATCTTTTGAGTATCAGTATGGAATCGGATTAACATCTTCATTCACAGGTGAAGATTCACTTGACGTAACTATTGATGTTGGTGGTGCTGGTCCTATAGCTGGTCTTTCTGCTACTAACGCATTCCTGGGCTTCGATGCTACTGAAGACGTTATGTTAGTTGATGGAATTACTTACACCTTCCCAGTTGGTGGAGTTACAATGTTAGTTGGTGATTCAACAGATATTAGTGCTCTTTATACTGGTGCTTGTGCTTACGGCGGTTTTGCTGATTACATGACTAACTGTGGTACAGGTAATTCAATTGGTATTGGTGGTCTAGGTTCAACTGTTGCTGCTTCTTACGCTTTTGATGGTGGTTTTAGTATCGCAGGTGGTATTACATCTCCATCTATCGAACTTCTTGGTGAGCAAGATGACGCTTTTGGTATAGAAGCTGCTTATACAGCAGACGACTATGGTGTATCTATAGCTTTCTCTGATATAGAGACTTCTACATACGCAGGACTTAACGGTTACTATGCGTTTGATTTCGCAACAATCAGTGCAGGATATGAAACCCAAGATATTGATGCTGCAGATGATGCTTCAGCATTCTTCCTTGGATTGACTAAGGAAGTTGGCCCTGGAACAGCTGAACTAGGTTATGGATCAACTGACATGGCTATTGGAGGCCTTGTAAGTGCTGATACAGGATACATATATGAAGCTTCTTACGCTTATCCAGTAAATGATGCACTAACAATCACTCCTGGTTTCGCGATTGTAGATCTTGAAGAAGGAGAAACAACTTTTGCAGCTGTAAAAGCTTCATTTAGTTTCTAAGATTTAAGATTATAGATTTTTCATTAGCAAAAATCGTTAAAAAAAGGCCTGCATTTTGCAGGCCTTTTACTTTTTAAGTTTTTTATTTAATTAAAAGTTTTGATGGAAAAATATGAACTTAGTAAAAAAATAAAGCTTGCAGAAGAATTATTTAAAAAAGGAGACTTTAGTAAGGTTGATAATATTTATAAGGACCTCTTCAAGCAAAAAAACTATACTTATGATTTATTAATCTCTTGTGCTTTATTTAATAAGAATATAAAGAGATTTAAAATAGCAAAAGATTTATTAACTTTATCAATTGCCAAATATCCAAAAGGAATTAAATCTTATTTGCTTTTGTCAGAAATTTATAGTTTACAGAATAATTTTAAAGAAGCTGAGAAATTACTTTTAAAGGCAGAAGCAATTGATAAAAATAATAGTTTTGTTTATTACAGATTGGCAATTTTATATTTCACAAATAGAGATCTTAAAAAAGCAATGAAATTCATTGAAAATGCTTTGATTATTAGCCCAAATAGTAAGGAATTTTATATTTTAAAAGCAGATATATTGTTTAATAGAACCAATTATGAAGAAGCGCTTTATATTTTGCAAAAAATTACTGTAGAACAAAATACTAATATATTTTTAAAAAAAGGATTACTACTTTCAAAAATATATTTAACTATTTCAGAGTTTGAAAAAGCAGAATTGAATCTACTTCATCTTAAATCAGTTTTTAAATCTGAAAAAGTTATATTTCTCTCTTTAAGTAATTTATATTTTCAAGTAAAGGACTTAAAAAAAGGAATTTTAATTCTTAAAGAGGGTTTAAATTTATACCCTAATTTTTTGCCTTTTAAATTTAATTTGGCCGTAATGTATAGAAATTCAGGAGATATAAAATTAGCTTTAGATACTCATTTAGAAATTATTAGGATTGATAATTCTTACTTGGATAGTTATTATGAACTATCATCTCTGTATGATTTTGGGAGCCATAAAAAGGAATTAGAAGTATTTTTAAATATAGATTTTGACAAACTTAGTCCAAACCACAAAATAAAAGCTGCATTTTCTAAGTCAAATATTTTTCATAATTTAAAAGAATATACCAAAAGTTCNAAATACTTAAAAATTGCTAATGATGAAAAATTGAAACTTTATCCATCGGATTTAGAAATAAAGAAAAATACTGGTGAGTTTTATAAGAAATTAAGTTTGGATATAACAAAACAAGATTTTAATAACAATAAGCATAATGAAATACTATTTATTGTTGGCATGCCAAGATCAGGCAGCACTCTTTTAGAAAGCATAATTAGTATTCAAAACAATGTTATTGATATGGGAGAAGTTCCCTATCTTGAAAAGTCTTTAAATGAAATCTCAGATTTAAAAGATATTTTTAACAACTATATCGGCAAAATCAAAAATAATAAAAACAATTATGTTTTCACAGATAAGAATTTGTTTAATTTTTTATATTGTCCTGTTATTTATAACTATTTTCCTCATGCAAAAATTATTCACTGTATAAGAAATCCTCTAGATAATATACTCTCTATTTATAGAACTAATTTTCTTAAACAAAACTTCTCTTCATCAATCATTGACACAACAGAATTGTACATTTACCAACATAATTTGATGGAAAATTATAAAAAATTATATGGTGAAATAATTTATAGTTATAGATATGATGAGCTTGTAAAGAACCCTTCAGTTGAAATACCTAAATTAATCAAATGGTTAGGATGGGAATGGGACGATAAATTCTTAAATCCCCATTCTAATCAAAGAAATGTCTTCACTGCTAGCAGTGCTCAAGTAAGAAATTCGATTAATTTTAAAGGCATTGGAACTTGGAAAAAATATAAGGAGATTTTAAAGCCGTCTATTAACTTAATTAAACAAAGTAAATTGCTAGATGATTTTTAATATTGTTTTTGTTAAATTATTGCGATTTTAATATTTCTGGTTAAAATAAGGTGTACTTTTCTGTGTGAGGAAATTTATGAAGCTTTTTAAGAGCTTACTTATAGCGCCAGCAACTTTAGGTTTATTGACTCCTATGGCGGCTATTTCTAATGAAGTAGATTTTCAGGCTATTTCAAATTATTCAAATACTGAATATGAATTAGACTCTAATTCTTTTGAAAACTCATCATCAAATAATACTTTATTATCAGGTGGTGAAGGACTTGTTGACTCATATTCTCCAGATTCTTTTTCTACCACAACTTCTGCTTCATTTACTGCAGAAGCTGTTCTTGGTGGTGTTAGCACCGATGACCAAGCAATACTTACAAATGATGCCACTATGAATGTAGAGGCTTTATCTTTTGAGTATCAGTATGGAATCGGATTAACATCTTCATTCACAGGTGAAGATTCACTTGACGTAACTATTGATGTTGGTGGTGCTGGTCCTATAGCTGGTCTTTCTGCTACTAACGCATTCCTGGGCTTCGATGCTACTGAAGACGTTATGTTAGTTGATGGAATTACTTACACCTTCCCAGTTGGTGGAGTTACAATGTTAGTTGGTGATTCAACAGATATTAGTGCTCTTTATACTGGTGCTTGTGCTTACGGCGGTTTTGCTGATTACATGACTAACTGTGGTACAGGTAATTCAATTGGTATTGGTGGTCTAGGTTCAACTGTTGCTGCTTCTTACGCTTTTGATGGTGGTTTTAGTATCGCAGGTGGTATTACATCTCCATCTATCGAACTTCTTGGTGAGCAAGATGACGCTTTTGGTATAGAAGCTGCTTATACAGCAGACGACTATGGTGTATCTATAGCTTTCTCTGATATAGAGACTTCTACATACGCAGGACTTAACGGTTACTATGCGTTTGATTTCGCAACAATCAGTGCAGGATATGAAACCCAAGATATTGATGCTGCAGATGATGCTTCAGCATTCTTCCTTGGATTGACTAAGGAAGTTGGCCCTGGAACAGCTGAACTAGGTTATGGATCAACTGACATGGCTATTGGAGGCCTTGTAAGTGCTGATACAGGATACATATATGAAGCTTCTTACGCTTATCCAGTAAATGATGCACTAACAATCACTCCTGGTTTCGCGATTGTAGATCTTGAAGAAGGAGAAACAACTTTTGCAGCTGTAAAAGCTTCATTTAGTTTCTAAGATTTAAGATTATAGATTTTTCATTAGCAAAAATCGTTAAAAAAAGGCCTGCATTTTGCAGGCCTTTTACTTTTTAAGTTTTTTAATTTAATTAAATTTATTATTTTTAAGGAATGGTTCCAATTTTTAAATGTTTAATTTGCAAAAAAGACATAGAAAGATCGACTAAAGTTTTCTGGAAGAAAAAAGGTCATCTTTTATGCTCTACATGTTTTGATAATATTGAAAAAACTCAGTCTTTAAGTCAATAATTCAATTAATAATTTATTTTTCTAATACCTATATCAACAAAAAACCCCTCGTGAGGGGTTTAAAAAAGTAATATTTAAATGAATTAAAAGAAATGGGTATATCAAAGCAAATAATTCATTTTGATAGCAATCGTAAATAATTTTATCTTGGCAAGTTTGCCATTTTCCTTATAAACAATTAAACAATAATTTATTAGTGATAATTGAGTAAGAGAATTTTGATAAAATTAATTTTGATTTAAGTTGTGATTTTAAAACTCAAAAGAAAAAAAAATCAAATAGATCAATGAATGTTTTCCCAGAATTTTAAATAAAATTTAAATTTTTAAAAAGAAATATCTTAGTAAAAGATTTAAAACCAGCCAGGAATGATTTGACCAGTAGTGACATAAGCACCTACAGCTGCAACGAAACCTAACATTGCTGCCCAACCATTAAAACGTTCTGCTTCAGGAGTCATAATAAGAAAAATTAATTATGTAAATGATTGTAACAGAAAGTGTAAAGCTTTGTAAAGTATATCCCAAAAAATAATTTAAATTTGAGTTTTCAGGGTTTTCACTTTCTATGTGTGACATTAATGATACATATACGATCTTATAGATTTAGTATTTCTTTATTGAGATGAGTTTAAAAGATCTAAATTAAAATCTTTTTAATTAAGTAAATTTTATTTAAAATTGGGTAATGTGATTTTTTTCTACCAGTTTGGTAAATTAAGCCCTCGATGACCTGATTGTCGCAATATTTATCTATCATAATCAAAATATAATGTGTTCTAGCTATTAAAAGAGTTATTATCCAAATTATGTTTTTAATTTATTTTAAAAATTCGAGAGTTTTATGTTTGGCGAATTATTATTTCACCCACCTGGAGTAATTTTCTTGAGCGTTATAGCTCCATAATCAAGGAAATATGGAGTTAAGAGTTATTTTTAAGTTTTGGTAAAGAACTCAAATANNTNAANGTGGGTCGCCTGAGATTCGAACTCAGGACCAGCCGGTTAAAAGCCGGATGCTCTACCGCTGAGCTAGCGACCCATAATGTTAAATTGAATACATTAAGAATTATCCCTTTTTAAGGTAAAAAAAACAACTTATTATCCTAACTTGAACAATTGAATACATTTTTTAACTTATTAGATAAAAAATTAATAATTCTCTCTTTATTTGCATTTAAAAGCTAAGATTAATAATTATTATTCTTATTAAAAAGATGTTGAGAACTATTGTTGTTTTTGCTCCAATCATTGCTGCTCTGGCTTGGGTAGTATTCAATATTCAAAAGCCAGCAAGGGAACAATTTAATAGGGATTTTTTGGGGAAGGATTAATTTAATTTGATAGAAAAAGAGGTATTAATAATAGGCGCTGGGTTGGCAGGTTCAGAAGCTGCTTGGCAAGTTGCAAACTCTGGGGTTTCTGTAACATTGGTTGAAATGAGGCCGCTTAATATAACCCCCGCACATCATACATTTGAATTTGGAGAATTAGTATGTAGTAATAGTTTTGGAGCCCTTAGTCCTGATAGAGCATCAGGACTTTTACATGCAGAACTTAGAATTTTTAACTCTCTGGTAATAAAAACAGCAGATAAGTATGCAGTGCCTGCAGGGGGAGCTTTAGCCGTTGATAGATCAAAATTTAGCAAATCCTTGACGGATGTTTTATCCAACCATCCTCTTATTAAAGTAAAGAGATTTGAACAATTAGATATTCCATCAAAAGAGACCATTACCATAATTGCTACAGGACCACTTACCTCAGATTCACTAGCTACTCAAATAAGGAATTTCACAGGAATTGACTCCTGCCATTTTTTTGATGCAGCTAGCCCAATAATCTATGGTGACTCTATTGATAAAGAAATAGTATTTAACGCAAGTAGATATGATAAGGGTGACCCAGCATATCTTAATTGTCCTTTAAATAAAAATGAATACACAAACCTTTGGAACGAATTGATTCATGGTGAGCAGGCACGTTTGAAGGATTTTGATAAAGAGTCAGCAAATTTCTTTGAGGCTTGTTTGCCAATTGAAGAGATTGCTAGAAGAGGAATTGAAACCATGAGATATGGACCGTTGAAATCTATCGGTTTATGGAATCCAAAATGGGGAAATCTTTTTGATAAGGATAACAGAATTAAAAAGAGGCCTCATGCAATAGTTCAGTTAAGGAAAGAAGATTTAAAAGGCAAATTACTTAATATGGTTGGTTTTCAAACTAACCTTAAATGGTCAGAACAAAAGAGAATATTCCGAATGATTCCTGGATTAGAAAAAGCTGAATTTGTTCGTTTTGGAGTAATGCATAGGAATACATTTTTAGAATCGCCTAGAATACTTTTGCCAACACTTCAATTTCTGCAAAGAAAAACACTTTTAGCGGCAGGTCAAATAACTGGTACAGAGGGATATGCAGCAGCAGCTGCAGGGGGTTTGTTAGCAGGAATTAATGCTTCTTTGATAGCTAAAAATAAAAAACCAGTAATTTTTCCCAATGAATCAATGATTGGGTCTTTAATGAATTTCATTAGTAATAGAAATAAATTAATGGCATGTCACAAAAAAAATAAATTTCAACCAATGCCAGCTTCATTTGGTTTGGTTCCAGAGCTACAAAATAAGATAAAAGATAAGAAATTGAGATACAAAGCTTACCAAGAAAGATCTTTAGAAGCTTTGAAAGGGTTTAAAGAATCATTTGAAAATTGTTTTGAGGAAGATGAAGTATCTATTGAGATTAATTAAAATTAACTACTAGAATGTATAAATGAAATCAAACAAAGAAACTTTTGATGCAATAATTGTTGGCTCAGGAATAGGAGGGTTAGTAACAGCATCACAACTGGCAGCTAAAGGAGCAAAAGTCCTGGTCCTCGAAAAATATATTATTCCTGGGGGAAGTGGCGGCTCTTTTAAGAGAAAAGGATATACCTTTGATGTTGGCGCTTCTATGATATTTGGTTTTGGGAATAAAGGTTATACTAATTTACTCACTCGTGCACTTAGGGATGTCAATGAATTCTGTGAAACTATCCCAGATCCCGTTCAACTAGAGTATCATCTTCCAAATAATTTTTGTATTTCCGTTGATAGAAAATATGAGAAATTTATTGGAAAACTAATACAACGCTTCCCTCATGAACAAGAAGGAATAAAAAAGTTTTATGGTACTTGTGAAAAAGTTTTTAATTGTCTTGATTCAATGCCTCTTTTATCAATAGAGGATCCTAGTTATCTTTTTAAAGTTTTCTTGAAAGCGCCATTATCATGCCTGGGACTTGCTAGATGGCTTCCAGTAAATGCAGGAGATGTTGCAAGGAAATTTATTAAAGATCAAGAGCTTTTGAAATTTATTGATATTGAATGTTTTTGTTGGTCAGTTATGCCAGCCATTAAAACACCAATGATTAATGCAGGGATGGTTTTTACAGATAGACATGCTGGAGGTATTAATTATCCAAAAGGAGGAGTGGGGAAAATTGCAGAAAAATTAGTTTCTGGAATTGAAAGGTTAGGTAGCAAGGTTCGTTATAGGGCTAATGTTACACAAATACTTTTAGAAAATGAAAAAGCAATTGGTGTAAAACTATCTACTGGAGAAGAAATATTCTCAGATGTGGTAGTTTCAAACTCTACAAGATGGGATACTTTTGGGCTTAATGGAAATAAGAAAGGATTAATTAAAAGTGATTACGTACCAAAAGTTGAATATAAGTGGTCAAAAACTTATAAACCCTCCCCTTCTTTTGTTTCGTTACATCTTGGAGTATCTAAAAAAATAATTGATGATAGTCTCAATTGCCACCACATTATCGTTGATGATTGGGATGAATTAGAAAATGAAAAAGGAGTAATTTTTATATCTATCCCCACTTTACTGGATCCATCTTTGGCTCCAGAGGGTAAACACATAATTCATGCATTTACACCCTCTTCGATATATGAATGGGATAGTTTATCAAGAGATGACTATTTGGATAAGAAACAAAAATATTATTTATATTTAATAAAAAAAATTTCAAACATAATTCCAAANTTAGAAGAAAATATTGANCATAAGGAAATNGGAACTCCAAGAACNCATAGAAAATTTCTTGGAAGATTTGAAGGTAGTTATGGCCCAATTCCAAATAAAAAGTTACTTGGATTACTNCCAATGCCATTTAATTCAACAAGAATTGAAAATTTATTTTGTGTTGGAGATTCATGTTTCCCTGGCCAAGGCCTTAATGCCGTTGCTTTTAGTGGTTATGCTTGTGCGCATAAAATAGGGTCTAAACTAAATATAAATAGTTTCAAATTGCCAGATTAAAAGTTTACATTTACATGACAAGAAAATTCAAAACACTTTTTTTCGTTAAAAGTTCGTTAATAACTTTATATTTAGGACTTACATTACCTATCCCCTTTATTTCAATAGAAGAATTAAGAATTTTTTCCATTACGGCATTTGTGATGGGTTTTTTTTTAATAGTAAATATAACAAATGATTATGTAGAAATTTCTCATGAAAAGATTTGCTATAAAACAACCTTTGTTTCAAATTTTTTAGGAAGAAAAAGTTGGGAGCTTCACTGGAAAGAAATTAAATTAATTAA
>FUFK010038970.1_pt1 | contig 11789 bp, 10 predicted proteins | sample 1021851 | NCBI WGS metagenome assembly FUFK01 (sample SAMEA51879418, study PRJEB19060) | metagenome
GTGTCAGATCGGACTTGCCGTTGGTAAAAAGCAGCATGATAAACGTAAAACCTTAAAAGATCGCGACTGGGAGCGTGATAAGCAGCGCGGCTTTAAGCAGCATTTAGATTAAGCGTTATTTAATCTATATAAAAAAGGACGACTCAATAAATACTGAGCCGTCCTTTTTTGTTGTCTATCACATTTTATAACTAACCATTTTAAACGCTAGTTGGTAAAAAGAGGCTTTGCAAAATAGCCATCTTTATAATATCTATCCAGTGATTTTTTATGCCATTTGCTCTTCTAAAGACAATGCTGTCTTTCTACTAGCCTGACGCAATTGCCTAACACCATGAGCAATCAGACAGGTAATACCCAACCAAATTAGACCATAGCTATAAATCATCGCTGACTCAAAAGGATTACCCAGCACGGTCACTGCCAAAATAAATAGCAATGCAGGCTCTAGATAGCTCATCATGCCGTAAACATTAACGGGTAGCATTTGACTGGCATCAATATTGGTCTTCATCGCCAAGACGCTGAGCACACCCAATCCTATAAGCATCATGATAAAGAAACCAGAGCCGCTAACCATCACTACACTGTTTGGGGCAAAAAAGAATAAGTAAGCCAAAGCAAAGGGCGCAGATATCGTCAAATCGACCAATAATCCCGTTACAGCACCGATTCCTTGCATGCGGCGTAAAATGTAATAAATAGGATACGTACCACACACCCATAGCGTCGCCCAAGAAACACTCTGCGTACGGATAACTTCGCTACCCACACCCAATGCAGCAAAGGCTACTGCCAGCCATTGCAAACGACTGAGTTTTTCGCCAAAAAGCACGCAACCAAACACCACCATCATCAGTGGGAATAAGAAGTACCCCATCGCGGTTTGCACACCTTGTCCATTGACTGGCGCCCACATAAACAACCAAAACTGGCTGAGAAATATCGGTGTAGGCAGTAGCAACCAAGCCCATTGCTTAGTGCCTTTGAGCACTTTCAATTTATCAACGTGCAACCCTAGACGTCCACTCACTATTAAGTATCCGACCAACGCTGCCCACATCGCGAGCATGCGCCAGATGAAAACCTGCGTCCCTGATAACGGCGCCAAAAAACTGCTATACGCATAGAGAACGCCAAATAGCACATTGGATAATATGGCAAAAGACACCCCTAATATCAGAGTGCGTTGCTGTGTGTTACCTGCCGTCCAAATCGCAGGTAATGGCAAACGTGCAGCAGTCGTTGCTAGCGTATTAGCGAATACATTGGAGAGCATTGAGATAGACATGATAAGCACCGTAGATATTAATAGATTGTAGAAACTCAATTGTTGGCTCTCATTTTTGAGTAGCTCTGATTGATATGGTCTATTTTACTAGGATGCTTTGATATATTATCTCTATATAAACCTATTTATGAATAAAAATATCATATTACTGTCGTATAAATCATTATTTTCTTATATTAAAATTTTTAGTGATAATTTTTATAAAATCACTAAACTCTCTGCTACCAAGGATATCCTGAGATGAGTCATATTTTAGATAATACTGATAAAGCTATTTTGAATTTGCTACAAGATGATGCAACATTACCGCTTAAAACTGTCGCAGAGCGAGTGCATGTGTCTATTGCAACGGCGCAGCGGCGTATACAAGCACTCATAGATCATGACGTAATTACCAAACAAGTCGCCATCGTCAATCCAAACAAGGTGGGATACGGCCTGACAGCAATAGTGATGATCCAGATGCTACGCTCGAATAACTCGATGCAGCACCGATTTGAGCGCCTAATGAGCAGCCAGCCCCGGGTGATGAGCTGTTACGAAGTATCAGGGGATGCGGATTTTATGCTGATGGTCAATGCCAAAAATATGCAAGATTACCATCAATTTACCCGTGATTTGCTGACGCATGATAATAATGTGCGTAGTTTTAGCAGTCAGTTTGTGATGAACTTCACCAAAAGTGGTACGAAGATATTATTGGATTAATCTTACACTATCAATCACTTATCGGTGACTGAATATCACATCCTGAGTACGATTCATGTTAAGATGAGCGCCTTTAAATGAGCGGCTCACTAAAACTGATAGTAGCGGCTACATGCAAAACACATTTTTTTGATTAAGGTCTGTCCATGTCTGCCGATACCATTGCCCATACCGCCTTTAAACAAGGCACTAAACCGTTATATGACTACGATAAGCACTGGGCGAGCTGCTATGAGCCGGCGCCTTATCTGCCGATGAGCCGAGCCGAGATGGACGCGCTGGGCTGGGATGCTTGCGATGTTATCATCGTATCGGGCGATGCGTATGTCGATCATCCAAGCTTCGGTATGGCAATCATCGGGCGTTTGCTTGAGTCGCAAGGCTTTCGCGTCGGTATTATCGCGCAGCCTGATTGGAAGAGCAAAGACGCCTTTATGGAGCTTGGCAAACCTGTCTACGCTTATGGTGTCACCGCCGGCAATATGGATAGCATGATCAACCGCTACACTGCTGATCGCAAGATACGTAGCGATGACGCTTACTCGCCGGGCAATGTAGCGAACAAACGCCCGGANCGCGCCGCTATCGTCTATAGTCAACGCTGCCGTGAAGCTTATCCTGATGTNCCCATTATCTTAGGCGGCATCGAAGGCAGCTTGCGCCGTATCGCCCATTATGACTATTGGTCGGATAAAGTNCGNCGTAGTATTTTGCTCGATAGCCGCGCTGATGTCTTACTCTACGGGAACGCTGAGCGCGCTATCGTCGACGTGGTGCATGGTTTATCCAAAGGCTATACCTTTGAGCAAATGAGCAGCCTTCGCGGTACAGCTTTCTTGTTGACTCCAAGCCGTCGCCACTGGCAAGCGCATATGACAGAGGTCGCCAGTAACGATGTCGATACCGTTGGCCGTGTCGATCCAATTATCAACCCTTATGTGATGACTGAAGACGTTGATAGCTGCAAAATTGAGCAAGAAAAGCCTAGCGATTCGCCCGTTGGCCAAGCGATGACTGGTATGTCTGCCCAATACGCAGGATTTGTCGCAGAGCCTGTCACTAATAAAGTTCTGAACGCTGAGCAAGTCGATACGGATACGCAAGTGGTGCAAATGCGCGGTATGGAGGCTGAAGATAATAAAGAATATAAGCCAAAAACTGCTCTTAAACATAAGCTAAAAATGCCGCCACGTGAGCAAACTGTCATTCGCTTGCCCGACTACGATCATGTCAAATCAGATCCGGTGCTCTACGCGCATGCCAGCCGTATTCTACATCTCGAGACTAACCCGGGTAACGCGCGGGCGCTAGTGCAGCGTCATAGTAGCGGCGCGGGTAACTCCTTCACTTCTATCGATGTCTGGCTCAATCCACCGCCAATTCCGCTATCGACCGAAGAGATGGATTATGTCTTTGATTTGCCTTATGCACGTCTGCCACATCCAAGCTACGGCGATGCGCGTATCCCTGCTTATGACATGATTAAGTTTTCGGTCAATATCATGCGCGGCTGTTTCGGCGGTTGTACTTTTTGCTCAATCACCGAGCACGAAGGTCGTATTATTCAAAACCGCTCTGAGGACTCTATCCTACGTGAAGTCGAAGCCATTCGTGATACCGCGCCAAACTTCACAGGCGTCATCTCCGACCTTGGCGGCCCGACGGCCAATATGTATCGCCTTAACTGTAAAGATGAAACCATCGAAAAGCACTGCCGTAAGCCCTCTTGTGTCTATCCAGACGTCTGCGAAAACCTGCTTACTGATCATAGTAATTTGACTCAGCTATACCGTAAAGCGCGTGATATCAAAGGCGTGAAGAAGATCCTGATTGCATCCGGTCTACGTTATGATCTGGCGGTAAAAGATCCAGAATACGTCAAAGAGCTGGTCAGCCATCACGTCGGCGGCTATCTAAAAATTGCCCCAGAGCATTCAGAAGAAAACGTCTTAGCCAAGATGATGAAGCCGGGCATGGGCTCATACGATAAGTTCAAAGCGATGTTTGAGCAATACAGTCAAGAGGCCGGTAAAGAGCAGTATCTAATACCTTATTTTATCGCCGCGCACCCCGGTACTAAAGATGAAGACATGATGAATCTGGCGCTATGGCTAAAAAGTCATGGCTACCGCGCCGATCAAGTGCAAGCCTTTTATCCAAGCCCTATGGCAACAGCGACGACGATGTATCACACTCACAAAGACCCGCTACACAAAGTCAGCCGCGCGGGCGGTGATATGGATATCGTCAAATCAGGTAAGCAGCGTAAATTGCATAAAGCCTTTTTGCGTTATCATGATCCTAAAAACTGGGCAATACTGCGTAAAGCGCTGCAAGATATGGGCCGTAGCGATCTTATCGGTAAAAACCGTGGCTGCCTTATCCCGCCATATAATGCGCATCTAGAAGGCCGCGATGCGGCGCAGGACAGCTATCAATCGGCGCGTAAGAAAAATAGCCGCATTGGTAATGACTCAGCTAAGCGTCAGAACCGTAATAAAAATAGTACTAATAAAGCTCAAACCAATAACCGCTCTAAAAAGAGAGTCAGCAAAGGTAACTTTCAGACTCAGCATACGGGCTTACCGCCGCGTAAGACTAAATAATGTGAGATAGAAAAGTGTAAATAGCACGAAGCACTATAAAAAGGCGCTTGTTGGCTTAAGTCAGCAAGCGCTTTTTTTAGTTAAATTTCATAATTACATTAGTCAATATTTAAGAAATGAAGTTATAAGGTAGTGAACAATTCCTAACACTCTAGAGTAGATGCATTGGTTACCATAAATGTTATGCACCTACAGTGCTAGAACCCCTAATAATAAAGTAATATATTTTGGAGATGTTTATGAATACTATGATGAAACTCACCGCTANCCTACCTGCCGTTGCTCTACTAGCAGCCTGCTCTACCACTACCCCTACCGCTCCTACTACNCCAGCCACTCCGACAAATGGTACGAGTGATATGGCTTACGATCGTATGGCGCCTGCCCCTTATACTTGTACTGATGATAGCCAAATCCTAGCAAAGCAGTCCATTAATAAAAATCAAGCGACGATCAGTGCCACTGTTCCTAAACTGAACTGGTCACAACAAGAAGTGATCTTAGTCGGCGGCGTCAATGGCGACACGGCAAGCTATATTAATGACTCTAACCCAGATATCATCTATGCTTGGCACATGAAAGGTGATGAAGCTATATTGGCTACNAAATGGGCAAATGGTAAAGAGTACCAAGTCAACTGTAAGATGGGTCGTTAATAGTATTGCGTCAATCAAGCAGTGATAGTGATTGAGCTTTAACTAAAACTATATTTGTATTGATTAGCAATACGTTAAACAGTCATCGAGTGATGGCTGTTTTTTTATAGCCGATTAAGTGGTGAACGCTCATAAAAGCTGTCAAAATAATAGCAATGCTAATTGCCTATAATTCATGCTCAAATAAGCTGTTTATAAAAAAGGAAGAGTGATGAGAGTTCATCTATTACGTCTAACGCTAGNNTCTACGCTTAGCATAGCCGTACTAACGAGTTGTGATACTAGTAACCAAGATAGCGTCGCTACTTCTGCTAATACTGAGGGAAATGTCTCTGTAGAGGTCGATAATGCGACTACTGCAAATAAAACCTCGTCAGTAGTTACCGATATTGACTGGTCAAAAGTAGCTAGCGGTGAGCCTGTCGCAGATCGTAGCAACTACGACTACCCTTTCGCTATCGATAGTCAAAACGTGCAGGACTATGCCGATTATTTTAACGTCGATAAGGCGACAGCGCAGCACAGTCTCACCGTCGGCATGGCAAGTAATGAGGCCGTATCAAAAGTCCTTAACCAACTAGAAAGCACATACACCTCGCACGAGCTTACCGATGGCGAAACGGTTGAGCTTATCGTTCATACGACTCCTGAGGTCACTGCTAGCCGATACGAGTATGTGTTCGCCGATGACTTTGCTAAAGGTTTGATATTGCCGATTAGGATTGTTCCGGATGGGAAAAAAAGTGAGGCTATGGTTAATCCGCATGAGGAATTGGTGGAGTAGCGATATATATTGGTTATTCATCATCAAACCATTTGATTATAGTAAAGCGCGAATCAGCATATAACCACCCATACCGAACATCATGACGTTTTCGGTTAAAGAGATCGCGCCCAGTGGTACATTGCTATCGCCGCCCACGCAGGCGCATTTTAGCTCGCGCTTATCGATATAGACCGCTTTAATAACNGANACNCCGCCNATCAAACCGATGATAAAGGCGACCANACCCGCAATCGGATTGAGCCAAGGCTGATCGGCAAGCATAGCNATACCGGCAAACGCTTCTAAAAACGGATANACATAGGCGTAGCGTACCACGCGGCGCGCGAGTAAATCATAGCCCAAAAACCCNGTGGTAAACCCTTCTAAATCCTCAAGCTTTTTAATCGCCAANACACACATGGANAGCGCGACAAACCACATNAGCGCTTGTATCGANAAGACACTAACGGCAAATGCCCAGCATAATGCCAGTGTCATGAGTGCGGTAACAGCAAATATCGCAATAATGGGCGTATATGTGGTGTCGTCGTCTGTCTCGGGTTCGTGATTACCCAAAAATACTTGCAGATCATCATTGCCGCCAATGCGCTTGCCATCGATAAAGGTCTGCGGCGTGGTCTTGACCCCAAGCGTCTCTTTGACCAATGTATTCTCATCTTGGGTGGTGATATGGCGATCAATGATGTCGTAGCCTGCGTGCTTGAGTGCATCGATTGACTTGAGGCCAAACGGACATAGGTGGTCTGGCATCACCATCCGAAAGATGACGGCAGACTGCCCGCCCTTCTTTTGGATATGCTCACCTTGCAGAATATCGATGAGATGCTGCACTTGCGGACTTTGGCTACTATCTATAGTGTCGGTATTAGATTTATTATTAGTATTGTCTGCCATAACCCGCTCCTTACGTTTTGCTTATTCGCTTTTTGATCATAATTTTTCTTATGACTGTGACTATTATCTTATAAGCATCGGTCAGGGCGATTTGAATCAATCTTGTTAACTTTGTTAGGTTTAATGATAAGTGGTGGCGTGTTTTAGAGGTGGGTTTCGCTGTATTGGAATGAGAAAAACAAGTTCTATGTAAAGCAGATAGATTACGCTGAGGTGACATGTGGCGCACGCGTTTTTATGATCGCTGACTGGTAAGCGGAAAGAACTATATTTAGTCATTGAGCCAGGACGCGTTATCAATTAAGCCAAACATTACAAGAAACCAAATGAATTGCACTCAAGAAATGACAGACGAATTTGTTATATAGGGTAGCACATGTAATGCTTTAATTGACTCAATAACGCAGGCACAAGCACCATAAACTCCATCTTCAAGACAAGTTTGGATGATATCAATATTAAGCAATTTATCCGAGTTAAAAATGTTATGAATTGCATCACCTGTTAGATGAAAACTAGTAGGATTTTATAGCGGTGTTAAGGATGAGACACTCTAAGCTCATTAAAAAAGAGTGAGTTCTCTTCTAGTAGGCTCTAAGTGCGATTTTTCAATTTTATGGTTAATATTCCATTTAGGAGGAAAGAAAATATCTAGCGGTAAAGGTGTTTCTTTATAGAATTGTTTTATGCGCTTATTATCCACTTGTAATTCAGGCATTTTCACTCTTAAAAGCTTATCAGTTTCACAGAAACAATTTTGTAAGTCGATTAAACTAGGCTCTCTACCGAAGAGAGGTTTAAATTCATTAAATCCAAAAATTAATTGGTATTTTCCAAAGTTATCTTGAGTGAATTTAATAATATCTTCATTACTATATTTCTGTAAAGATTCATTTTTGAAGCATTTCTTAATTCCTCTTATAGCTCCAATTCCCGCCTTGACAAATGAGTCCTCACTGAAATTAATGACATTTGAATAATTCATATCAATAGCATACTGATATGCTAGAAAGTCCCCAATAAATGAACACTCTCTCAATAAATCAAAAACTTCTGACAGGGTCTTTGAGTCAATTATTTTATCAAGTACTGACTGACCAATGAGCTCATCTCTTACCATCTGAAGCCATTTTTCATGTTTAAAATCTAAATGGTTATAAAGACTATGAGTTCCAGTCATCATATATGCATTATTGAAAATAGCGCTATTTTTTTTTCGTATCAACAATGCACTGTTAATATGCTTAATATTAAAATTTTCTATAGAAATTTTCCCAACTTCTCTTTCCAAATATTCCCAAGTTTCAGGCTTATTAAATATTTTGAATATAATAATTCTAAGCAAGATATCTTTATTTGATAAATTATCGTCCGTATAAATGACACTTTTTATTAAATACTGACTAACTCTATCCATAGCCCTATAAACATTAGTAAATTTATATTCCTGAAAAACAGGATCTTCTGTAAGAGGATAGTGTTCTGTATACTTATTCCAAAATATATTCATTCTCTCTTGAATGAAGTAAAAGTAATACTTAAAAACATCTTCATTTGGCTTTATCATTTCTTATACCGCCCATAAAAGAATATTCATAAAGTATAATATTTATATTCCACAAATTCTGTATATATTTAACTTTCATTTCTCTAAAAACTCTTATACTCAATTGTCCTGTCTACACGGTTACCTACAACAATTCCACCTTCGTTCTCGACAACTTGGTTAAAAACCGAGTATCCTAGTGTAATTGCTTTAACCCAAAGCTGCAAAGGGCACTTCTCAACTTCATATCCCTTAACAAAAACTCTTATTGTTTTTAATAAATCATATGAGATATTATCTGCTTGAGTAAAATCAATATTATTTTCTTTTGACATCGAAAATAACCAAGCGCTTAATCCTTCTTCAATCACTATCGGTCTACCACTATCTTGATTCTCGTCGATAAAAGGTTTACTTTTCCTTTTATGTTTAATTAAAGCTCTAAAGGTAGGTGACCAGTGTAGAATTGCAGCAAACGCAAGATGAAAAACATCGTGGTACTTGTAATTATCACTATCTTGATGATTGTCATTTAAAGCGCTACCAATAAATACATTATTCCACTTAAGATACGACTTACCGTTCGACTTTTTAATTATATGCACTTCAAATCTTACTGGTAATTGTTCGTCTGGATCAAAACCTTCATCAAAACTTAGTTTAGGCATCTCGAGTTCTTTGATATCTACAAATCTATCTCTTATCTTAAACTTATTTCTCTCAACTATTTCCAGCAAATTAAGTCCGAGAAATCTCATAAACTGTAAATAAATATCTAAAAACCCACTTAGATTACTAAGATTAGGATCTTTGTTTACGCAAATCAATTTATCAATAACCTTAATAAATAGATCTTCCTCATTAATTTTATCATCTACATTAGTATTAACTTGAAGGATAGGCACATCTATTATATCCGTAATAACTAATTTATTTTTCGTTACATTAAAATAATCAGTTCTTTCATACAAATCATTAAAATCAATATTTTTAACCACAGTAATCAGGGTAAAGTACCAAAAAATATCACCCATTTCTTCAGTGATTTGATTTTTAGACTCATTATTTAACGAACTATTTAACAGCTTTTTCTTTAAAAGAGAAATAAGACTACCTACTTCACTAAATAAACCCATTTGAGCTCCAAAAAGAGCCTTTTCAGGTTCAAACTTGTCAGTTTCCTCTACAAGATCAACGTAACTACTTAAGTAAACTCTATCACTATTATTCATGTCTTTTTCCAGTCAGACGGCATACCCATTACCATAGTCTCAATGGGTTCTCGATCATAAGCCCATTTAATAAATTCAGCTAATTTGGGATAGTTGTTATTATCAAAGGTTTTATGATTTGAGTTCTTGATGCAAATATCCTGACCATGACAATTTCTAAACTCATCAGGTATTAATTTAGAGTTATTTCCGTAATAAACAAAATTATTAGAAATAAGTACATTTATACCACTCAAGTCAGTTTTTTTATGACCTTCTACAGTATTACCATCCTTATCAGAATGTACTGAGTTAAGCTGATTGAAATATCCATTTTCGTAATGATAAATGTTATCTCCTACCTGTTGAACTTTGTTATTAGACATAACTGGTTTTTTTGCTTGGAACCTACTGTCAGCTGAATACTCTTGAAATGTCAAAGTTTCGCTTACTTCCATAATGTAAATAAGTTTGCCCACATCGCCCCTAGGTTTTGAACCAGTACCTATTATAAAATCTCCAACATCTGCAACTTTTCTTATAACTTGTTTGCAGGTGGCTAATGTAAGATATCCATGGTATGGATTAGGAGCAAAACCTTCATCATATTTCATTACATAAGAATATAATTTCATAATTATCTACACTTATGTCTAGTAGGATTAGGTGGGTTTAAAGAATTACCCTGCTTATCTTGATAAATACCATCTTCTAGATTATGTAAATTTTCAAGTGTAGTAGAAGGTAGTATAGAGCTATTAGATTGTAAAGCTATATCGAGGGGAGTTGTAGATGAAAAATCTTCTGCATATATAAATATTACTTTAATAGTATATTGCGTAGCTAAATTGAGAATTATAGATTCTAAGAACTTACAATCATTAAGTTCTTCACTCATATAAATGAAAATAATATCTAAGTCTTTAAATTCGAACGGTAGATTGAGTAAGCTCGATTTGAGCTCCCAATCGCAATTGATTCGCTTATCATAAAATTCAGGTGCATATTTTTTATTTAATATGACCTTGACAGAGTTTAGATGATCGATGCTAGATTCAGCTTGGCTAGTGTGTACGAATAGCGCCTTCATATCCTTCCTTAGATTGAATAGTGAATATATGATTCTACTCTACAAAAATCAATTAATCTAGCAGTTTAAAGAGATGCAAATAACGATTTTGAGAGAAAGTTATTACGCATTTACAATCTAATATTAGACAAAAGCCAGTATTAATTCAAAATCTAGCTATACCATCACCTACTCCCCAACCATCGCTAAAAACGCTGCCTCATCTACTATCTGTACGCCCAGCTTCTCAGCTTTGGTCAGTTTAGAGCCAGCCTTCTCCCCTGCCAGTAGCGCGGTGGTTTTGGCTGACACACTGCCCACCACTTTTGCGCCGAGGGCTTGCAGTTTTGCTTTGGCTTCGTCACGTGCCATGCTCGCAAGCGCGCCGGTGATGACCCAAGTTTGCCCATCTAAAGGTAACCCGTCGGACGCTACTTGTTCGACGGTATCCCAATGCACGCCAGCAGCGCGCAGCTTTTCAATAACTTCAACATTATGCGGGGCGCGGAAGAACTCATAAATCAGCTCGGCTGTGATCGCACCGACATCAGGCGTTTGTAGCAATGTCTCGATATCCGCTGCCATCAAACTATCAAGCTCGCCAAACTGCTGGGCGAGATTTTGTGCGGTGCCTTCGCCAACACCGCGAATACCAAGCGCGTAGATAAATCTCGCTAAGGTCGTTTTTTTACTGGCCTCAACAGCTTCGATGATGTTTTGTACCGATTTCTCGCCGAGTTTTTCAAAGGTAATCATTTCATCCTGATGCTTATGCAACTGATAAATATCAGCGACGGTTTTAACCAGACCATGCTCAAAGAAGCTAATGAGCCAGCGCTCGCCAAGACCGTCGATATCCATAGCGCGGCGTGAGACAAAATGAATGAGCGCTTCGGTCTGCTGCGCCGGACAAATAAGACCGCCTGTACAGCGCGCTAAGGCTTCGCCCTCGGGTAGCACTACGGGTGAGTCGCAAACCGGGCAAGTGGAAGGTAGCTCGACAGGCTGAGAGTCGTCTGGG
>FUFK010074357.1_pt1 | contig 11789 bp, 8 predicted proteins | sample 1021851 | NCBI WGS metagenome assembly FUFK01 (sample SAMEA51879418, study PRJEB19060) | metagenome
GCTGTTCGCCATTTAAAGTGGTACGCGAGCTGGGTTTAGAACGTCGTGAGACAGTTCGGTCCCTATCTGCCGTGCGCGTTGGAGATTTGAGAGGAGTTGCTCCTAGTACGAGAGGACCGGAGTGAACGAACCTCTGGTGTTCGGGTTGTCACGCCAGTGGCATTGCCCGGTAGCTATGTTCGGACAGGATAACCGCTGAAAGCATCTAAGTGGGAAGCCCCCCTCAAGATAAGATCTCCCTGAACCTTCGGGTTCCTAAAGAGCCGTTCAAGACTAGGACGTTGATAGGCAAGGTGTGTAAGTGCTGTGAGGCATTGAGCTAACTTGTACTAATTGCTCGTGAGGCTTAACCGTATATTTTTAGTTATTTAGAAATTTTTCTAAACTAAGCCAGAATATTTGGAATTCAATACGAAAAACGAATTTTGCTCGATGACAATAGCAAGTGTGTCCCACCTGATTCCATTCCGAACTCAGAAGTGAAACCACTTAGCGCCGATGGTAGTGTAGCTTTTGTTACGCGAGAGTAGGACATCGTCGAGCTTTTCGTTTATATTCTCAATATGAGAATCTTTACATTACTTATTTTCCTTTTCTTATTTTCTTGTACTCAAACTCCATCTGTTTCTTCAGAATATATGGATAACTTTATCGAGTATGTAGAAACATTATCTTCAGATGATTTTGAGGGCAGAGCTCCGGGCACACCCGGAGGAATTAAAACTAAGAACTTTATATCGGAAAAGTTTTCAGAATTTGGTCTTGAAGGTTTGAACGGCAGTTATCTTAGCGATGTCAAATTAACTGAAATTACACTTAAAAATTCATCTACTTTTTCTATTTCTCATAACGATAAGAAGTTAGATATAGACTTTGGAGCTGATTATGTTTTTTGGACAAAAAGGCAAGTCAATGAAGTTGAACTAAAAAATCAAAAAATGGTTTTTATAGGCTACGGCGTTGATGCTCCTGAATACGATTGGAATGACTACGAAGGAGTCGATTTAAAGGGAAAAGTAGTTGTAGCTTTAATTAATGATCCTGGATTTGAGCTGGAAAATGAAAATATATTTAAAGGAAAAGCTATGACCTACTACGGTAGATGGACCTATAAATTCGAAGAAGTTGCAAAAAAAGGAGCCACAGGGATGCTCATCATTCATGAAACTGCTCCAGCTGCATANGGATGGAACGTTGTAGAGACAAGNAACACAGGGCCTCAATTGGATTTATATTCAGAATCAAAGAATGTCCATAGAGCAAAGATTGAAGGATGGATCACCAAAGAGACTTCAGAGAAAATTTTCTCTCTTATTGGATCTTCCTATGAAGACATGAAAAGCGCTGCTTTGAAGAAAGACTTTAAAGCTATCGAGTTGGAAGGCTTTCAGGTCAGCGCAAAAATTAACAATCAAATTAAATATGCAAATTCTCATAATGTGGTGGGTATAAAAAAAGGGAAGACTTATCCTGATGAATTCATAATGTTGATGGCTCATTGGGATCATCTAGGTAAGGATTCTTCCTTAGATGGAGACCAAATCTANAATGGAGCCGTTGATAATGCTACCGGAACTGCCTTGATTATGAGCGTAGCTGAAAGATTAAAAAATGAAGATACAGAAAGGTCTGTAATGTTTCTTGGTTTAACTGCTGAAGAATCGGGATTATTAGGTTCAGCGTATTTAGCAGAGAATTTTCCATTTGATTATTCTCAAATTGTTGCAGGAATGAATTTTGATGGAATACCCGCAATTGGTAAAACAAAAGATATGTTAGTTATTGGTTATGGAGCCTCTGAATTAGAAGATGTTCTCAAAAAACATCTAAAGAAATATTCAAAAGTCATTACGCCAGACTTATTCCCTGAAAAAGGATTTTTCTATCGATCGGATCACATAAGTTTTGCAAAAAAAGGAATNCCTGTTTTGTATGCAGATCCGGGATACGACCTTGTTGATGGTGGTTTGGAAAAAGGCATGAAGTATGCAGCAGAATATACTAGNAATCTCTATCATCAGGTAGCAGATGAAGTATACGAAGATTGGAATTATGATGGAATAGCTGAAGATATAGATATCTTCTATTCAATGACAAAGGATTTAGCAAATTCTAGAGAATTCCCTAATTGGTACGAAAACAACGAATTTAGATCCATAAGAGATAATTCNTTAATCAATAAGAGTCCCTAAAGAGCTTGCAAACTCTCCGTTCTTTGGAAAATCGGCTGATAACCCAGCAAAAGAAATCCACCTTTTTAGGACGCTTTTGTATAGATCATATTGAGGCGTTCTCCCAACTACGTAAACATTCTCGCAGTTGAATGCTACTGCTGTTGCAGAAGCCATCCTCGCAACAGTTTGTCCGACTAAATTCATTATTGCAGCTGTTTTATCTGCTTTAGTTGATTTGTTTTTATATCTTACTTTTCCAAAATTTACAGCGGTTGCATCTTTGGGTAATTCGCCGATTGGACCTGATACAACTTCATTAAGTAATAAATCTACCTTTTCTACCTTACCTCGATTTGCAAGTTTATTGATTACATCTGGATTATTTTCATCATTAATTAGATTACACAAACCAACTATAGTTCCTCCTCCAACGCCTGTTCCCCCNGCATGAGATATCATGTTTCCGTCNCTTAAGACGAANGCNGTNCCAGATCCNGAGCTNATAATTAACTTTTTNTTATCATTTTTAGCCAANTAATTTGTACCTTTACTNATGGCATCTATTTCATTTGCATGCGATAGCTCAATTCCACCAATCTTTGAAGGTAAATCATAGTGCTTTCCTCCTGTCACACCTATGAATTCGACATCATCAAAATTAACTAGTTTATGAATTTGTTTTGAAATATTAGAAACTGATAACCTTTTAGAATCGAAAGATATAAACTTTGCTTCAGATTCATCTAGAATAGATAAATCTGTGAAACTTATACCAAAATCAATTCCTACTTTCATTGAACTTTTTTTGTTTACATCATACATGAAGAATTTTAAGCAAATTATTACAATTTGTTTTTTTGCTATCGCATTGGCTAACTGTGGCGGCGGAGGCAAGGGAAGTTCAACACAGCCTTCTTCCCCAAACAATGACGTTCCTCCCCAGAATTCTCAATCAAATTCAAGTCAAACACAATCATCTCAAGACTCGAGCAGTTCAGACTCTACAGCTTCTTANGTNGAACTGATGACTAAATTNACNAGTTCAGTTGAGTATATNAATCAATANGGNCTTTCNATGATNAATGCNGCAGANNCNTANGCAAANNATCTTTCNGGTGCNGGAACAACCATTGGAATAATGGATAGTGGAATAGAAACTAATCATGTTGAGCTTGATTCTCAGAACAAAATTACAACTGATAGTGTTTTAGACTATTCAAATTTTTCAGGATATAGGGCGCCTACATCAGATGATAAAACTCATGGAACTTTTGTTGCATCAATAGCTGCAGGAGATAGAGATGAAAGCAATAATCCTAATGATATTCAAGGAGTTGCTTATAANGCCCAAATTCATTTTATTGCTATCCCTCTTGCAGAACCTGATGATAATTATGAACCTGTAGAAGTCACTGAAGAAAATGCAGAGGATTACAGTGGTCTCGATCAGGCATATGCCTCTTTTTATAAAGACTTTACATCTAGATATGTTACGGCAGTGAATAATAGTTATGGAATGCAAGGAAACATTGCAGATTATGAAGAGTCTGCAGTTCGAGCATCTTTTCCTACTGTAATAGAAACCATTGCGCAGCAGAATAAGATCAATAAAACAATATTTGTATGGAGTGCAGGTAATGCAGGAGGATACTCAGAACAACAAGTTGATAACTCCAGTCCNGAAATTTTNCCAGGAATGGTNTATTTTATCGAAGAGCTCCAAGATACCTCTGTCGCAGTTGTTTCAGTTAACGAAGAAGGCCTGATTGCAGANCATTCTAATCGTTGTGGCCTAGCAAAAGATTTTTGTATTGCTGCTCCAGGCGAGAATATTACCGGGGCTTATGTTACGAATGAATATCCTGAAAATGATAACTATGGAACAGGTTCAGGAACTTCTTTCGCAGCCCCTTTNGTCAGCGGCGCAATAGCTTTNCTAACAGAAAAATTTAGNGGTCAGTTGACTGGGCAAGAAATACTTCAACGTATTTATGTAACAGCAAATAAAGAAGGAGTTTACTCAAATTCTGATATTTACGGCCAAGGTCTTCTTGATTTAAAAAAAGCTATAGAACCGATTGGACAAACTTATTTTATTTCTCCCATAACAAACCAAGTAACCACTTTTTCTCAGGCCAATATTTTTTTGAGTTCGCCATTATTTGGAAGTCTCGATAACTTAGACGACAAACTANTCTTAACTTATTTTGATGAGCTTGGAGCCCCTTTTNCAATTAATGCTAGTCAACTCATAAGAAATAATAATCCAGAAAATAGTTATTTACCTAGATTTCCAAACTCGNAATTACCTANATCAGAAAATGAATATTTACAGTTATTTTCCACAATAGAGAATTATGATTTTTTATCTAATCAAACTACTCAGAAAAGTGGTTTTTCATATGCTTTTTCTTTAGATCCCAATAATTCCTTTAATTTATCTTTAAATCAGAAGAATTATTATTCATCGCTAAGTTCTTCTTACGATCCAATTAAAAATTTTGTATCCAATGGGCCAAGTATCAAATATTCATTCAAAAATAAAAGATTTGGTTATGGTTTTAGTTTTTCCAAAGGTTTCCAGGGTTGGAATCCTTGGACTGATCAAGATAAGGCTTATTCGAAGTATTTTTCAACTCAGTTAAATATCTTCTCAAAAAATAATAAAACTTCCATCAAATTGGGACGCCTTGAGGAAGATTCTTCTTATCTTGGGATGATGTTTTTAAATGGACAAAGTTCTTCAAAAAATTCTTATTCTTCAATAATAACCGTCGATTCAGATTTTTTTATTAATGAGAATTTCTCAGCCTTTATATCATTGACAGGCATGAGAGCTGAACCTTATGAAAATTTCTCTTTTATCAATATTAGATCGGATTCATCATTTCTTACATCAACAAACCTAAGCATTCTTGGTAAAGATATTTTCAATAAGAAAGATCGTTTTAGATTGGACTATTTAATTCCTTTATCTGTAGAAAAAGGTACAGCTGACCTTCAATATATATCTGGAAGAAACTATCTTGGTAATTCCACTGTGGATACAGTGAAAGTTAACCTGGCGCCTGCCCATAGAGAAAGAGTTCTTTCTGCGAATTATTCATCACCAATCAATGATTTTTCCGAATTCGGACTTAAATTATTTCTCGTTGAGAATCTCAATAACATAAAAGCAGAAAGTCAGGCTAACCTGACTTTCTATTTAAGATTAAAAATTAAATAAAACTTAAGCTTGGTTTAGCATTTCTGCTACAGCCTTGGCTTGCTCGTTTGATTCTTTGACGATTTGCTCTGAGCTTTCGAGAGGTTTTGTTATCTCAGCCCAATCAATTTCAAAATCACTAGGAGCATTTTCATATTCAAGTAAACCTAATTCTTCATATTTTGGTCTGATGGAATCTGTCAAAAGACCAATTTTTGATAGATTAGGCATGACTCTTGAGAATAAGAAATTTCTAAAAGTTTCCATGGCTCCTGATTCTAAAGTAAATTGCCTAGCTTCCTCAGGAGACATTTTCAAAAATTTCTGCATAGCAGTGGTGTTAATAATTCTATCTCTTGAAATGACACATGCTTCATAGGCAAACTGTGCTCTGTCTTCTACTTCCTCTGGACTTAAAGTTTTTATATATTCTTCAAGATAATTAATCCCGAAGGTGACATGTCTGGCTTCATCTCTGATTACATAATGAAGTAGTTGTTTGAGAAGTACGCAATTAGTATCTAGTTTTAAGTTTGTAAAAGCAGCTAAAGCAAGACCTTCTATAATTACTTGCATACCAATAAACTTAAGGTCCCATCTTTCGTCAGTTAAAATTTTATCAAGCAAAGCTTTTAAGTTTGCATTAACAGGATAATGAAAACCTATTTTTTCCTGAAGATATCTGTTGAAAACTTCAACGTGTCTTGCTTCATCAAAAGTTTGTGAAGCAGCATAAAGTTTTGCATTGTATGTTGGTGCACAGCTTGCAATTTGTGAGGCAACTAATAACGCACCCTGTTCGCCATGTAAAAACTGACATAGGAGTTCAGCTGTTTCGTGTCTGTCGAATTCTATTTTTTCTTCATCCGATAGATTTTTCCAAGCATCTAATTGTTCGTGAGGTGGCTCGAACAATTCTCCACCAACTAAAGGCTTATCTTTAGGATGATTGTAACTCCAATCTAAATCAATAGAACCGTTCCAATTTAGTTCTTTACCTAATTCATAAAGTCTTTTAATTCTATTTTCTGCTACTGTGTAATCCCAGTTATATGCCCCGGTTAGAGGGGTNTTAAAGATTTCAATAACATCTTGAACATGCTTCTCTTCTAGAGGCAATTCATCATCAAAATATATTAAATCTTCAGGTGGTCCGTTTCTTTTAACAATTTCCATATGTGTACCTTTTTTAAAAATTTATTAAAGCATTTTGAATGCCGAGGGTCAATTTAATCAGGTTTCAAACAGCGAAGTTAACTGATCAAGCATAGCCCCTCCTAACTCTTCTGCCCTGTGAATGGTGACTGCTTTTTTATAGTATCTTGTAACATCATGTCCGATACCTATTGCAATTAGTTCCGTCTCAGATGCGGTTTCTACTTTTTTTATAACGTCTCTTAGATGAGTATCAAGATAATTAGTAGAGTTTGTCGAAAGCGTACTGTCATCAACAGGGGCTCCATCTGAAATAACCATTAATATTTTTCTTTGCTCAGGTCTTTTGTTTAGTCTGTTTTGAGCCCACATCAATGCTTCTCCATCTACATTCTCTTTTAAAAGCCCCTCNCTGAGCATCAGTCCTANATTTTTTCGTCCCCGTCTCCAAGCTTGATCTGNAGGTTTGAAGATTATGTGTCTCAAGTCATTTAAGCGCCCTGGATTAGGGATTTTACCTTGCTCTAACCATAACTTTCTGGAGTCTCCACCTTTCCAGTGCTTAGTTGTAAATCCAAGAATCTCTGTTTTTATNTTGCATCGATCAAGAGTGCTGCCAATGATATCTGCGCATATCGCAGCAGTAGTCATTGATCTTCCTCTCATAGATCCAGAGCTATCTACCAAAATAGAAACTAGGGTATCTTTAAACTCTGAGTCTTTTTCAATTTTGAAACTCAATGGAGTGAGAGGATCTACGATAATTTTGTGAAGTTTGCTGGGATCTAGCTGACCTTCCTCCTTATCAAATTCCCAAGATCTATTCTGTTGAGCTAATAATAATCTTTGCAGTCTATTAGCTAATTTCGCTATAGCATTTTTACTGGATTCCATTAATTGATCCAATCTTCCTCTTAATCTAGCTAATTCTTCAGAGTCACATAATTCCTCTGCCTTAACTTCTTCATCAAAATCTTTTGTATAAACTTTATACTCTTGTTCCCCAACTTTTTTTAGAAGTTCTTCTAATTTTGATCTATTTTCAATCCATGAATCTTCATCAGCATCTACTTCACCTTCTTCGATATCCATTTCTTCATCTTCTATAGAAGTATCTTGCTCGTCACTTTGTCCATCCTCTGAGTCAGTTTCTTCTTCCTCTTCCTGATTTTCTTCTTCGCTGGACTCATCTTCATTTTCTTCTTCATTTTTCTCATCATTCTCTTCTTCAGGCTGTTGCTCATCCACGCTAATTTCTAGATCTTTTAGTAAAGAAAAGATGACTTTTGAAAAGTCCAACGAACTTTCTAAAGACTCTTCTAATTGCCCTAAGTATTTCTCCTGAAAAGAAATGAGTTTCTCATAAAGATCTTCAAATTTTTTTGAATCAGGACGTCCTAATTCTTGTCCGAGAAGTTCAGATCTCAACCAATGCGAGATAGCTACAGAAGAAGAGTCTTCATTTGCATCCAAAGAATTAATATTTTTCTGAAAAAGAAATTCAAGGTTTTTTGAAACTCCTAGAAATTTTTTTGACCCCAGCAGTTCGACTCTAGTAAGGTCTAAGTCCTTGATGATTTCATTTACTTTTGCATCTCTATGCGTGAATAAATTATCACTTGAATATTTATTTATAAGAGCCACTTGATCAGATTTTGCCCTGAGATCATTAAAGTTTTTAACTGGTTGAAGNGGTTCTGGCAAAGAACTTTGTCTAAGGTTCTCTATTCCAAAATTTACATTTAATTCTGTATCTTCAGAAATAGCTTTAGCCGAAGCTGCAAGCGCATCCTTTATGGTTTGTTTATCAGATTTCTCTAACAAAATTTAANTGGATTCAGAGCTTATGGAACTATTGGTTTCAGCACCAAAACATCTCTGAAAATATTCTGAAATGATTGGTCTTTCAGTTTCATCTGACTTATTGAGAAAACTCAGCTCGAATGATTTAACCAAATCTTCAAAAATAGAATAATTTTCTGCCCAACTAATGACCGTTCTAGGTGACATTAATGTTGATATATCTCCACTCTCAAAGCCTTTTCTTGTTAAGTTGGCTAGTCTAATCATATTTAGGACAGTTTCTTTTCCTTCTTTGTTATCTAGATCTTTTACTTTTGAAAGGATAACCTTTTGCTCAAGCTCCTCATCTAAATAGTTTAAAACTGACACGATTTGCCATCTATCCATTTGTCCTTGATTTATCTGCTGTGTCCCATGATAAAGGCCAGTACTATCTCCCAAACCTACGGTGTTTGCTGTTGCAAATAATCTAAAATACGGATTAGGCGTTAAAACTCTATTTTGATCCAACAAGGTTAATTTTCCTTCAGCTTCAAGAACCCTTTGAATGACAAACATTACATCCGGTCTTCCTGCATCATACTCATCAAAAACTAACGCAACCGAATTCTGTATTGCCCAAGGAAGTATGCCTTCTACAAATTTTGTTAATTGCTTTCCATCTTCAATAACAATTGCATCTTTGCCTAGCAAGTCTAGTCTACTGATATGACTATCTAGGTTAATCCTCACACAAGGCCAATTTAATCTTGAAGCGACTTGTTCAATGTGAGTTGATTTACCAGAACCATGCAAACCTTGAATCATTACTCGACGATTATGCGAAAATCCTGCAAGAATGGAGAGGGTTGTCTCTTTGTCAAAACAATAGTCGGGATCAAGAGCAGGAACGTATTCACTTGGTTCAGAAAAGGCCGGTACTTCTAGATTAGAGTCAAAGCCAAAGGTATTTCCAACGCTGACCTTAATATCTGGAGTCGCGCTTAGATTTTGGGAAGTTGAAATTGTCATATTATTCTTTTATAAATTATTATCCTTTATACCCTAAAACTTCAAATATATAGCTATGACTTTTTGTTAACTTCGTCTAGACTTCTTTTTTTTTATGAATGCCGTAGATAACAATATATGGACAAAGCTTCAATCTGAGGCTGAGGACTATATTAAATCCAATGAAGATTATAAAGACTTTTTGGAGTCTTTGGTTTTATCTAATGATGATTTTATTTCTTCCATTAGCCTAAAATTATCCAGAGATTTATCTCAGGCATGGTCTTTTTCTGAAAAAAAATTATTTCCAAGTATTTTCCAGGCCCTTAATACCAAAGATGTTTCGAAAGCAATTGAAAAAGATCTTAATGCAGTTATTTCCAGAGATCCCGCAACAAACACCATTTTGGAGACATTCTTATTTTCTAAAGGATTCTCAGCTTTGCAAGCCTACAGGGCCTCTAATTATCATTGGAAAAAAGAAACTCTTTTATCTTATTTTCTACAAAGCAGAACTTCGCAAGTTTATGGCGTAGATATTCATCCTGCAGCTACTATTGGAAAAGGAATAATGCTTGATCATGCTTCTGGAATAGTGATTGGAGAAACTTCAGTGATTGAGGATGATGTTTCTATATTCCAGGGAGTTACTCTTGGTGGAACAGGAAAAGAGGTAGGGGATAGACACCCCAAAGTAAGGAAGGGAGTCTTAATAAGTTCAGGAGCTAAAATCTTAGGAAATGTTGAAATAGGCGAAGGTGCAAAAATAGCTGCTGGAAGCGTGGTTCTAGAAGATGTTCCTGAGCACATGACAGTTGCTGGTGTTCCAGCAAAAGTAGTTGGTAAGACTTCTATAAAAACTCCTGGGACTGAAGTTGATCACACAATTGAGGAAAATTAATGTCGTCACAAAAAAGTTTAGATGATTTAGTTCAAACNCTTAATCTAGAAAAATTAGAAGAGAACCTTTACAGAGGTGAATGCGAAAAAACTGCATGGGGCAGAGTCTTCGGTGGTCAAGTTTTAGGCCAAGCCTTAAGTGCAGCTTATAACACCATTGAAGAGGAAAGATATGCGCATTCTTTTCATGCTTATTTTTTGAGGCCAGGAAGAATAGACATCCCCATTGTTTATCAAGTAGTAAGAATAAGAGATGGAGGAAGTTTTACAACAAGAACAGTTGATGCAATTCAAAACGGTGAGGCAATNTTTAATATGTCTGTTTCTTTTCAAAAGGACGAGGGCGGCTTCGAACATCAATTCGACATGCCTGATGTTCCTGGGCCTGAAGAGCTCAAAAGTGAAAGGGAATTAAGAGAGTCAATGATGGATCAAATCCCTGAAGAGTACAGAGATGGATTTCTTAGAGAGAAAGCAATTGAATTAAGAACAGTTGAGCAATTCAATCCATTAAATAGTGAAAAAAAACCTCCTTATAAACATACGTGGATGAAGGCAAATGGAAACCTTCCAGATGATATTCTTGTCCACCAAAACATATTGGCATACGCATCAGATTTTGGTTTGCTCAGTACAGCACAACTTCCGCATGGTATTGGTTGGGGAGGCATGAACAGAAAAGTAATGGCTGCGAGTATTGACCATGCCATGTGGTTTCATAGACCTTTCAGAGCGGACGAATGGTTGTTATATGTAACAGATAGCCCTAGCGCAAGTAATGCAAAAGGTTTCAACAGAGGAAGTGTTTATACACAGGATGGAGTATTGGTAGCTTCAGCTATCCAAGAAGGATTGATGAGAAAGATAGACTCAGATTACTCTAAATAAGAGCAGTAGAGCCCATTAATTCTTTATCAATTTCTCGCGCAGCAGCTCTTCCCTCATTTATCGCCCAAACAACAAGTGATTGGCCTCTTCTGCAATCCCCGGCAGCAAAAACTTTTGGATGTGAGGTTTTATGGATATTATGATCTGCCTTAAAATTAGATCTTTCATCAAGATCTATATCTACTTCTTGATTGATATAGTTTTCTGGTCCAAGAAAACCCATCGCTAGAAGAATAAGATCTGCTTTCCAAGTTTTTTCAGTTCCTTTTATTTCTTTAAAAGCTGAATCAACCATTACTGTTTTGATTCCTATTAACTTTCCAGACTCATCTCTTAAAAATTCTTTTCCAGAGATTGAATATTCCCTGGGATCTTTTCCTAATACCTCGATTGATTCTTCATGACCATAATCAACTTTGTGTATTCTAGGAAAAAGAGGCCAAGGATTGTTATCTGCTCTATCTTTTGGCAGCTCAGGCATTATTTCAAAATTAAGAAGACTTTTGCACTTATGTCTTAATGATGTACCGAGACAATCGTTTCCTGTATCTCCTCCACCAATGACAATTACGTTCTTATCTTTAGCAGAGATAAAGTTATTATTTTTGAGTTTGCTGTCTAATAGACTTTTAGTGTTTTTGCCAAGAAATTCCATGGCAAAGTGTACGCCATCT
>FUFK010050976.1_pt1 | contig 11788 bp, 13 predicted proteins | sample 1021851 | NCBI WGS metagenome assembly FUFK01 (sample SAMEA51879418, study PRJEB19060) | metagenome
CGTAGTAGCGACGACACCGCGTCGGGCTTTGAGGTCTTCACGCATGGAGGACGGACCCGCACCGGCATCGATGCCGTCGTGTGGGCCAAGGAGGTCGTGCGTCTCGGTGCCGGGGAGATCCTGCTCACGTCGATGGATCGCGACGGCACCAAAAACGGCTTCGACCTGCCGCTCACCTCGACAATCACGGAAGCTGTCGATGTGCCGGTCATCGCCTCGGGAGGCGTCGGCGCACTCGAGCATCTCGTCGAAGGCGTCACGGAGGGTGGGGCCGATGCCGTCTTGGCCGCCAGCATCTTCCACTTCGGCGAGCACACCGTCGGTGAGGCGAAGGCGTTGATGCTCGAGGCGGGGGTCACCGTTCGGCCACCCGCCGCCTGATCAGGCGAGGACGGCGCCGATCGCGTCGACGATCGCCCGCTGGGCACCGTGGAAGAAGTGATCGGCTCCCTCCGCCACGACGACTTCGGTGTTCCTCCAGGCGTCCACCGCCGAGCTGAGCTCGGCCGCCGGCCGGAACTGGTCGTGGGCGGCGGCGATCAGCGTCTTGGGGCGGGCGTCGTGGGCGGCGGCGAACTCGGTGAAGATCGACAGCACCGGGGCGACCGTGATCCAGCGGCTGATTCGCGGATCGGTCACCGAGAGCGCGACATCGGCACCGAAGCTGTACCCGGCGACGATCACAGGTCGATCGTCGGCGACAACGTCGATCGCTGCCCGCACATCGAACTGCTCCGGTATCCCGCCTCCGTGGTTGCCGGTCGAACCTCCCGCGCCGCGGAAGTCGAAGCGGAGTACATCCCAGCCGGCGTCGACGAGCGCTCGGGTAGCCGAATCGACGACCACATCTCGTCGAGAGCCGCCATAGAGCGGGTGAGGGTGACAGACAACGGCCCCGCCCACGGGATGGGTGGGGGTGAGTCGGTCGCCCTCGAGAGTGACACCTGCATCGATCTCAAACCGGACGGTCTCGACCTCGACAGGTTCCATGCCGACACCGTACCGGTAGCGTTCCCCGGGTGACCGCCGAGAACTCCCTGCACGATGACGACCGCCTTCCGGTCAAGATGCTGAACGACCGGATCCTGGTGAAGCTGGGGGACGCCGAAGGGGAGCGCCGCAGTAGCGGCGGCATCCTCATTCCGGCGACCGCTCAGGTCGGCAAGCGCCTGACCTGGGCTGAGATTGTCGCCGTCGGCCCCAANGTCCGCACGATCGAGTCCGGNGACCAGGTCCTNTTCAACCCNGAGGACCGNTACGAGGTCGAGGTCAACGGCACCGANTACATCGTGCTTCGCGAACGCGANATCCACGCCGTTGCCGCGGAACGCCTCGATGAGGGTTCCACCGGCCTNTATCTCTGAACCTCACGCNTNCGANGTCCTCAGCCGCCCTCAGGGGTGCAGAGGAGCCCGTTCGTCGGCCCAGCGGTACTCGCTCTCCAACTGCCCGGCGAGCGAGAGCAACAGATCCTCACGGGCGTAGGGAGCCACGAACTGGAGCCCGATGGGCAGACCCTCGCGACTACGGGCGAGCGGCAACGAGATCGCCGGTTGACCGGTGACGTTGAAGGGCTGAGTCAGCTGCGAGTAGTGCAAGGTCGTGACCTGCACGCCCATCAGGTCGTCGTTGTCAGGGGCCATCTCGCCGAGCGTCGGTGCCGGACGCAGACAGGTGGGNGTGAGCAACAGGTCGAAGCCGTCGGCCCACCATGTCGCCGTATCGCGCCGGAATGTGGTCATTGCCTTTTGGGCGCCGATNACGGCCGCCGGGGGGAANATCGAGGCCCGCTCNGCGATGAACATGGTCCAGGGTTCGATGTCGCCGTCGTCGAGGCCTCGGCCGATCTCGGCGGCGATCGCTGCCACGGATGCTGCGGTGCCGGCCGCGAAGGCGGGACCCCACGCCGTGATGCGGGATTCGTCGAGCAGGGGAGCGGGCACGCTGGGCTCGACATGGTGGCCGAGCGCCTCGAGTCGGGCGGCGGTCGCCCGAACTGCGTCGGCGACGTCGGGGTCGATCTCGGTGTTCGTGCGGATGGCGTGATCGAGGAATCCGATACGGAGCTGGCCGGGATCCCGCCCGACGAGCTCGGCGTAGGGCTCGTCCTGCTGCGGTGCGATGACGCCGTCACCGGGAACGTGCACGATGGTGGCGTCGAGGATCGCCGCCGAGTCACGCACCGTGTGACACACGACGTGCTGAACCGAGTTGCCCCACTCGTCCATGTGCGGGCCCATCGAGATGCGGCCGCGGCTCGGCTTGAGGCCGACCAGGCCACACATCGCTGCGGGGATGCGGATCGAACCTCCGCCGTCACTCGCGTTGGCCGCCGGCAGTACGCCCGCAGCGACCGCAGCGGCTGCGCCGCCGGACGAACCGCCCGGTCCACGGGCGAGATCCCAAGGGTTGCGGGTTGGGCCGTAGGCAAGCGGCTCGGTGGTAGCGCCAGCGCCGAGCTCGGGGGTATTCGTTCGTCCGAAGGAGACGAAGCCTGCATCCCGATAGGCCTCGACGAGATGGGAGTCCCGGTCGGCGACGGCTCCGTGATCCTTGAGCGCTTGGACGCCCTGGTGATGGGGACGTCCGGCTTCGCAGGCCCACAGATCCTTCATCAACATCGGCACGCCACGGAAGGGACCGTCGGGGAGCGAGTCGATCGATGCCCTCGCCTCGTCGAGGTGGCGATGGATCACGGCGTTGATGTCACCGTCGACAGCCTCCATGCGTCGGATGCTCGACTCGAGCGCCTCCGCAGGGGACAGCTGACCGGTACGGATGGCCTCGGCAAGACCAACGGCATCGAGGCTGGCGAGTTCGGCGTCCATACGGCGAAATCTAGGCAGGGGCGGGCGGTCGAACCCAATACGCTGCAAACATGAGCGANGCGCTGGAAGAGAGCCTCGAGGTCCAACTCGATTTCGACAAGATCGGCAAGATCGGTCGAGCGGGGCATCAGGTGGTTCCGGTCGTGCTGCAGGACGCCGACTCCGGCGATGTGCTCTTCATCGGCTACGCCAACGAAGAGGCCTATCGCGAGACCCTCGCTCGCGGCTCCGCCGTGCTCTACAGCACGTCGCGCGAGCAGATCTGGCACAAGGGCGCCACCTCGGGCGACGTGCTCGACCTGGTCGAGGTCGCCGTGAACTGCGAGCAGAACAGCCTGATCTACAAGGTCCGNAAGGCCGGCACCGGTGTGTGCCATACCAAGGACGAGGCNGGCCAGACCCGTCAGACCTGNTACTACCGGGCGGTCGAGGACGCCGAGACGCTCCGCTTCATCTGATGCGGATCCGCCCCGATTTCGACGAGTTCGCCGCTCTGGCAGCCGACCACACGGTGGTGCCGGTCTGGGCCGAGGTCTTGGCGGATCTCACCACCCCCGTCGCCGCATTCGCCCGAGTCGTGGGCGACGACGAGGGGTTCCTGCTCGAGTCGGTTGACAATGGCGACCGGTGGAGTCGGTGGTCGTTTATCGGTCGACGCCCGCAGGGAACCCTGGTGTCAAAGGACGGTCGACTGCAGGTGATCGGCGACCTCGGCATCGACATCGACCCTGAAGAGGGGATGCTCACGGCGCTCGAGCGTCTGCTCGCCCACTATCGGTCGCCCGAACTCGACGATCTACCGCCGCTGCACGGCGGTCTGATCGGCTACCTCGGCTACGACGTCGTGCGCGAGGTCGAGCATCTTCCCAACGTGCCCACCGATGATCTCGGTCACCCCGATGCCGTGATCTCGATGATCGGCGAACTCGCCGTGTACGACCACTGGCGACAGCGGGTCACGCTGCTCGCCAACGTCGTCATCAACGACGACACCGATCTGCAGGCCGCCTACGACACGGCGGTCGCCCAGATCCATCAGCTCGCCGATGACGGTGCCCGAGCCATCGACGAACCACTGATGTCGCTCCCGGACCCCTCCGACCCAATCCCCGAGGTCACCTCGACGATGGGAGAGGCCGAGTACTGCGCGGCCGTCGAGGCAGCCCGTGAGTACATCCTCGCGGGCGACATCTTCCAGGTCGTCCTCGCGCAGCGCTTCGACCTCGATCTCGATGCGGAGGCCTTCGATCTTTACCGGGTCCTGCGTCAGGTCAACCCGAGCCCGTACATGTACTTCCTGCGGCACGGCGACCTCGAAGTCGTCGGCGGTTCACCGGAGCCGATGGTGCAGTTGCTCGACAACCGGGTCATCAGCCGCCCGATTGCCGGCACCCGCAAACGCGGCAAAACCGAGGAACACGACCGCCGCATGGCCGCCGANCTCATTGAGCACCCCAAGGAAGTCGCCGAGCACGTCATGCTCGTCGACCTTGCCCGCAACGATGTCGGCCGCGTGGTCGAGTTNGGCTCNCTCCANATCGACGANATGATGACGCTGGAGAAGTACAGCCANGTCATGCACCTCACGTCGCAGGTGAGCGGCGCGCTCGCCGAAGGTCGTTCGGCGATCGACGTGCTGCGCGCCACCCTTCCCGCCGGCACGCTCTCGGGAGCTCCGAAAGTGCGGGCGATGGAGATCATCGACGAACTCGAACCGGTGAAGCGGGGGCCGTACGGCGGTGTCGTCGGCTATCTCGACTTCTCCGGCAACATCGACACGGCGATCACGATCCGCACGATGCTCGTGAGCAACGGCACAGCCTCAGTGCAGGCCGGTGCCGGTGTCGTGGCCGACTCTGTTGCGGTCGACGAGCATCTCGAGTGTCAGAACAAGGCCAAGGCGCTGCTCGCCGCAGTTCCTGCAGCGCGGCGAATGAGCGCAGCGCGTCGGCACGCCCGTCAGGAGGCATCGTCGTGAGTTTCCGTGAAGCCGTCCGGGTCAGTGGTCCCGACGCTGCCGCCTACCTCCAGGGGCAGATCAGCCAGGACATCGAGTCGCTCGCCGCCGGCGAGGTGGCCTGGTCGCTCGTCCTGCAGCCGACGGGCAAGCTCGACGCCTGGTTCCGAATCCAGCGGGTCGATGGCGAGACGTTCCTTCTCGACATCGACACAGGCCACCGCGACACCCTCGTCGCCCGACTCCGTCGCTTCCTCCTCCGCACCAACGCCACGATCGAGGCGGTCGACGACATGATCGATGCGCCGCTCTCGTGGCCGGGCGCCGGCGACCCCACCGACGAGCGTCAACGCATCCTCGCGGGCATGCCGCGCATGGGCGCCGAACTCACCGACGAGACCATCCCGGGCGAGGGGGGTCAGCAGCTGATCGATCTCTCGGTGAGCTTTACCAAGGGCTGCTACACCGGGCAGGAACTCGTTGCTCGCATCGACAGCCGCGGCGGCAACGTGCCCCGACCAGTGCGAGTGCTGCACGCCTCGGGTGACGTCAACGTCGGCGACGAAGTCACCGCCGGTGACGACCTCGTCGGGGTGGTCACGTCCGCCGCCGGCGATGTCGCGCTCGCACCGCTGATGCGCAAGGTCGAGATCGGCGATCAGGTCATGGTCGGGGCGGTCATGGCGTCGGTGGTGGCGCCGGCGCAAAGCTGACCACGAACTCGGCCCCTCCGAGCGGCGATCGCCGAGCTGTCACTGAACCCCCCATGCGCTCGGTGAGATCACGCACGATGGCGAGGCCGAGGCCGCTGCCGCTCTCCTGCACCGCCGGGCTGTGCTCGGCAACGTAGAGACGCTCGAACACGTGGGGCAGATCGGCCTCGGCGATGCCCGGGCCGTCGTCGCCCACCGACAGATGGGCACCGCCCTCGGCTGACCAGAGGGTCACCACGACCTCACGGTCAGCAAACCGCAGTGCGTTGCCGACCAGGTTGCCGATGATCTGTCCGTAGCGGTCCGGGTCGAGATCGGCCCAGAGAGGGATGTCGGAGATCCGGGTGGTGAGGGTTACCTCGCGCCCGCGAGCCTCGTGTTGGAGGCCGGTGACGGTGGCGTCGACCAGCTCGTTGAGCGCGACCGTACGTCGATCAAGGGGGAAGTCGGTGCTTTCGAGACGGGCGAGGAGCAAAAGATCGCCGACCAGACGCTCCAGGCGATCAGCCTCGGTCTCGATAACTCGGCCGGCCTGCTGGTGATCGACGATCGCTCCGTCGGTGAGTGCCTCTGCGTAGCCCTTGATCGAGGTGAGTGGGGTGCGGAGATCATGGCTCACCGACATGAGGAACTGGCGTTCGAGTGCGTTCGATCGTTGGAGGTTGTCGGCCATCGAGTTGATTGAGGCGACCAGCTCGCCGACCTCGTCTCGCCCGGCAGCTGTCGCGTCGGGGATGCGGGCGTCGAGGTCACCGGCGGCGATGCGTCGGGCGACATCACGGGATGCCCGGATCGGTCCGGTGAGCGAGCGGCTGACGCGTCCTGCAACGAGCGCAGCGACGACAATGGTCGCCAGCGATGCCAGCAAGAACCAGCGAAACGACGGCATCAGAAGCGGATCGGGTTCGTCGGTCATCNCGACGAGCTGTCGGGTGCCGTTCCTTCCGACATACCCGCGGGCTGCCCAGAGGAGGTCGCCATCTCGGTTGCTCTGCGTCTCGCCGGCTCGAAGCAGGTCGGCGTCGAGGTCCTCGACCGTGAGGCCGTCGGGAAGGCTGCCGATCGGATTACTGTTGCGGGGGAGCACCAGGAGGCCGATGCCATCGACGCTGAGGGAGTCGGCGAGGTTTTGAAGTCGAGCCCGGATGTCCCGGCCGGTCTCGCTGGCGTCGGGCACGATCGTGAGTTCGGTGAGGAGTTCGCTCAACGATTCGACCGTTTCGCGCAGATCGGCTTCGGTGTCGGCGCGGGCATTGACCGCCGTGAGCACGGTGGTGCCGACGCCAACGAGCAGGAGCGCGGCGACGACCATCCCGACGGTTGCGGCGGTCAGTCGGCGCCTCATGAGCGTGCCTGTTCAGTCAAGGCGGTACCCCACGCCCCAGACCGTCTCGAGTCGAAGCGCGTCGCCAAGCTTCTTGCGAAGCTGACGGACGTGGACGTCGACGGTTCGGTCGTCGCCGACCCACCCAACACCCCAAACGCCGTCGAGCAGTTGCAGGCGGCTCAGCGCGAGTCCTCGGTGCTCGGCGAGGTAGTGCAGAAGGTCGAACTCGCGGGTGGCGAGGGCGACCGGCTCACCCGCCAGGGTCACTTCGCGTCGGCCGGGATCGATCATGAGGTCCCAGCCGAGGTCGATCGGTGTTGGCCGGCCTGCGGCGGAGGATGTGCCGCTGCTGCGACGGAGGATCGCCTTGACGCGAGCGACAAGTTCACGGGGCGAAAATGGTTTGGTGACATAGTCGTCGGCACCGAGTTCGAGCCCGAGGACCCGGTCGATCTCCGCGTCGCGGGCGGTGAGGAAGATGATCGGAATGTCGGANTCGGCCCGGATGGCGCGGCAGACACCGAGGCCGTCGAGNTCGCCCGGGAGGCCGACGTCGAGCAGGACGAGCTCGGGGTTTCGTTCGGCGATCACCTGGAGCGCGCGCTCCCCGGTGGAGGCCTGGTAGGGCCGGTAGCCGTCGCGCCGCAGGTACAGCTCGACGAGGTCGGCGATGTTGGGGTCGTCTTCGACGATGACGATGACGGGGTCGTCGCTCATGTCCATGATCGTGCCTCATAGATGTGATGAGCGTGTGATGCCCGTGTGAGGACGGGCCAGCTCAAGGCCTACGCTGCTCCCGTGGGTCACTACGAGGTCCTCGGCGTCACGCCTGACGCATCGATGGCGGAGATCAAGAAGGCGTACCTGCAGGCCGCTCGCAATGCGCATCCTGACTTCCACACCGAGTCCGAGTTCGCTCGTCTCTCGGCGGAAGATCGCATGCGCGAGATCAACGCGGCATGGTCGGTGTTGGGCGATGTCGACGAGCGTTCGCGCTACGACCGGCAGCGCCTTCGGGCGGAGCGTGGGCAACGCCCGAGTGGCGGGTTCCAGGCGTCGACGACTGCGGGACAGACCTTTCGGCCCTTCGACGACAGCGACGACGATGAGGACCCGTTCGATGAGCGAGATGATCGCCCGATCACCGACAGCTCGTTGCCCCGCTGGTTTCAGCTCATGCCTGCGACCCTCATTGTGGGTGGGTTCTTGTCGTTCGCCATCGGTGCACTGGTCGGAATCCTCGCAGTTGTGACCCTCGGGTTGATTGCGATGGTGTTCGGCGGCCTGTCGTTCATGATCGCCCCGATCATCGCGGTCGGCATGGCGGCCAGACACGAGCGCCGCTCCTGATCGCCCCGGCCGCACGAGCGCGGTTCGTTCCTGAGCACGGTGCGGCNTAGCATGCAGGCCATGTCAAAGACCGCTGTTCTCGCCAAGCTCCCCATCAAGCCCGACGCNAAGGACACCTTCCTNGACGCNTTCGGCGCCATGCTCGATGCCGTCGAGTCCGAGGAGGGTACCGAGATCTACATCCTCAACTGGGGTCAGAACGACGACGAGAACACGGCGTACATCTATGAGCTGTACACCGACGGTGATGCCCTCGCCGTGCACAGCGGCTCCGATGCCATGAAGGCACTGATGGGAGCCCTTGGTGGTGTCATGGCCGGCGCGCCAGAGCTCGTCATGCTCACGCCGGCAGCCGGCAAGGGCCTGTAGCCCTGCCCGAGACCTATCTCGACCGGATCCTCGAGGCACACCGGGCGTCGGCGGCTGCGGACACCCGATCCTTCGACGCGCTCGTCGAGCAGTGTGCGGGCCTGCCTCCGACGCGGGGCTTTCGGTCTGCGTTGGCCGGAACGGATCCGATCGCCGTGATCAGCGAGGTCAAGCGCCGCTCCCCGAGCAAGGGCGATCTCTTCGCCGACCTCGACGCCACTGCGCTCGCCCGCACCTACGAGGCGGGGGGAGCGTCGTGTCTGTCGGTTCTCACCGATGTCGACTGGTTCGGTGGGTCGGTGGAGGATCTCCAGGCGGCCCGTGCAGCGGTCTCGCTGCCGGTCATCAGAAAGGACTTCACGGTCGATCCCCGCGACGTGGTCGATGCCCGGCTCATGGGCGCCGACTGTGTCCTGCTGATCGCTGCCGCCCTCGACGATGCAGAGTTGAGCGACTTCCACGCGCTCGCCAAGCAGGTGGGTCTCGATGCCTTGATCGAGATTCACGACGAACGCGAGTTGGAACGGGCCCTCGTTGTCGGTGGCGATCTCGTCGGTGTGAACCAGCGCGACCTGGTGACCTTCGAGGTCGACCAGGAGCGAGCGATCCGCATGGCCCCAAAGATGCCGGAAGGCGTGGTGCGCGTCGCAGAGTCCGGCGTGCGGGGCCGCAGCGATGCCGCAGCGCTCGCCGAGGCCGGTTATCACGCACTTCTCGTCGGCGAAACCCTCGTGACCTCGGGTGATCCGGCGAAGGAGATCCGGCGCCTTCGCGGACTCGCTTGACGCAAAGGTGGTCGCTCCACCCGANCGGGCGAGTAGTTTCCANAGGGTGTTCGTGAAAATCTGCGGCGTCACGAGCGAGGAGGACGGCCTTCTCGCCGTCGGAATGGGAGCCAGCGCGATCGGGCTGAACTTCGTCCCTGGGTCGAAGCGTCAGATCGCTGTCGATCGTGCTCGTGACATCGTTCGCCGCCTCCCGCCCGACACGATGACGGTCGGGATCTTTCGCAACGAACTGCCGGAGCGGGTGGTTGAGATCGTCCAGCGGGCGGGCCTGCGCGCCGCCCAACTCCACGGCGACGAATCCGCCGAGGATGCCCGTCGAGTNCGGTCCCGAATTCCCGTGGTGATCAAGGCGTTCGCCGCCGGCCATCCCGCCCTCTCGCGGGTCGCCGATTTCGGCGCCGACGCCATCATGATCGACGGCGCCGAACCGGGCAGCGGCGAGGTCTTCGACTGGTCGCTCGCCGAAGGTGCGCCGTCGGCCGGTCACCGAGTGCTGCTCGCCGGAGGACTGCATCCGGGCAACGTCGCCGATGCCATCGCCCGGGTCCGCCCNTGGGGCGTCGACGTCGCCACCGGCGTGGAGTCCGCACCGGGCCGCAANGACCCGGTCAAGCTCCGCGAGTTCATCGCCAACGCCCGCGCCGCAGGCACACAACTGCCCGACGATGCGTCGGGCGAGAAGACCGACGATGCTCCATACAACTGGGAAGAGGATTTCCTGTCATGACCATGACCGAACCCACCGAGTCGGGTCGCTTCGGCGACTTCGGCGGCATGTACGTCCCGGAGACCCTGGTTCCTGCGTGCCAGGAACTCGACCGGGCCTTCCGCGACGCCTGGGGTGATCCCGCCTTCCGGAACGAGCTCGATCACCTGCTGCGTACCTATGCCGGCCGTCCGTCGCCGCTGACGGAATGTCATCGTCTCGGCGAAGAACTCGGCTGCCGCATCCTCTTCAAGCGAGAGGATCTCAACCACACCGGCAGCCACAAGATCAACAATGTGCTCGGCCAGGCCCTGCTCGCCAAGCGCATGGGCAAGACCCGCATCGTCGCCGAGACCGGCGCGGGTCAGCACGGCGTCGCTAGCGCGACGGCCGCCGCCCTGTTCGGCATGGAGTGTGTCGTGTACATGGGCACCGTCGACATCGAGCGCCAGAAGCTCAACGTCTTCCGGATGCAGCTGCTCGGTGCCGAGGTCCGGGCCGCCGAGACGGGCAGCCAGACGCTCAAGGACGCCGTCAACGAGGCAATGCGCTACTGGGTCTCTGCCGTCGAGGACACCNACTACTGCCTCGGCTCGGTCATGGGGCCGCACCCGTACCCGTGGATGGTCCGCGAGTTCCACCGTGTCATCGGTGACGAGTCCCGCGAGCAGTGCGCCGAGCTGCTCGACGGCGGCGTACCCGACTATGTCGTCGCCTGCGTCGGAGGCGGCTCCAACGCGGCCGGCATTTTTGCCGGGTTCGCCGATACCGAAGCTCAGCTGATCGGTGCCGAGCCGGCCGGTGGTGCTGCGGTCGGTCGTGCCGTTCCCGGCATCGTGCACGGCTCGAAGAGCTACCTGATGCAGGACGAATGGGGACAGGTGCTCGAAGCCGAGTCGATCTCGGCCGGGCTCGACTACCCGGGCATCGGTCCCGAGCATGCGCACCTCGCCGCCAGCGGCCGCGCCCGCTACGAACCGGTCACCGATGAGGAGGTCGTCGAGGCGTTCCAGCTGTGCTCGCGCACCGAAGGCATCATTCCCGCGCTCGAATCCGCTCATGCGCTCGCCTGGATCGCCAAGATGCGCGATGAGGTCGCCGGCACGACCATCCTGGTCAACATGAGCGGTCGGGGCGACAAGGACGTCAATCAGATGATGGACGTTCTCGGATCATGACCGGCGCCGTGGAAACGGCCCTTCGTGCTCGTATCGATGCGGGAGGCAAGTGCCTCGTTCCCTACGTCACGGGCGGGCTCGGCGACGACTGGCTCGACACNGTGCGTGCCGTTGCCGCAGCGGGTGCCGATGTNATCGAGATCGGCATGCCGTTCTCGGACCCGGTCATGGACGGTCCGACCATCCAGGAAGCCAATGATCGGGCACTCGAGGCCGGGGTCACACCGCAGACCATCCTCGATGACCTTCGGCACGCCGACATCGGCGTGCCGACCGCCGTGATGACCTACGGCAACATCGCCTACCACATGGGTTTCGAGCGGTTCGCGAACTCGCTTGCCGCGGCCGGCGTGTCGGGGTGCATCCTGCCCGACATCCCCCTCGAGGAAGTGGGGGAATGGGCATCAGCGGCCGATGAGGCCGGTGTCGAGACCGTCATGCTGGCGGCGCCGACCGCGCCCGACGAACGGCTGCCCCTGATTGTCGAGCGGGCGCGAGGCTTCGTCTACGGCGTCGGTCTGCTCGGTATCACCGGTGTTCGCTCTGCCCTTGCGGCATCGGCGGTCGAGATC
>FUFK010039581.1_pt1 | contig 11787 bp, 4 predicted proteins | sample 1021851 | NCBI WGS metagenome assembly FUFK01 (sample SAMEA51879418, study PRJEB19060) | metagenome
GGTTTCTTGGATGAGCAGTAGCGCTTTACAGGTAGCAAAAACAGCTACTTATCTACCAGATTTAGTTGAAGTACAAAGAGCAAGNTTTAAATGGTTTTTGGAAAAGGGNTTAATAGAAGAATTACAAAACTTTTCTCCCATTTCTGANTACACAGGCAAATTAGAATTACATTTTATTGGNGAAGAGTANAGGTTAAAAAGACCTAGACATGATGTNGANGAAGCNAAAAGAAGNGATGCAACATTTGCTTCTCANATGTATGTNACTTGCAGNTTAATNAATAAAGANACAGGNGAAATTAAAGAACAAGAAGTATTTATTGGTGAATTACCATTAATGACTGAAAGGGGAACTTTCATTATAAATGGTGCTGAAAGAGTAATTGTTAATCAAATTGTTCGTAGTCCAGGAGTTTATTTTAAAGATGAATTGGATAAAAATGGTAGGAGAACCTATAACGCAAGTGTTATTCCTAATAGAGGGGCATGGTTAAAATTCGAGACTGATAAAAATAATTTACTTTACGTAAGAGTTGATAAAACAAGAAAAATTAATGCTCATGTTCTTATGAGAGCGATGGGACTTTCTGATAATGATGTGGTTGATAAACTTAGGCATCCTGAGTTTTATCAAAACTCAATTGAGTCAGCCAATGACGAGGGAATAAATTCAGAAGATCAGGCTTTACTTGAGCTATACAAAAAACTGCGTCCTGGTGAACCACCTTCTGTTTCTGGCGGACAGCAACTATTACATAGCAGATTTTTTGACCCTAAAAGATATGATTTAGGCCGAGTTGGTAGATATAAAATAAATAAAAAATTGAGGCTTACAGTACCAGATGATGTAAGAACACTTACCCATGAAGATGTTCTTTCGACTATTGATTATTTAATTAACCTAGAATTAGATATTGGTGGCGCTAGTTTGGATGATATTGACCATCTTGGTAATCGTAGGGTTAGATCTGTTGGGGAACTTCTCCAAAATCAAGTAAGAGTTGGACTTAACCGGTTAGAGAGGATTATTAAGGAAAGAATGACTGTTGGGGAAACAGATTCTCTTACTCCCGCTCAACTAGTCAATCCTAAGCCTTTGGTAGCTGCTATAAAAGAGTTTTTTGGTTCGAGTCAATTAAGTCAATTCATGGATCAAACTAACCCTCTAGCTGAATTAACCCATAAAAGAAGAATATCTGCTTTAGGTCCCGGAGGTTTAACACGAGAAAGAGCAGGCTTCGCAGTAAGGGATATACATCCCTCACATTACGGAAGATTATGTCCTATTGAAACTCCTGAAGGTCCTAATGCAGGTCTGATAAATTCCTTAGCGACCCACGCGAGAGTAAATGAGTATGGTTTTATTGAAACTCCTTTTTGGGAGGTTAAAAACGGTAGGGTTAATAAAGAAGGTAATCCTGTCTATTTATCTGCTGATTTAGAAGATGAGTGTAGGGTAGCCCCGGGAGATGTGGCAACTGACAAGGATGGAAATATACTTGCAAATCTAATTCCAGTAAGATATAGACAAGATTTTGAGAAAGTACCTCCTCATCAAGTTGATTATGTTCAGCTTTCTCCCGTCCAAGTAATTTCAGTTGCGACTTCGCTTATACCTTTTTTGGAACATGATGATGCTAACAGGGCTCTTATGGGATCTAATATGCAACGCCAAGCTGTTCCATTACTCAGACCGGAACGTCCATTGGTTGGCACAGGTTTAGAATCACAAGTTGCTAGAGATTCGGGGATGGTGCTCATAACAAAAGTGAATGGAACAGTATCTTATGTAGATGCCAATGAGATTGTAGTTAAGGATGAGAATGGTAATGAACATTTTCATTATCTCCAAAAATACCAAAGATCAAATCAAGATACTTGCTTAAATCAAAGACCGATAGTAAAGATTGGAGATAGCGTTATATCCGGGCAAGTTTTAGCAGATGGATCAGCATGTGAGGGTGGCGAAATAGCTCTTGGTCAAAACGTTTTAATTGCGTATATGCCATGGGAGGGATACAACTACGAAGATGCAATACTTGTAAGCGAAAGGATGGTTACTGATGATTTATATACCTCTGTACATATTGAAAAATATGAAATTGAGGCAAGACAAACAAAGCTAGGACCTGAAGAAATTACAAGAGAGATTCCTAATATCTCTGAAGAAAGCTTAAATAATCTTGATGAAATGGGAATTATTAGGATTGGNGCTTTTGTTGAGAGTGGCGATATTCTTGTTGGGAAAGTTACTCCAAAAGGTGAATCAGACCAACCTCCTGAGGAAAAACTTTTGAGAGCTATTTTTGGCGAAAAGGCTAGAGATGTTAGGGATAACTCCCTTAGGGTCCCTAAAACTGAAAAGGGAAGGGTTTTGGATGTACGCATTTATACCAGAGAACAAGGTGATGAATTGCCTCCAGGGGCCAATATGGTTGTTAGAGTTTATGTAGCCCAGAGAAGAAAAATCCAAGTCGGCGATAAAATGGCTGGAAGGCATGGCAATAAAGGAATTATCAGCAGAATCTTACCAAGAGAAGATATGCCTTATTTACCTGATGGAACTCCTGTAGATATAGTCCTCAATCCTTTAGGAGTGCCGAGTAGGATGAATGTAGGTCAAGTTTTTGAATTATTGATGGGCTGGGCAGCTTCTAACTTGAATTGTAGGGTTAAAGTAGTTCCATTTGATGAGATGTATGGGGCTGAAAAATCACATCAGACTGTTCAAGCTTTTTTAGAGGAGGCTTCAAAACAACCTGGTAAAGCATGGGTTTACAATCCTGAAGATCCTGGCAAGTTATTACTTAAGGATGGTAGAACAGGAGAACCATTTGATCAGCCAGTTGCTGTTGGATACTCTCACTTCCTTAAGTTAGTCCATTTGGTAGATGACAAAATACATGCCAGATCTACTGGACCTTACTCTTTGGTTACTCAACAACCATTAGGTGGTAAAGCTCAACAAGGCGGACAAAGGCTTGGAGAGATGGAAGTTTGGGCTCTTGAAGCTTACGGAGCAGCCTATACTCTTCAAGAACTATTAACAGTTAAATCTGATGATATGCAAGGAAGAAATGAAGCTCTTAATGCAATCGTAAAAGGTAAACCAATCCCTAGGCCTGGTACTCCTGAATCATTTAAAGTTCTTATGAGAGAATTACAATCTCTAGGTCTTGATATTGGGGTTTATACAGATGAAGGCAAAGAGGTAGATTTAATGCAAGATATTAATCCTAGAAGGAATACTCCATCAAGGCCAACTTACGAATCACTTGGAACCTCTGAATATGAGGAAGATTAAATACTCAACTACAAATTTCTAATTTAAATTTTAATTACCCAAAAATGACCAACAGCAACTTAAGAACAGAAAATCACTTTGATTACGTCAAGATTTCTATAGCTTCTCCTCAAAGAATAATGGATTGGGGACAGAGAACATTACCTAATGGTCAAGTGGTGGGAGAAGTTACTAAACCCGAAACCATTAATTACAGAACACTTAAACCAGAAATGGATGGATTGTTCTGTGAAAAGATATTTGGACCTTCTAAAGATTGGGAATGTCATTGTGGTAAGTATAAAAGAGTAAGACATAGAGGAATTGTTTGTGAAAGATGTGGTGTTGAGGTAACGGAAAGTCGAGTAAGAAGACATAGGATGGGATATATAAAACTTGCTGCGCCAGTATCCCATGTTTGGTATTTAAAAGGAATTCCTAGTTACGTCGCAATTCTTTTGGATATTCCACTTAGAGATGTAGAGCAAATAGTTTATTTTAATTGTTACGTTGTTTTAGATCCCGGAGATCATAAAGAACTTAAATATAAGCAACTACTTACTGAGGATGAATGGTTAGAAATTGAAGATGAAATATATGCTGAAGATTCAACAATTGAAAATGAACCTTTCGTTGGTATTGGGGCTGAGGCCTTGAAGCAATTACTTGAGGATCTTGATTTAAATCAGGTTGCTGAGGAACTCAGAGAGGAAATTACTAACAGCAAAGGGCAGAAAAGGGCAAAACTTATAAAAAGGATTAGAGTTATTGATAATTTTATTGCAACTAATGCAAAACCAGAATGGATGGTCTTAGATGCAATTCCAGTTATTCCTCCTGATCTAAGACCTATGGTTCAGCTTGATGGGGGAAGATTCGCCACTTCTGATCTAAATGATCTTTATAGAAGAGTTATTAATAGAAATAATAGATTAGCTAGGCTACAAGAAATATTGGCTCCCGAAATTATCATCAGAAATGAAAAAAGAATGCTTCAAGAGGCAGTTGACGCTCTTATAGATAATGGAAGAAGAGGAAGGACTGTCGTTGGAGCAAATAATAGAGCGCTTAAGTCTCTTAGTGACATTATTGAAGGGAAACAAGGAAGATTTAGACAGAATCTTCTTGGGAAGCGTGTTGACTACTCAGGAAGATCCGTAATTGTAGTTGGCCCTAAGTTAAAAATGCATCAGTGTGGTCTTCCTAAGGAAATGGCAATTGAGCTCTTCCAACCTTTTGTAATTCATAGATTAATACGTCAAAATATCGTGAATAATATTAAAGCTGCTAAAAAATTAATACAAAAATCTGATGATGAAGTAATGCAAGTGCTTCAGGAAGTTATAGAAGGCCATCCAATTCTTTTAAATAGAGCACCTACTTTACATAGGTTAGGAATTCAAGCTTTCGAACCAAAATTAGTTGGAGGTAGAGCCATACAACTTCATCCTTTAGTTTGTCCTGCTTTTAATGCTGACTTTGACGGAGATCAAATGGCAGTTCATGTTCCTCTTGCTTTAGAGGCACAAACCGAGGCACGCATGCTTATGTTAGCTAGTAATAATATCCTCTCTCCTGCTACAGGTGAACCAATTGTTACTCCATCACAGGATATGGTTTTGGGATCCTATTATTTGACTGCTTTGCAACCTAATTATCAAAAACCTGAATTTGGTGATAATAAGACTACTTTTGCTTCATTAGAAGATGTCATTTTTGCTTATGAAGATAGAAGACTCAGCTTGCATGAATGGGTATGGGTTAGATTTAATGGAGAAGTTGAAGATGAAGATGAAATGACTCACCCTCAAAAAACTGAAGATTTAGAGGATGGCTCCAGATTAGAACTTTGGAATTTACGAAGAGACAGATATGACTCTCAGAATAATTTAATAAGTAGATTTATTCTGACGACTGTTGGGAGGGTAGTGATGAACTATACCATCATTGATTCTGTATCTAAAACGTAATCTTTAAAAACTATTTTTCATTTACTAATTTAAAAATCATGACATCATCTAAGCCTAAAAAGACTCCAAGAGTACGCAAAACTACTAAAAACTCAAAAAAGAATAATCTTGTTAAGATGCCCGCCTTAGCTAAAACGCCACCATCCTTCAAGAATAGAGTAGTTGATAAAAAAGCATTAAAGAATTTAGTCTCTTGGGCTTATAAGACTCATGGAACTGCTATAACTGCAGCCATGGCTGATAACTTAAAGGACTTAGGTTTTAAATATGCCACTCAAGCTGCAGTTTCTATATCAGTGGATGACTTGAAAGTACCTGAAGCTAAACAAGATTTAATAGGACAAGCTGAAGAACAAATATCTGCAACTGAAGAATGCTACAGACTTGGCGAAATTACAGAAGTTGAGAGACATACAAAAGTTATTGATACCTGGACTGAAACAAATGAAAGATTGGTAGATGCTGTTAAAAATAATTTCAATCAAAATGATCCTTTAAATTCTGTTTGGATGATGGCTAATTCAGGAGCAAGGGGTAATATGTCCCAGGTAAGGCAACTTGTTGGCATGAGAGGATTAATGGCTAATCCTCAAGGGGAAATTATTGACCTTCCAATTAGAACAAACTTTAGAGAGGGACTCACTGTTACTGAATATGTAATTTCATCTTATGGTGCAAGGAAAGGTTTAGTAGATACTGCCTTAAGAACTGCTGATTCAGGCTATTTGACTAGAAGACTAGTTGATGTCGCTCAAGACGTAATCGTTAGAGAAGAAGATTGTGGAACAGAACGATCAATAGTTGTAGAAGCTGAAGATGGTAAATTCGGAGCAAGACTTCTTGGTAGACTTACCGCTGAGGATATTTTAGATTCCGAAGAAAATTTAATTATTTCTCAAAATACTGCGATAGACCCATTATTATCTCAACAAATTGAGAAAGCATCTATTCAAAAGGTAAAAATAAGATCTCCTTTAACATGTGAAGCGAATAGATCAGTTTGTAGAAGATGTTACGGGTGGGCTTTAGCTCATAATCATCTTGTTGACTTAGGTGAAGCAGTAGGAATCATTGCTGCTCAATCTATTGGAGAACCAGGTACTCAACTAACAATGAGAACTTTCCATACTGGAGGTGTATCAACTGCTGAAAGTGGAGTGGTAAGATCCAAAATTTCTGGAAAAGTTGAATTTAGTTCAAAAGCAAAGGTTAGAGGTTATAGAACTCCACACGGCGTAGAGGCCAAACAAGCAGAAGTTGATTTCATATTAAAAATAGTTCCACAAGGAAATAGTTCTAACAAAGCTCAAAAAATCGAAGTTTCAAGTGGATCCCTTTTATTCGTTGATAACGGTGAAGAAATTAATTCTGATATTACAGTTGCACAAATTACCGCTGGCGCTGTTAAAAAAAGTGTCGAAAAAGCAACAAAGGATGTTATTTGTGACTTAGCTGGTCAAGTCAAGTACGATAAAGTAATTCAACCTAAGGAAGTTACAGATAGGCAGGGAAATATAACTTTAAAAGCCCAAAGACTTGGAAGATTATGGGTTTTAGCTGGAGATGTTTATAATTTACCGCCTAATGCGAGACCAGTTATTTCATCTGGAAAGCTTGTAGATGAAGGAACTGTTTTAGCAGAGGCTAGTCAATCAAGCGAGTTCGGGGGGAAAGTTCGATTGAGAGAATCAATTGGAGATTCAAGGGAAGTTCAGATTGTTACTACCTCAATGTCTTTAAGCAATTTTAAATTGATTGAAGAATCTACTCACTCAGGCCAAATTTATAATTTGGAATCTAGTGACGGAACCTCTTACCGTTTGAATACTTCTCCAGGCAGTAAAATTGGTAATGGTGAGGTTATAGCAGAATTAACAGATGAGAGGTTCCGAACAAAAACTGGCGGTTTAGTAAAGTATTCACCAGAATTAAGTGTCAAAAAAGCAAGATCATCTAAAAATGGTTTTGAAGTTAGTCAGGGGGGAACATTGCTTTGGATTCCCCAAGAAACACATGAAATAAATAAGGATATATCTCTTTTAATGATCGAAGATATGAAATGGATTGAGGCAGGAACTGAAGTGGTAAAAGATATTTTCAGTCAAACATCTGGAATTGTTACTGTCACTCAGAAAAATGATATTCTCCGTGAAATAACTGTGAGAAATGGGACTTTTCATGAGTGCGACGATGAAGAAATTTTGAATAGATTTACAGAAGAAGGTAATTTAGTAAATCCTGGCGAAAAGATTTTGGATGGTATTGATAATAAAGAAATTCTATTCGTTCAAAAATTGGAAACATCCAAATGTAGAGGCTTGCTGTTAAGAACTGTAGAAGAATTTACTATCCCTGATCAAGCAGAATTACCTCAGCTATCACATATTAACCAGGAAAAAGGACCACATTTAGGTTTAAAAGCGATCCAAAGGCTTACTTATAAAGACGGGGAATTAATAAAATCAGTTGAAGGGGTTGAATTACTTAGAACAAATTTAAGTATTGAAAGTTTTAATGTTACTCCTCAAATGACTATTGATGTAGAGTCGATTGAAGATAAAAATGACGTATCAATTAAGAGGTTAAATTTGGTAATATTAGAATCAATTCTTGTGAGGAGAGATACTATATCTGACTCAAGTCACGGCTCAACGCATACAGAATTGCAAGTGAAGAATAATCAAATAGTTAAAGCGGGGGATGTAATAGCTACTACTCAAATTCTTTGTAAAGAAAAAGGATTGGTTCAATTACCAAACATTCTTGATGATGAGCCCGTAAGAAGACTAATAGTTGAGAGAGAACAAGATAAAATTGAAATTAAGATTAGTAAAGATGCTGTAGTTAAAGTTGGTGATCGAGTAGTTGATGGTGATTCTATAAGTAAATCTGAAAAATCCACTTCTTGTGGGGAAATTGAAAAAATTTCTAATAGTACAGTAACCCTTAGACTTGGTAGGCCTTATATGGTCTCTCCTGATTCTGTCTTACACGTTAAAGATGGGGATTTAGTACTCAGGGGGGATGGATTAGCTTTGCTTGTTTTCGAGAGACAGAAAACTGGCGATATTGTTCAGGGATTGCCACGAATCGAAGAATTATTAGAAGCTAGGAGACCAAGAGACTCTGCAATTTTGTGTAAAAAATCTGGAATTGTNCAGATTAAGGAAGGTAATGACGAAGAATCAGTGTCTTTGTCAGTTATTGAAAGTGATGATTTAGTTAACGAATATCAACTACTTATAGGGAAAAATATAATGGTAAGTGATGGACAACAAGTTAAAGGTGGAGAAATTTTAACTGACGGTCCAATTAATCCACATGAATTATTAGATTGTTATTTCAATGATTTAAAAGATCAAAAACCTCTAATAGATGCAGCACGAGAATCTATATCAAAATTACAAAGAAGTATGGTAAATGAAGTTCAAAACGTTTATAAATCTCAAGGTGTATCCATCGATGATAAACATATAGAGGTTATTGTTAGACAAATGACAAGTAAAGTCCGCATAGAAGATGCTGGAGATACTACTCTTTTACCTGGTGAACTAATAGAGTTGAGACAGGTGGAAGATACAAATCAAGCAATGGCAATTACAGGAGGTGCCCCAGCAGAGTTCACGCCAGTTTTGTTAGGTATAACTAAGGCCTCCCTAAATACAGATAGCTTTATATCAGCAGCTTCATTCCAAGAAACTACGAGGGTTCTCACAGAGGCTGCAATTGAAGGTAAATCTGATTGGTTAAGAGGATTAAAAGAAAATGTAATTATCGGTAGATTAATACCTGCAGGTACTGGTTTCAGCGGATTTGTTGAGGAATTAGCTTCAGAGGCTGGTCCTCATCCTGATATACTTGCTGAAGAATCCGGGGGATATAGAAGAGCCCAGAATTTAAGACCAGACTATACAGTTGATATGCCACAAACACCTACTGTTAGCTCTACTGCAATACTTGATGATCCTAGTGATGAAGATTTGGAGACTACTCGGAATCGACATGGAATCGATACTTCATCAAGTAATTTTGCAGCTTTTGCAAGACCAAGTGCCGAAAATCAATTCTCTGAAGATCAATTGCCAGATCCTGCTGCATTGGAGGGATTACAAGAGGAAGGTCTTCTCTCGGATGAGTAAATATTATCCAATGTTATTTTAAATTACTAGAATGTATCTTTATCCTGTAATTGATGATTAAGCCCGAGATTCTCCCTAAACGAAAATTACCTCGCTATGGTTTTCATACTTATAACGAAAGACTAAATGGCAGAATGGCCATGATTGGTTTTATCGCGTTAATTTTGACAGAATTCTTTTTAAAACATGGGTTGCTGTTATGGTAATAATAGTTTTGAATAAAAAAAACGATAATTTTGAAAAATCTTCTTGGAAATAGTATTAAAGACTTAGAAAATGTAGCTTTAAATTATGGTCAAGCTGCATTTAGAGGTCGCCAAATTCATAATTGGATTTATAACTATAAAAATAAGAAGAAAAATATTGATCAAATTGAAGTCTTACCTTTAAATTTTAGAAAAAAGTTAAAGGATGACGGTTTTAAAATAAGCGAATTTAAATTACGAGAAAGAAGCATAGCAAATGATGGTACTTTTAAGCTTTTACTCGCTACAGATGATGATGAAAGTGTAGAGTGCGTTGGGATTCCAACTGAAAAAAGACTTACTGCATGTCTTTCCAGTCAAGTAGGATGCCCTATGGATTGTAAATTTTGCGCAACTGGGAAAGAGGGTCTTAAGAGATCTTTAAAAGCAAGTGAAATATTAGATCAAATATTGTTTATTGAAAATGAAATGAATAGAAAAGTGACTAATATTGTTTTCATGGGCATGGGTGAGCCTTTATTGAATATTGACGACTTGCTTTTATCAATTAGATCAATAAATGATGATTTTCGAATTAGTCAAAGGAAAATAACTGTAAGCACAGTTGCTGTTCCAAAGATGATCAGTAAATTATCAAAAAAGTCTTTTCAAATCTTAGGTAATTGTCAATTTACATTGGCAATAAGCCTACATGCTTCAAACCAAAAAACAAGAGAAAAGATAATACCAAGTGCAAAAAATTACGAGATAAAAAATATAATTGAAGACTCTAAGCAATTCGTAAGAGATACTGGCAGGAGGGTAAGCTTTGAGTATTTAATGCTTAGTGGAGTTAATGACAAATTAGAACATGCAAATGAATTGAGTAATTTGCTAAAAGGTTTTCAATGCCACGTAAATTTAATAGAGTACAACCCAATTCAAGAGGTTGAATTTAAACGCACTTCTTTAAAAAATCTCCAATTATTTCAATCTAGACTCTCTAATAATGGCATAGCTGTAAGCTTAAGAAGAAGTAGAGGTCTAGACAAAAATGCTGCTTGTGGGCAGCTAAGACAAAATGAAAGAAAAAAATAATATTTTCTAAGAAAAATTTTTTAAAAGTCTATTTAACAGGTTATTATTGTTTTAATTAATTTCTATTCCTTGGGTTTTATTAAAACGAAAATTTTACCTTTAGCCATCGTGGCGCTTTTTGGGATTGCCTTTTTAGCGGTTAGCGCAAGAATTTGGTTACCTGGAGATATGATGTCACCTGCCCCTATGAATTAATATTTTATATTTTAGAAAATGACAAAAAATAAGGATCCTAATAAAGAAAGCCTAGCTGAAATTGCCGTTGACCCTGATATTTTGGCAAGGGAATTAGCTTTAGAGATTGAAATAGATCCTTTAGAACAAATTGATGAAGATGCTTTTTCTAAAGGTTTAAATATAACTCAAGAGTGCAATGAGGCTTTAAAAATGCTAAAAGGTAAACGAGAAGAGAGAATACAGGGCTTAAGAGTATTTTGTGAATATAGAGATCAAAGATCTCTTCCTCTTTTATTACCGTTACTTGATCAGCCTTGTCCTGTTGAGAGAATGAGTGCGGTATATGCTTTAGGCCGTAATCCATGTCCTGGCGCCGTCCAGAAACTTGTCAGCCTTTTGGAAACTGACGATAACGCTTATGTAAGAAGAGCGACTGCATGGAGCTTAGCTAATTACGATGATCAAATTGTTCTTAAGCCATTAATAAATGCATTAAAAAATGATGTAGCTGCAGTAAGGTTATGGTCATCTAGTTCTTTGGCTGAAATCGGAAATGTTTCTATGGAAAACGCTGAATTAGCAGCAGAACAGCTTTTAATTAGTTTAAAAATTGATAATGAATCAGGTGTCAGAAGTAATTGCATTTGGTCATTGTGTAGATTGTTCGAAAAATTAAACAATACATTTCAAGAAAGTTTCGTTGATGAATGCACTAAAATAGCTCTTTTTGATAAAGAGCCTTCTGTTATGGAGGAAGCAAAAACTGCCCTAGATTCAATGGGAATGCAAGGTTTTTATAATTAATTAATTAAAATTTTATTTTCATAAATCTTCGGAAAAAATTAATTTATCAGATATTCAATATAAAAATTAAAATTAATTAACTTGTACCAACTGAAACAAAAAAATTTCGTTATTCTATATAAAGTAAAAGT
>FUFK010045895.1_pt1 | contig 11787 bp, 12 predicted proteins | sample 1021851 | NCBI WGS metagenome assembly FUFK01 (sample SAMEA51879418, study PRJEB19060) | metagenome
TATTACCCCACTCATTTGTGAATGCATAGACTTCAAATGGAATCTGAACTTTCTTACAGAACCAAATTAGATTGTATAGTTGCTTCAAAGTATCTTGCANNNNATACTGCATTGAACCAGACCAATCAAGNAGNAATACNAATCCATGATTCTTACCATCNGGAAGAACTGTAACTTTCTTNAAGATATCNTCNTTNAANTTNTANGTGTGAAGTTTTGANGTATCAAGAACACCAGTGCGAGCAATAGCTGCACGAGCATATGCNCTTGCAGACTTACGACANTCAAACTCTTTGACAAGATAACTTACTTCTTTTCTAGCATCTTTTTTGAAATCATAGAATTTTGAATCTGCTTCTTCAAACCAATTACGAGTAGGAAATCCATTTACAATATTGCTTGCGTTTAATCTTTGAGTTTCATTTTCATAATGCTCTTCAATAACATTATGAACATCAGAGTTTTTAGCGATAATATGCTCAAGTTTAACATCAGGTATCTCACAATATACATTTTCATATGATGATGTATGAGAAACTAAGTCTTGAATATTCTCACTAAGTGACTCAACTGTTTTGACTTCGATCTCATTCTTCTCTCCACCTTTATCAGATTGATCAGCAGTTGGTTGCTCTGTCATGTCACCATCTTTATCAGATCCCTCTGCTTCCTCTGTTTTTGGAGAAGATGATCCCTTTATAACTTCACCATTTTCTTCTTCACCTTGCTCACCAGATTCTTGAGAATCAATCTGATCAGGAGATCCACCAATTGGTAGTTGGAGATTATCAATATCTGTAACTTTCTTTTTGTTCTCTTGCTCTTCCTTACAATACTCATGTAGAACTTTAGCAGCTTCCAATACTTCATCAAATGTCTCAGACTTGCCAACTAATTCTCTTATCTCTGTTTCTCTCTCAGTAAATTGTAGATCTAAGAAGTTGCCAATCTTGAAATATAAATTGATTCTATCTGCAAGATTAAACCCATCAACATCCTCATCTTCTAAGTTAAAGAAATCCTGATCATTTAATTCACTGTATCCATAGTAAAATGTTTTTGCAAGACCCATATACTTTCTCTTCATCAACTTCTCGATACGTGCATCTTCACATACGTTGACAATACTGGGAGGAACATCTAACTCTAAGAACCAATCATCGTTTGGTGTGAACAATGCGTGTCCAACTTCATGACCGACAAGCATGTCATAGATACTGTTGCTTGCTTTCTCCCAAAGAGGTAAGACTAATACTCTTGTCTCTACATTAAATGATGCTGTTTCAACTTGCTTGTGCTCGACTACTAGATCTTCTGTTGCAAGTAGTTTAGCAAGTTGTGATTTGATTTCGTGTTGTACTGCCATTGTTCTCCGTGTCTATATGGCCATNATAATCGAAAACCCTTCGTCGAGAAGGGTTTAGTAGACACTTTTTTAAGTGGTTTCTTCTTTTTCTTGCCTGTCTTAAGGCTTGTGGTTTGAGGTGGCGTTTCTGTTCCTTTTTGGAATGATGCTGCCAATTTGGAACTTTCATAATTCTATTATAACATATTATCTATAATTAATCATCCTCTTCATTACTATCCAAAAAGAAAAATACTTGATTTGTTCTAAACTCTTCACCGAAATAACGATCATCAGGAAAATTAGCTCCATGAAGAAATTTTAATCCATCGAAAAAAACAAGTCTATTGTACTCTGGTTTTAGAGTTTTTAAAATTTTAAAATTCTCTTTAGGTCTCCATGGTCGATAATGTTCTGGAAAATCATCATTTTTCTCTTTAACGATAGAATATAAATTGGTTCCAGATGTATTATCACCTTTATTAAAATAAACTATTCCGTTATACCCAGAATCATGATGTGGCCACCAATAACAATTTTTATTATCATTGAAATCGTGCTTAAAGAATCTCTGCATATTAGTTATGATTTCATGTGAATCTGCATCTTGATTACATAAGTAACTTAAAAAACCAATCACGGGGACAAGTCTCTCATCATATTCACTAAGTCTCTTATCAATAAAATGAATTGTATTAAATGATGGTTTTTGTTCCATTTTCCATAAAGGAACTTCTCTGTTAAAAAGAAAATCATATACCTCATCAGGATTCTTGTAAAAATTATCTATGATAAAGATTTTTGATCCCAATAAAATTTCCTCTTTTATTTTCAAATCTGGATTTAATTCAAACATTACTTAAAGTATCGAGAAGAAAACGATGACCATGAGTTATACATGAAGTAATACAAATTCAACTCCTCCTCAGTAAGATCTGGTAGTTCATTTAAATTAAATTCTGTTTTTATCTCATCGTATACTAATGTTTTTGAAACATATGATCCCTCTTCACAACTTCTTTGCCAAGATCTTTCAGCAATTATGAGTTCAAGAGTCCACATCCACATTCTATCACACTTAATATTATCTGATATTTCTGAAGCAGCCTGTAATACAAACATGTCATTAACAATTTTTTTTGGAGAGGTTTCCAATTTAGCATTACCAGCTTCATCCTCATAATGATCCAATAAAAGAGTATCACATTTACCTTTATAATCATAAGCACTAATATGAATGACTTCCACATCATCAAAGAGTTTGGGNTTNATGTNCTTATGATAATCAATAACTTCNTTATTTTTTTCTAANACAGTAACTTTACTAACTTCTTTCTTAGTCAACAACCAATTNTCTCTAACACCAAAACCCAATCCAGTGCAAATACAATGACCCTTTGCCAAATCATAATGAGAATACAACTCATATGCTTCATCGTGATCTTTTATTCTATAGGACATGTAATCNTCACCACCAATAAACAACCTATACATTTGNTTGTAATCATCAAAGGTTACTTCACANGAATCTTTTTTGTATAATTTNANATTGGGTGGAGTATAATTTAATTGATTAAGAAGTCGAAGCATAATTAAATNGANTCTAATACACTTATTGTNGGCATCCACCCTATACTTGCCATGATCGATATATCTGCAACGTTATCTTCTGCTTCACCGGGAGTATATTCTTTTACGGGTAAATCACCCTGACCAAACTTTTCAGCAAGTTTTCTTACAGGNACAGANTNNCCATATCCNATTGNCACAGGGCCTGTGATTGAACTTGGTGCAAGAAAACGAATTGCTTTACAAACATCATGAACGTGAATCCAGTCTCTCTTATGATTTGTGACATAGGTTGCTTTTTTATCACGAAGTAACCCATACATCATATTTGCTCTTACATCGGGGCCGTAGACCGTTGTAAAGCGCATTCCGACGGAGTTTGGTGGTGCCATCTGTTCATTGATCCACTTACTCATCGCATATGGATTCTCCCAATAATTATCATCTACTGCACTTGATGATGCGTATAGTAGTCTTGTATTTGTTTCTCGACACCAATCAAATATAGGTTTTGCTTTAACCACGTTATTGATATAGTATGCTTCTGGTTTTTCGAGACTCTCACGAATATCTGCCCATGCTGCAAGATGAATGACTAATCCATAATCACCACCTTTAAAATTACCTACATCATCAGGATGATCAATTCCATGAACCTCATATCCAAGTTCTCTTCTCCAATCTGCAAAGACATATCTACCAATAAATCCACGGTGTCCTGTTACTAATACTTTCATGTCACTGGCCAATCAATAACTTTTCGGATCTGTTGATTATACTTCCATACCTCTTTGAGCATGTCAGCATTGACATCAAGATTCTCCATTTGAACAATCAACGAGTTCAGATCTTTTGGAAAACAAGTGCCACCAAATCCTCTATCATTATCTATACCCGGAACTTTAGTATGTGATTTACCAATACGACTATCAGCAGTTACACCCTCACATACCACATCATAGTCCATACCAACAGCTTGACAGAAATCATAGATCTTGTTGAAGTATGCTACTTTATAGGCAAGGAATGTGTTTGAAAAATACTTAATCGCTTCACTTTCGTCAGAGGTGGTAATGATGCTTGGTATCTCAGGGAAAAATTTTTCAAACATAGCAACAAAGTCAACACAGAGATCCATGTCGCCACCGACAATATTTCTTTCTGAGTTGGCAAAGTCTTTGATTGCATTTCTTGCTGTTAGAAACTCTGGATTGTGAATAACATTATGACGTTCTAGATATTTCTTTGTTGTTCCAACTGGCACTGTTGACTTAATTACAAATGTTCCTGTGATATGATCTGGCAACCCTTCAAAAAAATTATCGAGTATTGAGAGATCACACTCACCACCATATCTCATTGGTGTTGGTAAACATACAAAAATGAACTCTTGGTTGATTACTTCTCCTAGACTATTCAAAGATCTATTCTTATCAGTATCATAGACCTTACATTGTGTTTTATCTCGAAAGTTTTGATAGACAGCATTGCCAACAAAACCATTACCAACTATTCCAATCATGATAACATCCTACTGAATCCTTTAACCTTTTCAAATCTTACTACATTTTCAAACCTATCGTCTAGGCCAGTCTTATGTGATATGACAAATATGTTTGCATCCTCAATAACGTATTTGATTATCTTTAAAAACTCCTCTGTTCCCTGACCATCTAGTGAACTATCGAATACCTCATCCAATACCATTAAGTTTGTTGATACTGAATTTTTGAACTTGGCAACTTCTCTCCAAGTGAATAACAATGCTAAATCTATTCTTTGTTTCTCTCCCTCACTAAACGATGCATATGAAAAATCTTCGTGAATTGGGGATTGGACGGTTTCGTTAAACTCCTCATCGAGAGTAAAATTTATGTAAAAATCCATCATCTGTAGATAACGGTTTATTTGCTGATTTATCAGCGGTAGATACTTCTTGATGATTTTAGATTTAACTCCCCCGTCCTTTAGCAACTCGTAAGTATAATTAAAGTATTTAATTGTTTCTTTTTTGGTGGCTAAGGACTCATAGGTCTCCTGTAAGGTAGATTTGAACTTTTCTAACTTTTCATGCTCAGTATTTCTGTTTTCAAGTTGATTGGTAAGTGTTTGAATTTCATTTTCAAGTTCTCTTTGTTGCTTTTGGCAGTTAGAGATAAGAGTGTTGTTTTTAGAAATGCCATGCGTGAGTNTAGTGATCTCCTTTGATAAGTTAGTGAATTTACGCTCTCTTTCTTTTTCTTTTTCTATNGCTTTTTCCAGTTCTTCGTAACCGGANTTAAGCTCTTTTGCTTTAGTTTGAGCGTGACTAATTCTATTTAAACGGAAGGATTCTTCTATAGATTGGGTGCATGTAGGGCATGTTACATTTTCACTGAAGAACTTATGCTCCTTCGTAATGGTCGATACTTTATTGCCAATTTGACCTTTCAAAGTGTTAAGTTTCGCTAACGTAGTTGTTGTGTTTGTTAATTTTTCCTGCTCCTGTTTTAGACCAAAAATTTTATCCACTGGACTCTTCATTTTGCATCGTACATACGCATATATCATCAGCAAGTGCATCTTTCTTTTTCTTCTTTTGCTCAATATCTTCCTTACCACGAGTCTCAACATCTAATATAAACTTTTCTTGCATCTTCACTTTATCATTCAAAGACTCCCTTTTTAAGTCTAATGTTTTAACTTCATCTTTTACTTTTCGAGACTTCTCTTTCAAAATATTATTCATGGATGTGAATATTTTTATATCCAAAAGATCCTCTATCACCTCTCTCCGATTGGGTGCATTTAACTGCATGAAGGGAATAAAATTACTTGATCCCAATATCACGATTTGAGTGAAAGACTTATAATTCATCTTCACTACATTTTGTTCTAACCATTTCTGTTGATCATTTACAGACGCAGCCTGATCGAGTAACTTATCGTTTCTCCATATCTCAAATATATTTGGTTTGACTCCCCTTATAACTTTCCAAGAAATAGTTCCTATCTTAAATTCTACCTCAACACATAAATCTTTCTCATTTACAGTATTGATTAGTTGACTTCTGTTTATCTTACGAAATGGTTTTGCAAATAATCCAAATGTAAGTGCATCTAAAACTGTGCTCTTTCCACTACCATTNGCACCTACNATNAACGTNGTAGGAGAACCTTGAAAATCTATTTCTGAATATTGATTACCTGTAGAGAGAAAATTCTTCCAACGAACTTTTTCAAATAAGATCATGATTTTTTTTATCTGGTGGTATTACAATGTCATTAGGTGTAATTATAGTATAGTCNTATTCATGAGTTTCGCACATAGCGATCATNGTTGCGGGTTCAACNTCAATCACATGCATCTCAGGATANCCTTTATCCTCTAACATCATGGCATAACGAACTGCATCATCCTCTTCTTCAAAGATATACAAAACATCTTCACCCAGTTCNTTTTGAACAGAGTAAGCTCCTGCATCTTCTTTTCCGTCGATTGTGATGATGTGCATTAGATTACTTCACATGCCTCTTGGTATACTTCTTTTATTATATCCTGTATTGTTGACTTTTGCAAATCAATNTCAGACTCTTCCACATATCTATTTAATATCGAAAGAGTGTCTTCAGATTCAAATGCTTCAAACTCTTCGTTCTCTTGTAGTTGAAAGTTCTCAAGTATCTTAAGTTCATGAACATCTGATGCATATATCTTATCAATATATCTCTCAAACTTTTTAGGATCTGTTTTTTTACGAACAATTAACTTTAATATCTTACCTGCAAACTCTCTTGTATCAAGAAGCTGTGCATCATCATCTTCATAATATAGATTCAAAAATATACTGTATGGATTATTGTAAGGTGTATGCTTCATCGTATCAGTATCAAGTATATGAAAACCACGATTATCTCCTACATCATTCCAATATATTTCATATGGATTTCCTAAGTAATAAACCTTTCCATTATCAGATCTTGTGTGATAGTGTCCTGAGTAAACTCTCTCAAACTTATCAAATATTTTGACATCAGTTCCTTTATCCATAAAAAATCCCTTGTTCATCTCAAATCCTTTACATTCAAGATGTCCCATCACACAAGGTGATTTTGATTTACTGATCACCTCCATTGTTTGCTCTTCATTATCAGAGTTTATCCAAGGTATTAGTAACACACTTAACTTATCTAACTTAATGTCTGTTGCTTCTGAATATACTTTTACATTATCATATTCTCGGAGTAAAAGATCAACAGCATTTATCTCATTCGTATTCTTATAGTAAGCTGTATGATTACCAACTATCGTATGCACNGTGCAACCCATCTGCGCGAGACGATCATAGTAATGNTCTTTTGCCCATGATAATGCAGCAAAGTCAATACCNTTTCGACTATCAAAGGTATCTCCCATATCTACAATCGTAGTAATTCCCTCTTTTTCTANAGTNGGGAAGAATACATCATTATAAAATTTAAGAAAGAAATCATGAAATACCTTTGAATTTTTACGACATCCAAAGTGTTGNTCAGTTATTATCGCAATCTTCATTAATTACGCAGCTTGGAATGAACAGCATCTTTAATTTGATTATAGTCTGAAGTAGTCATTCCGTCAACCTTATCACCATGCATAACTTCATCGTATCCCGATCTCTCTAGGATTTTATTTTTGATGTCAAGTTGTCTTTTTTCTCTTTGTATTCTGCGGAGAAATGCATAATGTATAATCTGCGTAAAGTAAGCAAAAGGATTNTTGGATTTCTCAGGATTAAANTTATGNATGTATTGAACGCAATTTTCGATTCCATCNGAGATCATATCCTCCTTAAACATGTAGTTTACAAAGTTNGGTTTAAATGATAAATGATTTGCNATNTTTAAAAAACAATCACCAATNTATCTTGGNATNACTGGTTTTGGTTTGTTCTGTATTTNTGCGATCTCTACATCTTCTCTGTATTTAATTAAAGCAGCTAAAAACTCTTTGTTATTTACATAATGTTCAGATCTTTTCCGTTTAGGCATATTCCTAATAAGAGCCATAATTATAATCCTTATTATGTAGAAAGTATAACATTTATACCATAAAAAGGCAAGCACTTGACAACATATCAAAATATGTGTACAATAACCTTTGTAGAGGTTTAAGGATATTAGCCCTTTGATTCTTTAGATTTATATAGTTTCTCTAGTATATCCTTTGCATCATTTACTGTTGAAATATATCCCATTTTACGACTTAATTTAGGTTCATTNTTTTTTGATCGAGTGGTATCTCTNAACCATCTTTGATACATTGATATCATTTCAACATCAGATGATTCTGACATTGTTAATACTTCACTCAAATCCACCATAAACATATCGTCCTTACTNGTTTTAAGCCATGGTTCNACCTTATATCCTGTCATTCCATTTTTACTTTTAACTTCACTNACCATNATTGGATTCGATACTAATAATACAGTTCGATTTACTTCTTCAGAGGCAGCAACTTTTGCAAAGATCTCCTCTCCACTTTTAAATTTGATAGTAGCGTAAAAGTCGTCTTCNATCATTTGTCTTTGAGTTGTATTGTTATTATATCATAGTTAAAGTTTTCTTCATTATAAATCTTAATTCTTTCAATAAGATGATTCAATGTGTAATTTTTCCTTGATTTAACTGAGCAGTCATCAGAGATATCGTATAGAATAGCTTTGGCTTTGTTAGTTCCTTTTCGGAGAACTCTTCCAATGCTTTGGAGGTTTCGTATTCTGGACTTTGAAGGAGAGGCGAAAACAATATTATGCAAGTTTTTAATATTGATACCTGTTGAAAATGTGCCATAAGATGCAACAATGATAGCATTCACTTCTCTCTCAGTGATCTCTCGAATCTGTTCTCTTTCTTCAGCATCCACACCACCATGAACAAAGAAAACTTTTCGCTCATCACTCTTGTTTGTATTTATCATACTGTATAGCACTGAACCATGGGCTTGTACTCTACTATACAAAATGAGTGTATTACCTTTAAGATCAAGTGCTAAGTTTGTAATAAATTTATTTCTCTGTTCATGAGATATTANATATTCAATCTCATCATTATATGTTTCAAANTTTTGTGGTGGGTGTTTGAGAACTAAACANTGAATATCTAACTGTGAAAGATGNCCTTGTTTCATNAGTTCTTCTGTTTTAGTCACCTTGTATGATGGGCCAAACAGTCCCTCTAAGACCCATTTATGCGTCTGTGTGCCGTCTAAAGTTCCTGTGAATCCAAACCTATACTTTGCATGATGTAATTTTGTCATTATAGATATTAGTGACTTACTTTTAAATAAGTGAGCTTCATCACCAATCACNACGTTATAATCTTCAAAAAAAGTTCTGTCTAGTTTATAGACTGANTGCCATGTTGTAATTGTAACTGGANACTCATTGGTCTTTTCTTTACCNGAATATATTCTGTGACAGTATGACTCAGAATCCCAACCATAATCCTGAAAATCCTTATACATCTGCTCTACGAGAGATGTCGTTGGAACAACTAGGAGGATTTTTTGACGTTTATCTACGTAGTATCTTACGACAGAGTAAATCATCAAAGATTTTCCTGAAGCAGTCGGTGATATCAATAGCTTTCTATTGTGCTTTAAAGCATCGTATACTCCATCAACTTGGTATTTCCTTGGAGGATGAGAACAAATAGAACTCATATAATCCTTTACACCTTCATATGAGATATTATCATTTTGTTCAAAAGGAACTCCATAATATTCATTGTCTTGAAATTTATATGTATAATCGTGTCTCTTACAAAATGCGATGATTCGATCTAATAGACCAACATAGATCCTCTTTGATCGTAAATCAAATAAATGTATTTCACCATTCCAATTACGATTCCGATATTGAGGCATAAACTTTGCACTCTCAACTTGGAATGTGAAGTGATCTCTTAACTCATATTCAATATGAGGATCTGCTTTGACTCTAAGAAATACTTCATTCGCTTTGGATATGACAACATTAGCAGAAGTGTTTATCACATAGATCCATGAATCTATATGTATTTATCACCCCATTCCAGCGTTAAATCTCATAAACTCAATCGCATTTTTGATTTGATATGTGCGGTTCTGTATAACTTTTAGTATACTTTCTAAGTATGTAAGCATAGTGTCATAGTATTCAATCTTCAAAGATGCGTTGGATAGTTTCTCATCTGCATCCAAATACTTTGTCATTGTATCTTTATCTCTTATCTTTTTTGGAAAAGGATTNTGAATGTAAACATCAGGATCAGCCTTACCACTAAAGTATTCATATCTCTCATGTCTTATATTTTTTCTCTGTTGCTCTGCTTTTTTTCTNAGTAAAAATATTGTATTGTATATCTGAAANTATTTTGCATGTAGTGATGGTATATTCAAAGATTCATCGTGTAGGTTGTCTCGGTCTATTTTTGCATCTTTTTCCCACATTTCTTGAATCGTATCAAGATCAAAGGTCATTTCCCTCCAAATCGGTAATATTNTACATGGTGTATTTAAAACTTACATCTGCTGTAAAGTATTCAATATCAGTATCTGTAGCATCAAATGATAAAGTTGTNAAACTGTANGGCCATANNTCAGTNAATTTAACATTGAATTTTGCTACAAGNTTGCTGCTAAGTATNTGTAATGTNCCATCAGAATANATGTCNTGTCCTGACTGACNATAGTTTCTTTTTGGTGTNTGNCCACTTNNTTCCCAATCACGAAACTCTTGAACAGTTTCTGGGAATCCTAATCCACGAAGCCATTTTTGAATCTCCATGTAATTAGTTAAGTCTTCATCAACAAGAAATCTAATATTTAAGTCTCCAAAATCAATCTTATCTCCGGGGACTGGAATGTCTCTGAGATAGTTTGGTTGATTTGCAACACCTAAATTTAAATCTGGAATGTTTGCACTATTGCAGAAGTAAGCAACACCGGGACTTCGTTTAAGATTAAACTTAAAGCCAACTGGTGCAAGGAAATTCCTATTATCAATTTGTGATGGACGGGTTGCCATTAGTTCTGAGCAGGTCTCCTCTAGTATTTATTATAGCATAAAAAAAGAGACCCGTGAAGGGTCTCCTGAAAGATATAAGCATCTTGCTTACATAAGGTTTTTAACAGCAACACGTCTGTAGTAACGGTTAGCGTTAACACTAAGGATACCGCTTCCTGCCTGTGTTCCTTCTGCGAATGGGTTAGCAACCATACCATAACGAGTCTTAAACCCGATTTTTGGTTGGAAACTATTTTCTCCCACTGCACGAACCATCTGTAGTGGAACGTAAGGACAGTAGAACAGTCCAGCATCATATGGTGAAGTACCTTTGTAACCAACGACATAGTACTGATTACCACCTGTAGGTGCAGCGTTAGCAGCAGTTAGGTTTGCAGCATATGGGTCGATGTATACTCTGAACTTACCTTGTAATGTACCAGCAAATGTATTACCAGTGTCATCAACGTTAAGGTTAGCGTTAAGAGCAGGTGTGTAGTCAAGTACACCAGCCATTGTTAGTGCAGAAGCAACGTCTGCAGAACATAGGATGATGTTACCCTTTCCGCGACGAGTTCTTTGTGCGATTGCGTTTGCATCTCTTTCGATCTGGAACAATAGTCCTTTGAATTTCTCAACAGACCATCTTCCGTTTGAGTCGATGTCAAGGTCGAATACACCAGCGGTTGCAACGTTTTGTACAGCACCTTGCTCTGCAGTCTTATAGATTGTTCTGATAACTTCTCTGTTTATCTCAGCAAGTATCTCAGTTGATAAGATGTTAGCAAGTTCTGCTTCAGCGTTTAAACCGTGGATTGCCTTAAGGTCTTGAGCAAGTTCTAAACTGTACTCTGCCTTTAGTGC
>FUFK010048610.1_pt1 | contig 11786 bp, 16 predicted proteins | sample 1021851 | NCBI WGS metagenome assembly FUFK01 (sample SAMEA51879418, study PRJEB19060) | metagenome
GCAACAACAGGTGATTTAGAAACAGTTAGCGTTAGTTTTATNACTTCTGGTGCTATCACCAACGCTGCATAATGCCAAAAGGTTCTTATTCAGGTAAACAGCGTAAATTAGCTAGGGTTGCTCCTCCTAGAGATAAAATTACGTCTGCTGATTTTAAAAAGCTACGTTCTAAGAAAAAAAAGAAAAAAAAGTGAAACTAACTCCTCGCCAAAAAACTTTATTATCTAAGCACTCTGAGCATCATAGTGCAAAGCACATGGAGTTTATGAAAAGGCGAATGAGAGCAGGAGATACTTTTACTCAAGCCCATAAAAAGGCACAAGCAAAGGTGGGCAAATGAGAAAGAAACGTAAACAAGTAAATTTAAGTGTAGGCAGAGGAGAAAAGTCTAAAACTGGTGGACTTACCGCAAAAGGTCGTGCAAAATACAATCGTGCTACTGGTAGTAATTTAAAAGCACCAGTTACAGGAAAAGTAAAACCTGGCAGCAAAGCAGCTAAAAGACGAGCATCTTTCTGTGCAAGGATGAAGGGTATGCCTGGGCCAATGAAAAAACCTAACGGTAAACCTACCAGAAAGGCGTTAGCATTAAGAAAATGGAGGTGCCGTTAAATGACATACGCATTACCAGGGATGCTAAAAACCAGCATTACCGCTACTACATACATTGGTAGTACTGATAGTCCTTTTACTAGAAACAGGGCAGTATTGGATATGATGAAGGGTTGGGANATAATGAAAGCTGTNANTGAAGGNACAGAATATNTNAGAGANAANAGNGAAGCATTTTTACCNNTNGAACCAAGAGAAGATTATGATGCNTACCTTGCAAGAGTAAANAGNTCAGTNTTNAGTCCATTTACNCAGAGATTAATAAGAGCAGCTACAGGTTTAGTTCTTCGTAAACCTATTACTTTAACAGGCGATCCATACTGGACAGAGATGTTTAAAATGGATGTTGATGGTTGTAAGTCGGATTTAGATGAATATGCAAGAAGATTATTAATGTGTTCTCTTACTTATGGTCAAAGTCATATTCTTGTTGATTACCCTGCACCTGGAGGAGCAGTAAGTTTAGCTGAAGAGCGTTCACAAAACCGTAGACCTTATTGGATAGAAGTCGATCCAACAAACATTTACGGTTGGAGATTAGATAGAGAATCTAATTATGGAAATCTTGTACAAGTAAGGATTGCAGAGAAAGCTGTATTACCTGATGGTGCTTTTGGTGAAAAAATATATGATCAAATGAGAGTTATAGAGCCTGGTCGTTATCGTGTCTTTAGAAAAAAACAGACAATAGAAGATATGTATGAAGAGAACGATGGAACATACGCTGGTAATATGTCTAGCCCACCAAACGAAAAGGATTTTGAATTATCAGAATCAGGACAATTCTCCTTAGGCGAAATACCTTTAGTTACTGTTTATTCTGGCAAAGTAGATAATATGACAAGCAAACCACCTTTATTGGATATTGCTTATTTAAATCTTGCTCATTTTCAAAGACAAGCTGATTTAATACATAGTTTGCACGTTGCATCTCAACCAATGCTGGTAATGGAAGGATATGATGACCAGACCAAAGACCTTGCTATATCTGTAAATTATGCGATGGCAACTCAGCCAGGCAATAAAGTTTACTATGTAGAACCAGCTTCTAGTGCTTTTGATGCTCAATCAGCAGAAATAAAAGAACTACAAATGCAAATGGCTACTCTTGGTATTAGTACTCTTAGTCAACAGAAATTTGTAGCTGAATCTGCTGACGCTCGCAGACTAGATCGTGTTGATACAAATTCAATGCTTGCAATGGTTTCTATGGAATTAGAGCAAAAATTACAAAAAGCGTTTAACTTATCTGCTGAATATGTCGGAATTGAACCACCAGAAGTAAAAATTAGTAGAGATTTTGATATTGAAAGGCTAATTGGACAAGATATTACAGCTTTAACTTCATTATTTGACCAGCAAGTGATTGATAGAGAAGAATTTAGAGATATTCTTGTTCAAGGTGAAGTTTTACCTAATGCAAATGAGGTCAAACCTGAATAGTTTGTTACAATGATAGTTAAGTACATATAACTTATGGGCAAACATCTAGATTATGTTCAACAATCTGATGGAACATATAAGTGGCAACTGGCAGAAATCCCTGCTGTTAAATCCACTCCAGCAGAGAAAACAAAACCAGAAGCTAAAAAAAAGCCTTCTAAGAAAAAAACTACAAGTCCACTTTCTGACTAATTCATGGCAATCGAAGAAAAAGTAGTTCAGCCCGAGTCTGTGACTCCTGCTGATCAGCCCGTGGCTGAAACTCCTTCACAACCACAAGCACCAAGTTTAGATTCTGTAAAAGCAGAATATGAAGCAAAATTAGCTGCTGCTCAAAAAGAAGCTGCTGAAGCTCAAGAAAAATTTCAAGGAATAAAAGGTAAACTTGATGAGGTTTACAAACAAAAAGAAGAAAAACGTACCAAAGAGCTAGAAGATCAGGGACAGTACAAAACTCTCTGGGAAGAAGCTAATAAAACTGCACAAGATAAAGATGCACAGATTAATAGCTTGTCTCAGCAGTTACAAGATATGAAAACTTCTAATGAAGTTGCATCTACAAAGCAGACAGCACTTGCAGCTATCAGTAATCTTGGTGCGATTAACGCAGAACAAACCTTGTCATTACTACAAAATAAGCTACAAAAAAACGCTGAAGGTAAGGTAGTAATCATAAATGGCGGTGTAGAGCAAGATTTAGGAGCCTATCTCACAAGTCTCAAAAATCCTGGTAGTGGTTGGGAACATCATTTCAAGCCAAGTTCTGCTGCTGGTATGGGTGCAAAGCCTAGTCCTGTAGGAAATGTGTCAGGTGGAACAGATAATCCCTGGAGTACTGGCAATTTGACGCAACAGCTTATAATGGAGAATGAGAACCCCGACCTCGCAGCCGTGCTGAAGAGGGAGGCTCAAAAGAAATAGTTAGTTTCTGTGAGACTAACGCCTTAATCCGTGATTAGGGTATCGCAAAAGTAACAAGGAGATCTGAATGGCTGCTCCATTTCAGAACTATTCGGGCGGTGTCCTATTAGCGGACATCGTAAAGAGAAATAATCTCAGCACATACGTTTCCGAAGCTATAAAAGAGCGTAGTGCATTTATTAAATCTGGTGCTATCACTCGTAATTCTTTATTGGATGCTGGTGAAGGTGGTACTAGAATCCAAGTTCCTGAGTTTAACCCAATCGCTCCAACAGAAGAAATTCTAACTGGTGCTGCAAACTGGGGTACATCTACTGCTGGTTATTTAACACCACAGAAAATTGGTACAGGAACACAAATTGCAACTATCTGTCATAGAGCATTTGCTTATGCTGTNGATGATNTNGCTGTNTTAGCTGCTGGTGAAGATCCAATGGGTCACATCAGAAATCAACTTGCAGATGCAATTAANAAATTGAACTCTGTTCGTTTNTTTGAAACTCTNACTGGTTTNTTCCANACTGCTCTTAATGNTCATCGNCTTGAGAAGCAAATCGGTAGNTCTAGTGCTACTGCTGAAGCAAACTATCTTACTGCTGCTACTGTTGCAGAAGCTCGTTCCCTTTTAGGAGAAAGAGGAGAAGAACTTGATCTTCTTATAGTTCACCCTGCGGTTGCTTACTATCTATACCAAGTAGGTCTACTAACATTCTCAACTTCTGCCTTATCAACTGGTACAGGTATTACTTGGGGTGGTGGTGGAGTTGGTGTAACTGACAGATCAATCGGTCAGTTCGCTGGTTGCACAGTTGTAATNGACTCTCAGGTAAACATCAACGATCCAACATCTACTGGTAATCGTCAGGAGTTCCGTTGCTACTTAATGAAGTCAGGAGTAATTCTTGAAGGTCAGCAATCTGAGCTNNGTATTGAAGCAGAAAGAAACATCTTATCTAANCAAGATGTTATGTCTGTTGANTACCATANTGCTTATCATGTTATGGGTACTAAGTGGACTTCAGCTTCTGATAACCCTGCTAACTCAGCACTTAGAACAGGTTCTAACTATGGTGTAACTTATGATATTGATCAGATTCCTATGGTTGAAATCTTTGTAAACACACCATTATCAAATGGTCTTAAGTCTTAATTTATTTTAAGATTAGATTGGCAGTGGTCATGCCATTTAAAAACCTCATCAATTATTGGTGGGGTTTTTTCTTTACGCTACAATAAAACTAAATTACTTTATCAATCGTGGCAGCTACCATAAATGCAACTATAAAAAGTGAAACTGCTAATAGTTATGTCACATTGACAGAAGCTAATAGTTATTTTGAAACAGTTCCAGATTCTTCAACCTGGACTAATAAAACAGATGATCAGAAAAATAGATCATTGATAGCTGCTACAAGATGGATTGATACTTTTGTATTTCAAGGAGACAGATGTGATGAAGATCAGGCATTGAAATTTCCTAGAACTAATTATCAAGTGGATAGAGTTGAGTTGAGTTGTTCAACTATTCCAAATAATATTAAATACGCACAATATGAATTAGCTAGAGCTTTGGCAAATGATACTGATGCTATTACAGGTACTACTGGTAAAGATGGTAATTTTGAAGAAGTTAAATTAGGAGATATTCAAGTTAAATACAATACTGCAAGTCAGGGAACTGGAGCTATAAATAATATTATGGATGTTTATCCTTGGTTACAAAGTTATCTTGGAGCATATATGCTTGGTGGAGCTGGCACTTTTCAGATGAGGGTAGTTAGAGGATAATGGCAGGTCAATTAGATTCATTATTAAAAAGTGTAGCTAAACAAGTTGTTGCTGATCTAGGTAGTTTTTTAGATTCAACTATTGTCTATACAAAAAAAGGAGTCTCTAGTTATAACGTAGAAACAGGACAAAATATTACTGTAGATACAACTTATTCAGATTTAAAAGTTCCTGTTGAGTTTGTTCAATCTACAGAAGATGATGGTAGAGAAAAAAGAGAAGCAAAAATATATATTACACCTGATTTAATTGGCAATAATCAACCTACTTTTGATGATGAAATTACATTAACTTATGCTGGATCTACAAGAGTAGGACAGATAATTAATATAGATACGAGACAAGGTGGGCAAACTTATTTGTTTACTATTCTTGTGAGATTCTAATGGCTAAAGATTTTTTAAAAGCAAATCCAGCAAAAGAATTTGAAAATCAATTAAATGCAGATTTAAATACTTTTGTTAGAGAAGCACTTATAAAATTATCAAGAAAAGAAAATCCATATAGTCCTATAGATACTGGTTTTTTTGCTTCTAGTTGGACAGTTGGTCGATCTAGACCTGTTCCCGAAGATAGAAGAGAAAATGTTGCTCCGTGGAGTAATATCAAACCAACAAAAAGAGGAGATACATCTCCTCAAGCCAAAGTCGAACCTAGATTTATTAATAATATTAATTATAATTTTAAAATTTATGAAAGGTTTTATATAGGTAATAAGGCAAAATATGCAGCTTATGCTTTGGCTTCTTCAAGAAATCATATAGTAAGATATTTTAAACAGGATTTTAAATTTGATATGGATAGAATATTTTCAGATAGAAAATCAAAAATTGGATTGGCTCTTGAGTCTTTCAAGGGTGGTCAAGGTGGTATTGGTCAATTTGCTGATCCTAATAGAAGCTTTGTAAGCTATACCAATGTTACAGATGTGCCTGATTCTCCACAGTAATGACTTTAGTAAACACCAGAGCAGCTTTTGAAAAAGCAGTAACAGATGCAGTTGCAGACGTTGATCCAACTGTAGAAATGATTTATGACAATATGGTTTATAAGACTCCTGGTAAAACTAAAAAATATATTGTCATGTCAATAGATTTTGCACAGGCAACAATTCAAAATCAAGGTGCTGCTTCTGATTTTTACTCTGGTGTGGTTTTATGTAATATTTATGTTCCAAAAGGTAAAGGTTCAGCTGTTTTATCAAAATTAGGTGAAGCTGTTATAGATGGCCTTACTTCTGTTAATGCTTCTGGATATACAGATACTTTCAGTTGTTCGCCAAGAGTTGCTGATATTTCTGGTCCTGCTCCTGTTGATACTGATGATTCTTCACACTTTTTGGGCTTAATATCTTGCCAATTTACCGCAAACGCTTAGTATACTAAAGTAGGTATACTAATTTTATGACTAGAGCAGTTGATCTTTTAAAAAACAAGTTTGGAGTTTCTCAACTTTATAAACATGATGTAAAACAAAACGATGAAATTATTCTTAGTGTTTACTGGCATCCTTTAACTATTGCAGAAAGAGAATCAATCCAGAAAAAAAGTGGTTCTGAAGATGCTAATAATTATGCTCTTCAATTAATGATAGAAAAAGCATTAGATAAAGATGGTAATAGATTATTTTCTGATGGAGATAAAGCTTCTTTGCGAAGAGAAATAGAAGCAAATATTTTGCAAGAAATACAGTTAGCAATGATAGAAGCTGGTATAAATAAGGAGGTTGAAACAGCGAAGGCTGATTTGAAAAGCAAATAATGATTGGCGATTTATATATTCATTAGCAAAAGAACTTGGTAAAACTGTTAATGAATTATGTAAAGAGCTTACAGTAGAAGAATTATTAGGTTGGATTGCGTATAACGATTTAGAACGAGAAGATTATGAAAAACAAAGAGATCAAACTCAAAGGTCTAGTGCTTTAAGAACTAAAAAGAGGTAATATAAAAGAAATGTTTTGATTTTCTTGATAAGTGGCTGCTAATTACGGAATAAATCTTGAAGTAAGAATAAAAGCACAAAAGCTTAAGATATTTAATGATCGAATAAAAAATACACAAGATCGAGTAAAAAAAGCTAATGAATTTCTTGATAATCTTGCTAAAAGTGTTGATGGAAAAGCAGTTCCAAGTATAAGTAATTTATCAAAAACATTAAATGAAGCTAATAAAGCATTTAGAGATGCTGCTGTTGGTACTCCACAGGCAAAAAGAGCAGCAGAAGATTATGCAAAAGCCACTAAATTAGTTAATGAAACTTTACGAGAACAAAATTTATTATTAGAAGATGCACAATTAAAACTTAATAAAAGACCTGGATTACAAAATAAATTTACTACAACATCATCTCCTTTTGCTGCATCAAGAGATTTTTTGGGTCGTAGTAATGCAGAAATAAATGCTTTGTTAGATGACAAAGCTGATCTTGTGATGAAACAACAAGAAGAAGCAAAAGCAGTTCAAAATGCTTTAAAACCTACATTGCAAGGGAATAGATTACAACAACAACAAAATGCAACTATTAATAAACAGTTAGATGAAAGAGCAGAATTATATATGATTCAAAATCAAGAAATAAAAGATATTGCAAATACTATTAGAACAAAAAAAATTAAAGAGCTAGAAGCAGAGGCAAAAATTCAAAATGAGATTTTAAATGCAAGAGCAAAACAGGTGAAATTAGATAGAGATGAAACTCAAAGAAGAAGAAGTAGAGAAAGTATAGCAAGAAGGCGAGATTTATTAGAACAACCAAGAGCAAGATTTGCAAGATTTAGAAGAGGAAGAACTCGTGGTGATAGAGCAATTAGAAGCCAGGCATTATCAAATGCACTTATTGGTGGAGCTTTTCCTCTATTATTTGGTCAAGGATTAGGTGCTGCTGCTGGTGGTGGTTTAGGTGGTGGTGCAGGTGGTATTTTAGGAGGACAATTTGGATTTGCATTATCTCTTGTTGGTACATCTGTTGGTGCTGCTTTAGATAGATTAGTACAAGGTTTAAAGGATTTTGGTAGTGCATTAAAAACAACTGATGGTGCTTTAAAATTAATGACAGAACGTAATCTGTTTAGTAGTAAAGCAATAGAAAAACAAGCAGAAGCATTAAAAAGACAAGGAAGGCAAGCAGAATTAAATGAACTTATTACTAGAGATTTAAGTAATTCATTAGGTGCAGTTGCTGTAAAAGATGTTCAAAAATTTAGTACAGAAATGGAAGAATTATCAAGAATGTTTGGAATATTAACGACACAATTTCAAATATTAGCAGCAGGGCCATTAACAAAAATTGTTGATCTTATAAATACTGTTGTCGGCAGACAAGTCTTAGAATCAAGAATTGCAAATCAATTAAGAGCTTTACGAAAAAAAGATCCCGAACGTTATAAACAATTTATAAAAGATAATCCTCGAACTGCAAAAGAATTTGGTTTGGGTCTATTATCTGGAACATTAAAAGACCGAACTGGTATAGGTTTTATAGATTCTGACAGAGCAGCAGGATTTAATTTCGGAGGAAGAACTGATGAATCACTTAAAGGAATATCTTCAAATTTAGATTCAATATTAAAACAATCAGGAATAAATTCTAATTTATTGTTGGGTGGTAATGATCCAGATGAAATAATAAAAGTTTTTCAAGCTGAAGAAGGTAATCTAAGAAAAAAACAAGACGCTTTAAATAGTTCTTTTGGAATTGAATCTGCAATAGCTGTAATTAAAGAAAATAATAGTCATCTTGATGATAAAGCATTAAATGATTTAACAACTAAAGTAAGAAAACAATTGGAAATTAATGAAAAATTAGAAATTGAAAATTTCAAATTACAAATAACTTTGGATCTTTACAACAATATTGCTTCTTCCATTGAAAATGGAATTGTTTCTGCTATTGAAGGAGCAATACAAGGAACAAAAACTTTAGGTGATGTTGCTCGTAGTGTGTTTGCAGAAATACAAAGATCATTAATTAGATTTGGTGTAAATGCTTTTCTTGGTGGACTTCCTGGAATTGGAAAGTTCTTTAGAGCAAATGGTGGTCCTGTTAGCACAGGGAAGAGTTATGTGGTTGGAGAACGTGGGCCAGAAATGTTTGTTCCAAATGCAGGTGGTCGTATAGTTCCTAATTCTGATATGGGTGGTTCAACAAATGTAGTAGTAAATGTAGATGCTTCTGGTTCTTCTGTACAGGGTGATGAACAACGAAGTAGAGAACTTGGTCGGCTTATTTCAGTTGCAGTACAATCTGAAATAATACAACAAAAAAGACCAGGAGGATTACTTGCATAATGGCTACGTTCCCTTCAATAAAACCTACTTACGGCCAACAGAAAACATCAACACCATTAACTCGTACTATTCGTTTTGCTGATGGTTATGAACATCGTATAACTTTTGGTCTTGCACAACATCAAAATCCAAAAACTTTTAATTTTACTTATAACGTATCAGAAACAGAAGCAGATACTATAGAAACATTTTTAGACGCAAGAGCAAACGATAACGATAGTTTTGATTTACCTGTTGATTATTTACCTGGCGAGGATTCTACTAAATTTAAGTTTGTTTGTGAAACGTGGAGTAAGTCGATACCTTTTAAAAATAGAGCTACTATTCAAGCAACTTTTAGACAAGTATTTGAACCTGCATCATAATGTCAGTAAATTCAGCAGTATTTAGTAATTTACAATCTATTAATCCATCAGCGATTATTGAATTATTCACTCTTCAGTTATCTACTGCATTACATGGTGCAAATACAATTTATAGATTTCATGCTGGTAGCAATTTAAATGCTAACGGAAAAATAGTATGGGTTGGTAATGACTATCTTAGATTTCCTATACAAGCATCGGGTTTTGCTTTTCAGCGTGGACAGTTACCTAGACCTAAAATAACAATTAGTAATGCTACAGGATTAATTTCATCAATACTTTTATCTGTTAATGAAACAACTGCTGGTAATGATCTAACAGGAGCTACTGTTACAAGAATAAGGACATTAGCTAAATTTATAGATGCTGTTAATTTTGCTGACGGAACAAATGCTACAGCAGATAATACAGCAGAATTTCCTAGAGAGGTATATTCTATTGATCGTAAATCTACAGAAACTAGAGAAGTTGTTGAATTTGAACTTGCTGCTCCTACAGATTTAGCAGGAGTGCGAATACCAAAACGCCAAGCAACACGATCTATATTTCCTTCTATTGGTACGTTTGTAGGATGACTTGGAAATATAAAGCACTACTTCATGCACAACGAGAAGATCCAAAAGAATCTTGTGGTTTGTTGCTAAATATAAAAGGTAAGGAAAGGTATTTTCCTTGTCGTAATCTTTCTATGACCGAGCATCAATGTTTTATTATCGACCCAGAAGATTATGTAAAGGCAGATAATACTGGCGAAATAGTTGGAGTAGTTCACAGTCACCCCATTACCCCACCTAATCCTAGTCAGGCAGACAAAATTGGTTGCGAAGATAGTAATTTACCTTGGTACATTGTTAATCCAAAAACAGAACAATGGGCTTATTTAGAGCCTTGTGGATACAAACCACCTTTATTAGGCCGTCAGTGGGTTTGGGGTATTACAGATTGTTGGAGTTTAGTAAGAGATTGGTATAAAGAAGAAAGAAATATTGAACTTAGAGATTGGGAAAGACCTACAACATTACAAGAATTTAACAATAAACCCTTGTTTGAAGCCTGTGCTTGGCGAACTAATTTTAGAGAACTTAGACCTGATGAAAAATTACAAGATGGAGATGTTTTATTGATGAGCATTTTGCACCCAACTTTAAATCATGTAGCATTATTTTTTAAAGGAGATGTTATTCACCATTTAACCGATAGACTATCTTGTAGAGAGCCTTACTCTGAATGGTTGTTAAAATGTACAGGAAAGAGGTATCGCTATGCTTCGTAAATTAAAGTTATATGGACAGTTGGCAGAATTTATCGGACATAAAGAGTTCGAGATAAAAGTTAATAGTGTTTCTCAAGCTGTAAGTTTTTTAGTGCATAACTTTCCAGAAGTAGAACGTTTTATGAGTCCTAAATATTATCAGGTAAAAGTTGGTAATTATGATATTGATGAAAGTGAATTAGCATATCCTGTAGGACAAGAGGATATACATTTTATTCCAGCTATCAGTGGTGCAGGTCGTGGATTTGGAAAAGTATTGTTAGGTGCAACATTAATAGGTTTTGCTTTTATGAATCCAGCGTTAGGATTTAGTTCTTTTGCTAAAACTCAAGCTGCTGGCATTACTGCATTTGGTCAATTAGGATTTTTAACTAAAGCAGCAGTATATGTTGGTGCTTCTTTAGTTTTACAAGGAGTTTCTGAATTATTATTTCCATTACCAGAGCCACAGAAGTTTAATTCAGAAGAAGATCCACAGTTATCTTTTAATTTTAGTGGGGTTCAAAATACATCAAGGGCTGGCACTCCCGTTCCAATAGTTTATGGTGAAATAATTACAGGAAGTGTTGTAATAAGTGCAGCGATTGACACTAATCAGGTAGAAGCATGACAGAAGAAACTAAACTTATTAGAGGATCTGGAGGCCCACCTGCTCCACCCCCACCTCCTTATCGTGCTCCTGATACTTTACATAGTAGAAGTTTTGCTACAGTTCAAGATTTAATATCTGAAGGCGAGATAGAAGGTTTTGCGAGTGCATCAAAAGAGGGACTTACAAAAGGAACTACAGCTTATGACAATGCAAGTCTAAAAGACGTATTTCTTGATGATACTCCAATATTAAATTCAACAGCTACAAGTGCTAGTCCTGCTGATACTGACTTTAATTTTCAAGATGTAACCTTTAAATCTAAGTTTGGAACGTCAAGTCAAACTGCGATGAGTGGTATTCCTGCTGAAAGCAGATCACCAACTGCGGTTGGAACTACTGTAACCACATCTGCTCCTGTAACTAGGCAAGTCACAAATACTGATGTAGATGCGATTATTGTTACTTTAACTTGGCCTCAAATACAGGTAGCTGAAGATGATGGTG
>FUFK010070349.1_pt1 | contig 11786 bp, 14 predicted proteins | sample 1021851 | NCBI WGS metagenome assembly FUFK01 (sample SAMEA51879418, study PRJEB19060) | metagenome
TCGGTGGGATTTTCCTGAGTTGAAGGCAGTTGCGCAGGAGCAGTATGCAGAGTTTAGTCCTGACATGGTGTTGATTGAGGCTCAGGCGAGTGGTACGCCGCTGACGCACGAGTTGAGGGCGATGGGGATTCCTGTGGTGAATTATCGGCCTTCCAGGGGCAATGACAAGATGACTCGTGTGCATGCGGCGAGTCCTGTGTTTGAGGCTGGGATGGTATGGGCGCCTGATCGTGTGTTTGCGGACGAGGTGATTGAGGAGTGTGCGGCATTTCCGTTTGCACCGCACGATGATTATGTAGACACTACGACGCAGGCGATATTAAGATTCCGGCAGGGTAACTTCATCAATCTTTATTCTGACGAGGATGAAGAGGAAGTGTACCGAGAAAGGCGCGCATATTATTAAGCCCCCATACGGGCATGCCCTACGGGGAAAGGAGATCTCTCATGGCAAAGTTAAGAAAGCTTTTAAAGGGTGCTAAGTCACTTTTAGATGATGCTGCTGAAAGTGTTGGCACTTCGACTATGCGTCGAACAAGACGCCAAACGAAACGCCCATCCAATGTTGTTCAACGAGACGCTAAAACTGGTCGAGTTCGTTCTGTTTCTCGTGGTGAGCGAGTCAAGCGAGGTAAGGACATTGGCAAGACTGTTGGCGCAACCACAGGGGTTGTTGGTGCAGGTGCTGCAGCGGCAACAGGCGCCAAGTCTTTAGATCCATCTTCTAAGTCTGACAAGAAAGAAAGCAAATCTTCTACAGCTAAGACGCGAAGCCAGACTGCAGGTAAGAAGAGTACGATCAAGAAAGAGCGTATTGGTTCGGGAAAGAACATGTACATGCTTGATGGTCGTTTGAATATTTCTAAAGAGAATCTCAAAGACAGTGGTATGACTCTTACGGAATATGCCAACTACATGCAAGATAACAATAAGCGTCCGCCAAAGGCGAAGCTAGGTGGGAAGTTTGGCGAAACAAAATCTGCGTATGCGAAAGGCGCGAAGAAAAAAGCCATGGGCGGCATGATGAAATCCAAGATGGCGTCTAAGGGTGGTGCGAAAGGTGGCCGTATGCCCACAGGCATGAAGCTAGGCGGAACCGCCTCAAAGAAGTTCCCTGACCTTAGTGGTGACGGCAAGGTCACACAGAAAGATATCTTGATGGGCAAGGGCGTCATTAAGAAACAAGCAGGCGGCATGATGAAGTCGAAGATGGCTTCAAAGGGTGGTGCCAAAGGCGGACGTAAGCCCGGTGGTATGCAGGCTGGTGGTATGGCTAAGAAAGGACCGAAGGGTTACGCAAAAGGCGGCGCTGCGACCAAGAAGGGCATGGCTAAGGGTGGTACTAGCAAGAAGAGAGCAGTATCACGCAAGCCTCGCGGTGTAGGTGCTGCGCTTCGTGGATACGGCAAGGCGATGAAAAAATGAGCAAGATCGATACGCTTATAAAGCTGGCAGGCAAGTTCAAGTCGGACTTACGCCAGCAATATAAAGATTCGATGGGTTACCCTGATGCTGGCGAGATTGCCCGTAGAAAAGGCATGGGCGAAAAGTCTCCAAGAGAAAAAATCAACGAAGCATTCAATTACATTGAAAGTTCAAAAAGTCCTGATCAGGCGAGAAACAGGGCAGAGGAGATGTTTGGTGAGTTTGATATTGACGGTGCTATCGAAGAAGCGGGTGGCTTTGAGAAAGCGTTCAAGACTCCTCCGATAAAGGGCGTGACTAGAGCGCGTGAAAGCATGCTGACACCTGCCCAAAAGAGGCGTGCTCGCAAGACTCAGAAAGAGTCTGGCCTTTCTGCTCGCAGGGACATGAAGGATGCTAAGCCGCCAGTTGAGAAGTCAGAGGGAGGCATGGCTTCTGCCGCCAAGACAATTACAAGCAAAACCACACGTTCTCGTAATAAAACAAAACCTCGTGGAGTGGGTGTAGCATTACGAGGCTACGGAAGAGCACTCAAGTAAACTAAGATAGACTAGAAACAAAAGGATCAGTTTTGCCATATCTGCAAAGCAACATCCCGCACTTCAAGTGCTGGGTGAGAAGGGAATACACACACAACCATCAGAAATATCACGGCGAGTTTTTACATGCGATGGCAATCGCTGTGACCACCATGCCCACGAGGTGCTTGAGTTTTCAGGTAATCTTTACGGGCTGTGAAGTCGATGACGAAGAGGATGAATCGAATGTGCATGGTGGGGCCATGTGGGCGAGGATGCCGATCACTGCTTTGGTGGCGGACACACCGTTTGAAGACTGGCCTATCCCTATGGCGGTACATGATGCCCAGCCTTGGGACTGTTCTTCTCACACTCATGCTGTATACGTTCTAGATCGCGCTACTCCTTGTCCTTGGCTTGCCAAGATCGATGGCAATATGTACCCGGCAAAGTATCTGTTTACGGTTGATTATGCGGAGAACGAGATCGCTGATGATCCTGCGCAGCANAANCAATCGCATGTGATGGAGTTACTTGATGCTGGCGAGTGGACTGGGAATATAGTAGCTTTGCCCAACAACAGGGTGCGAGTGACGCATCCTGCGTGGTTTGAGACTGGCAGTGGGGCACCTGACTTCAAGCCTTCTCAACACATTCACTACAGCAAATCGGACTTGGATTACACGTTAGACGTGAATCGTATCTTCGATAATCTGTACGCGGATGGTGGCCACGATACTGAGGACGAGTAAACTCGAACACAGAGGGGTAGACTCGACCAGATGAGATAAACCCAAGAAGGGCATGCCATGGCCATAGAGCGCGGTGTAGATGATGTTGATGTCGATGAGCTAGGGATCGAGGACAACACCAAAGAGATTGAAGTCGGGTCAGAGTCTCCTGAAGATCTGATGTTTGATGGGATGGACGATGAAGATGCCGCGCTCATGGACGATGGCACCATGGTGTTTGGCGAAGACGAGCTTCGTGAGGATATCCCTCTTCCGTTTAATGCCAACCTTGCTGAAGTCATTGATAAGTCTGATCTAGGTAGAATTTATTCTGACTTGATGGCTGACATTGATGACGATAAGTCATCGCGCAAAGAGTGGGTTGATCAGTATACCGAGGGCTTAAAGTTCTTGGGCATGAAGTTTGAAGATCGCACTGAGCCTTTTGAGGGCGCATCTGGTGTGATTCATCCGCTGCTTGCCGAGTCTGTGACTCAGTTTCAAGCACAAGCATACAAAGAATTATTACCTGCTGGTGGCCCTGTTAAGACCATGGTCATGGGTATGGGCACGCCGCAGACTGATCTACAGGCGGCTCGTGTTCAGGAGTTCATGAACTATCTGATCACTCAAGAGATGAAGGAATACGATCCTGAGACTGACCAACTGCTGTTCTATTTGCCTTTGTCTGGCAGCGCATTTCGTAAGGTTCACTTTGACCAGTCACTAGGCCGTCCTGTTTCTCGCTTTATTCCGTCTGAAAAGCTGATCGTGCCTTATGGCACTACTAGCCTTGATGACGCGGTTCGTATCACGCATGTGATTGACATGTCGATGAACGAAGTGCGCAAGCTGCAGCAGACGGGCTTTTACCGCAAGACCAAGATCTCTGGTGAGTCTGACGATACGACGTATTCGTCTACAGATGTTGAAGAAGAGATCGATGAACTGCAGGGCGTGAAGCCATCTGGTAGCTCTAGCGATTATGAAGCAGAGCTTATGGAGGTTCACGTTGAGCTTGATATCCCTGGCTTTGAAGATAAGGATGCGCAAGGTGAAGAAACAGGTATCAAGTTACCGTACATCGTCACGTTACTCCCCAAACAAAACACGATTCTTTCGATACGCAGGAANTATGTCGAAACGGACATTATGCGCCGTCGNATTGACTACTTTGTGCATTACAAGTTTCTGCCAGGTGTTGGTTTTTATGGTTTTGGTCTGACNCATATGATTGGTGGATTGTCACANGCATCCACTTCGATTCTGCGTCANTTGATTGATGCTGGCACGCTGGCNAATTTGCCNGCAGGTTTCAAGGCTCGTGGCATTCGTATTCGTGATAGCGATGTGCCACTGCAGCCNGGTGAGTTTAGNGANATGGANGCNCCNGGNGGNTCNCTGCGCGATGCGTTGATGCCTCTGCCTTTCCAAGAGCCTAGCGGTACTTTGCTGCAGTTACTTGGTATGTTGGTGGAGGCGGGCCGTCGTTTTGCATCTGTAGGTGATATGCAGGTTGGCGATGGTAACCAGCAGGCGCCTGTCGGCACCACGATTGCGTTACTTGAGCGTGGCACTAAGGTGATGAGCGCGATACACAAGCGCATGCACTACAGCCAAAAGGTTGAGTTCAACATTCTTGCACGGGTGATCAAAGAGTCACCGATCAAGGCGTATCCGTATCAGATCGCTAGTGGTCAGCAGCAGTTGTTGGCGCAGGATTTTGATGATCGTATCGACATCATTCCTGTGTCTGACCCGAATATCTTCTCTATGAGTCAGCGTGTGATGCTTGCTCAAGAGATGATGCAGATGGTCCAATCTAACCCGCAGATCCATGGGCCACAGGGTATATACGAAGCGTATCGTCGTATGTATGAGGCGATGGGTATACAGCAGATTGAGCAGGTGTTACCACCACCTCCGCAGCCACGGCCTGTGCCGCCTAGTATAGAGAATTCAAACTTCTTGCAGATGCAGCCTGCACAGGCGTTTGCAGAGCAAGATCATGACGCCCACATGGACGCGCACCTTGCTTTACTCAGAACTCCCATCGTTGCTTCTGCCCCTCCAGGGCAACAGCAGGGATTGGCGATGATTCAAGCGCACATCTATCAGCACATTGACTTCAAGGCACGCGAGATAGCTCAGCAAGACCCTGAGATCAAGCAGATGGAACAACAGATGCAGCAGACTCAACAGCAGATGCAGCAAGAAGCTCAGATTGATCCGATGGCTGCGCAACAGGCTCAGATGCAGATGCAGCAGATGCAGCAACAGATGCAGTTAATCATGGAAGATAAGGTTGCTCAGATATCTATGCAGCTAACTGAGGCGATGTCACCGCAATTTGCTCCACCACAACAAGATGACCCACTGGTCAATCTGCGTGACCGTGAGCTTGATATCAAAGAGGCAGATCTGCAGCGTAAAGCGAGTGAGGCTGATCGACGCATTGATCTGGAAAGCGAGCGTATTGATAACAATGCCGACATGGCTGATGAGCGCATGGAGTTGCAGAAAGAGATCGCTGATATGAAGGACGATGTGGCTCGTGAGCGAATAGGCTTGCAACGTTCTGCACAGATGGCTAAAACTGCAGAAAACATTGCCAAGGATTTTTTCAGGCAGTAAATCAAAAGAGGGATTTACAATGAGTTCAGTAAGACAGAAGATGGCCGCAGTTCAAAAGGCCGTCAACAAAGCAGAAGAAAGGTTACGCCTAGGCGAAGAGCCAACTCCTGCACCTGTTGAAGATAAGGTTGAAGAAGTTGCGCAGCCAACACCAGAGAAGAAGGCGGCACCTAAAAAGAAGGCTGCTCCAAAGGCCAAAGCTAAAGCCAAATCAACACCAAAAGGTAAGAAGTCATGATCAAGCGTCAAACGAGTTTTCCCCAGCCTAAAGTCACTGATAGCAAGGTGTCTATCAAAGATCAGGGTACGGTGAACTATGCAAAGAGCGAGTCTGTAGCCACGCCCACTTCTTCTGCTCCTTATGGCGCAGGTGAGATGCGTGGTGGTGGCGCGGCATTGCGTGGCAAGAAGTTCAGCGGAATCTTTTAACCTCCATGTTTGCACCAATGATGCAATACAGAGATGGGCGTCCTAGTGTTCCCATCAGTACGCGCGCGGTCAGTGAGCCTTTGCCTGCACCAATGATGCAATACAGAGATGGGCGTCCTAATGACCCCATCAATAGGCCTGTGGTCGGGGAGATTTATACGCCTCCTGGTGTTACCCTTTTGCCTCGACCTGGGGGATACTCCGATAGAAGGGCTAAGCTTGAAAACGTTACGCCTGTGCCTAGACCTCAACCTTTTCAACCTCAACCAGCAATGCCTCAGTTCGGCCAAGTGCAGCAACAACCTCAGTTCGGCCAACAACCTCAGTTCAATCAACAAGGTATGCAGCAGATGATGCAGTTCATGCAGCAAATGATGCAGATGTTCTCTATGATGAGCGGTCAAGGCGGAAGAGGCGACTTTGGTGGTGGTTTTGGACGGGGTGGGTATCAACAGTTCCAACAACCTCAACAAAGGCCAATGCCTAGATACCCTAGGATGCAGAACAATTATTCACAAAGTCCTTTTGGTAGGTACTAATTATGCGCGGCGGAAGACGAAGCAGATCTAGAAAGACAGCAGCCAAAGAAGAGCCTATTGTTCGTGTTGCGCCTACAAGAAGAAGCCGCGCCAAAGTGCGTCGGCCTTCTCGACCTGTTACGCCAAGAAAAAGGGCGGTTGCTCCTAGAGTAGAAACACCCAAGCCTGTTGCAAGAAGAAAGCCTGCTCCACCCAAAGTAGCGACACCCAAGCCAGTAGCAAGAAGAAAGCCTGCACCACCTAAGCCAGTAGTTCGCAGAAAGCCTACTCCACCTAAGCCTGTTGCAAGAAGAAAGCCTAAGCCTGTAGCTAGTAAAAAACCAACTGCGCCTAAGATTCCTGAGAGCGTTCAAAAAAGAATTGAAGAGATGATAGCTTCAGGCCGAATGAAAGCTCCTGCGCCTAAAAAGCCTGTTCCTAAGAAAACTGTCGCTAAGAAAAAACCTGTGCCCCCCAAAGTCACACGCCCTAAGCCAGTTGCTCGTCGTAAGCCTGCAGTTCAACCTGTGCGTAATGTTAAGTTGCCTGAGATAACGCCAGAGGTTCAAAAGAGAATTCAAGAAGCTCTTGCTGATCTAAACATTGGAGGATCAAGGCCAACGACAAGAAGAGCAGCACCTAAGCCACCACCTAAGCGCAAGACTACGCCTCGCAAGACTGTCGCAAAGAAAGCCACGCCTAAAAAGACTGTTGCTAAGAAGAAACCCGTTGAGCCGAAGCTTCCTGAGGGAGTGAGGTCTGGAGGCAGGACGTACACGAACCCTGTTAGCGGCGACAAGATGTACCAGCCGCCGATGCCAAAAGTTGGCCGAGGCCAAGTTCAAGCAATGGTCATGCCTACGCCGATTAATTTGACCACGGGCAAGCCAGAAAGGCTGATGATTTCTGAACCAACAAAGCCTAAAGCACCTGATACGCAACAGCTTTCATCAGACCCAAAGATTGCAAAGCTACAAAAGTACTTCTTGGATAGAGGTCTAGGTATTCCACCAAGAGCAGAGTCTTCTTTTGAAGAAAAAGAAGATTACAAAGAATACTTGATCGACATGAAGAAGGACGTGAGAAGCAACTTTGGTGACCCAACTAACCCAGCGTTGGGATACAAACCAGAAGAAGCTGCTTACTTGGCGGAGAATCAACCTAAGTATCAAGAGTTCAATGAGCGACTTAAAGAGTCTCAGAGAATGGCCAGAGAAACAAACAAGTATGCTGATAGATTCTTTAGGCCAACATCTACTGTTGGCACTCCAGACTCATTGATTCCTAGCAACATCGTTGGCCAGTCTTTTGATCCAAGCTTTGCGGCAAGCTTTACGCCTCCACCACAGCCACCCGGCAGTGTTTTTGGTGGATACGGCCAGCAAGCACCGATGGCAGCGTTGGCTCCATATGCAGGTATGGCGCAGTCTCAGCCTATGCCTACGGACTTTTTCCCAAGTTATGTACCAAAGCCTGCGCCGATTATTGAAACNGTTCAAAGGCCTGAGCCTAANCGNCCAACNCCTAGACCTGATGCAAGACCTGTGATGGGTTCAAACATACCAAGAGCAATCCCTGGAAGAACGCCCGGTATTGATTTTGATGTTTTTGCAGAAACCCAATTGATGACGCAGAATGTATTCCATATCGTTAAATGGACTCAATATCTCTCGCGGCCTACATTTATAAGAAGATAGATCAGTATGAGGAGTCTCATATTGACTACATAACCTCTGGTAATATCAAGGATATGGAGGACTACAAATTTGCGATGGGTGAGTTATCGATGCTTCGCACCCTTCGTGATGAGCTAAAAGAAGCGTTGCATATTGAAGGAGATCCCCTCGATGAGTGATCTATCACTAGATTCCATCGCATCAAAACCGTCCGTTACGGATGCATATGTGAGTGAACGGGTCTTAGACCCATCTGTGCTTGATTCAAGTTTGATTGAAAGAATGCCTGAACCTTCTGGCTGGAGACTTCTTGTGCTCCCGTACAAAGGCAAAGGTATGACAGACGGCGGCATACAGCTGCTTGAATCTACAGTGAGCAAGGAAAATCTTGCTACATCGATTTGTTATGTTCTGAAAGTTGGGCCATTGGCTTATCGTGATTTAGATAAGTTTGGTAACGAACCTTGGTGCCAAGAAGGTGACTGGGTTCTCATTGGTCGTTATGCGGGTGCTCGATTCTCTCTTGAGGATGATCACGAGGTTCGCATCATTAATGACGATGAAGTAATCGGAACAATTCTTGATCCAGACGATATCAAATCAGCATAGGTGAAAAACAATGGCCGAAGAAACATTGAGTGAAGCTTTATCAAAGCTTGACGATGAAAACATAAATAGCGCAGCACTGCCTGAAGGTAAGCGCGTAGAAGAAGAAGTTCAGGACGATGCGACTTACATAGAATTTTCTGAAGAAGAGATGGAAGACATCTCTCCTGTTACAGAAGACTCTGTGCAAGAAGACTTTGAGGCTCCTGAGGTTCAGGATGAAGAAGAGCTATCTGAAGCAGAGGTAAGAGCTCGTACTGCTCAAAATCGCATTAACCAAGCGGTTAAGCAGGCAAAAGACTACCAGCGCAGAGAGTTACAGGCACTTCAGTATGCGAAAGAACTGCAAGAGCAGAATGAGCAATTAGCTTCTCAACTGCAAAATACTCAAACGTCTACTGCAGAACAAAATCTCAAGATGCAGGAAACGTACAGCGGTGAGTTTGCTACTCGTGTAGAGACTCAAGCTGAAGCAGCCAAAAGACACTTAAAGACTGCGTATGAGTCTGGTGACCCAGAGGCTATGGCAGAAGCTCAGCAGTTGCTTGCAAAAGCTGAAGCTGATCGCAATGCACTGGCCCAGTATCAACGTGACCTTGAACAATACAAAGCTGACTACGCTGCTTGGCTTGAACAACAAGAAGCTGATGCTGAGTATCAAGAAGAACAGATGGCTCANCAACAAGCTGCATATCAAGAACCTNNATANCAAGAACCATCACCAAAAGCTCAAGAGTGGGCTTCTGCTAATGAATGGTTCGGCACAGACACCGTTATGACGAATGTTGCTTTTGCCATACATAACGACCTTATACAGAGCGGTGTTGACTTAGAGTCTGATGAATACTACGCTCAAATTGATTCCCGTATGCGGCAAGAACTGCCACATAAATTTAACGGGCAAACTAACGCGAGAGGCAACACCAACGTCCAAACCGTTGTCTCTGGATCGCGCACGACTGGAAGTGGACGCAATCAAAACTCTCGTAGAGTTGAACTGAATCCAAGTGAACAAGCATTAGCAAGGAAGCTTGGAGTACCGTTCAAAGAATACGCAAAACAGAAAATGAGGTTACAAAATTCATGAGCGAAGAAACAACAGTACCAGGTTCTGATAGAACCCCACGACGTGCTTCTTCACGGTCTTCAAAGGCCGCAAGAAAACCATGGACTCCACCTCAAGTATTGGAAACTCCAGAGGCTCCTGAAGGGATGCAGTATCGTTGGGTGCGAACCCACATACGGGGTGAAGCAGATAAGACTAACGTACACATGAGATTTCGTGAGGGGTACGAACCTGTACATCCAAGCGAAGTTTCAGGCTATGACTTGCCGGTTATCGATGATGGTAATCACGCAGGAACAGTCGGTGTCGGTGGTTTGATGCTTACCAAAATTCCAGAAGAGACTGTGGAAGAGCGAAATGCTTACTTCGCAAGACAGACCGATCAGCAAATGAATGCTGTAGATAACGATCTGATGCGCGAAGAACACCCTGCGATGCCAATCTCGAAAGAGAGAAAGACGCAGGTATCTTTTGGGCGAGGCAACAAATCAACGTAGCCTCATTTTGATTGTGTTTAACTAGGAGATTCAAAAATGGCTAATCAAGATGCCGCTTTTGGAATGCGTCCAGTTCGGATGATAGGGGGCGGTCCCTTCACTGGCGGACAAAGCCGATATCGAATCGCCGCTAACTATGGAACCAGTATCTTCCAAGGAGATATGGTTGCCCAGGTTACTGGTGGTACGGTAGAGGTTCACGCTGACGGAGGCACTGTGCCTATCGTTGGCGTATTCAACGGTTGTCAATACACTGACCCCACGACAAGTGAGCAAGTGTTCAGCAACTTTTACCCTGCAAGCACCAATGCTTCGGACATCATCGCTTTCATTATCGATGATCCGAATGTTGTGTATGAAATCCAAGCTGATGACACGTTCCCAGTTGCTGATTTGTTCGGTAACTTCGATATCGTGTACACCAGTTCTGGCAGCACCGTTACAGGTATCTCTGGCGCTGAGCTAGACGTAACCACGGGTGCAACCACAGCTGGCTTGCCAATNAAGGCGATTGATATTTCTGCTGATCCAGAAAACTCAGATGTCGCCACGGCGNATACCAACGTACTCGTTGTTATTCAGAACTCAATCTACGGCCAAAAAGGCGCCGGTTTAGCATAGGAGGCTAACTAATGGCTATTTCAAGANCACAATTAGCCAAAGAGCTAGAGCCTGGCCTCAACGCTTTATTTGGCATGGAATACGCTCGTTATGAAAACGAGCACGCTGAGATCTTTGAAACTGAAGCTTCAGACCGGGCGTTTGAAGAAGAGGTGCTGATCGTAGGCTTTGGTAACGCTCGTGATAAATCTGAAGGGCAAGGCGTTGCATACGACCAAGCTTCTGAAGGTTTTACTGCGCGTTATACGCACGAGACGGTTGCTTTGGCGTTCGCGCTAACCGAGGAAAGTGTAGAAGATAATTTGTATGACCGCCTTGGTGCGCGCTATACGAAGGCTCTTGCACGAAGCATGGCACATACCAAGCAAGTGAAAGCTGCAAACGTATTGAACAATGCGTTTTCTAGCTCCTTCACTGGCGGTGATGGTAAGTCACTTGTGGCTACTGATCACCCACTGGCTGGTGGTGGCACCTTCTCAAATCGTCCATCTGCATTTGCAGACTTGAACGAAACGTCGCTGGAGAATGCGTTGATCAGCATCTCTACTTTTGTGGATGATCGAAACATGATCTTGGCTCTGCAAGGAACCAAGCTGATTGTTCCGCCTCAACTGCAATTCGTAGCTGATCGTCTGCTGGAAACACCAGGGCGCGTCGAGACTGCGGACAACGACATCAACGCAATTAGGAATATGGGTCTGCTGCCTCAAGGCTATGCAGTCAACCACTTCTTGACTGACACTGATGCGTTCTTCGTACTGACCGACTGCCCAGATGGCTTCAAGCACTTTGAGCGCAGCCCGATTGCGACTTCTATGGAAGGTGACTTCAACACTGGTAACGTGCGTTATAAAGCCCGCGAGCGATATAGCTTTGGCTTTAGCAATCCACGCGCAGTGTTCGCTTCACAAGGCGCATAATTGTTCCACATGGAACAGTAAGAAAGGGGCACTTGTTGCCCCTTTTCTTTTTCTGCTGTATAAGTATTTTATCCCTGACAGGCGCATACCGTGCCTGACACTAGCCAAGACAGGAGATACCCATGGCTAATACGACATTCAACGG
>FUFK010045601.1_pt1 | contig 11785 bp, 10 predicted proteins | sample 1021851 | NCBI WGS metagenome assembly FUFK01 (sample SAMEA51879418, study PRJEB19060) | metagenome
CGGTGGATCTTTTACAGTCAATGCAGGTGTAACAACAGTCATTAATTCATTCGCTATAAGTACACAGACAAAATTATCTGAATATACAGTTCATTTAGAGAATGTGAATGGTAATATTCAATCACAAAAAGTATTGGTAATGAATTATGGTGCTGGTGTCGGACTGACTGCATATTCATCTGAGTATGGAATCATGTTCCATCCAAATCAAATTGCAGATATTGGTGTTGTAGTTAATGCCGGTATATGTTCATTAACTGCTACGACCAAATCAGGCATCACAGGTATCACGACCTTTAGTTTAACTAGACAAGATCAGTCTTAAAATGAACAAATATACATTAGCAGTCACAAGTCCTGAATACTGGAGTGAAATTCATGATGCTCTTATCGTGGATTCAAATAAAGATGGTATTCCAGATCGTAAAGTAACTTGTGCAGATTGTAAAGAACATAGTCCGACTCGTGGAACTTATGAACTGACTGAGGAAGAGGCAACTGAGATCGGTAATCATCCACATGTAAAATGGATCGAATTATCACCTTCACATCATCCCGGATATTATCCAAATCCAGAACCTTGTACAAAGAGATTTCCAAAGGATGTAAAAATTTATCGTACATTAAGTGGATCTAACACACCGCCTTCATCTCCAACAATCGCTGAAGAAAACAGAACAAACTGGGCAGTTCCAAGAGTTGGAGTTGATACAAATGGTGATGCATGGCCAAACGATACTATTAATATAAATGTAAAAACTGGTAATATTGATTTTAGTTTGACTGGAAAGAACGTAGATGTTATAATAATGGATTCAGGAATTTTGCAGTATCATCCGGAGTTTATAGATGCAAACGGACAATCTAGAGTACGTGATATCGTTCTTGACGGGCCATATTTTATTGATCCTGCTTATTTTAATTCTAACAATCACACATATACTAAACCAGATGGCAGAACTGGAATCTCTACAACATCCGCACATGCATGGTGGGAAAACTCATCATCAAGATCAGGAGCATTCTCATCAATCGGAACAATAGCAATAGATTCAAATTATACCGAAGCAAAATCTATTGGAGTAGGGGGTACAATTCATAGTATCACAGACGCACATGGAACTATGGTTGCATCTCTTGTAGGTGGTAAAGACTTTGGCCTTGCATTTGAGTGTAATCTCTGGAATATGTCTGCTATTTCAGATCCAACAGGTACATCATCTGAAACAGCATATGATCTGATGAAATTATTTCATCAGAATAAACCTGTCAATTCCACCACTGGAAGAAAAAACCCAACACTTATTAACAGTAGTTGGGGTTATCGTGCTGGAATTACTTCTACATCCACAGTCAGTTATAAATTTGCTGGAAGCACTGGTACCTTTCAAGGAGATGCTGCTTTTACTGCTGGTGATACTTCTGCAGCAAATTTAGTTAAAGCGATGAAAGAGGGATTTCTTAACGCGATTTATAACGTTCATAGAACATGGACTACATCATCAAGATCAAACGCAACTGACACTGCAGGAGATGAGTTAATGGCATCAGGTGTAATACATGTTGCTGCTGCAGGAAATAATAATCAAAGATTAGGTATTGGTGCGACTGATCCTCATCGATTAGATTATCTTTCTGACACATACTTTAGTTCAACAGATCCTAGATCTGAATTTCCATCTGGCACAGTTCCATGTGGACATCGTGATTGGTTAAATCCAACTGGTATTGGTTTTGATAGTGCGACTGATTTTCACCCTGTCATTTGCGTGGGTGCAATGAATGACAGAGTTAATACTGACTATTCAGAGTATAAAGCATTTTATTCAAATAATGGGCCCGGCATTGATGTTTGGGCACCTGCAGATGACACACTTGCTGCTGGTGTGAAAGCATCTAATGGAACATTATTAAGTTCAACAGACACTGTTTACAATAGATACAATTCTGATTTTAAAGATCAGTATATGAATGGAACTTCTGCTGCATCCCCTGTCACAGCAGGACTTGTTGCACTACATCTTGAAAGTGTTCCTGCAGCAACATCAAGAGAGGTCAAAAAGTTTCTTGATGAGCAAGGATCAATCACTGTTCCTGATAGTCTTTTTGAAGATACTAACCCTAGTATCGGCACAACAAGTTATTGGTTTACCTATTATAACTTAAGAGGTGCAAGAAGAAGAATCCTTAGAGATCGTTCTGCAAGTAGCACTGTCCCATCAATCACGGGTATTGATGGAGCAAGCATTACCGGTGTATCAATTACTCAAACATAAATAACTAAAAAGTATAATGGCAGATAAGAGTTTTGGTGTAAAGGAATTAAATTTACTGAACGCTTCAGGAACACCAACAATCACGAGTCCGAATAATCTTAATCTTAATGCAAACACTGTTGCAATAAGTACATCGGTTACTATCGGTCAAAATTTAACAGTATCTGCAAATGCTGGTATCTCAAGTTTAAATGTAACTGGTATCGCCACAATCGCACAACCATCAGATAGTAATCCAATGGCAAATTGGACAATTACTAATAACAGTGCAAGTGCATATCGTTTTACAGGGCCCGGACAATCAGGATCTGATGATAACCCAGATTTATATTTGGTAAGAGGACATAGATATATTTTCAAACATAATGCAACAACTAATCATCCCATTCAAATTCGTGTTGCAAATGGTGGTGCAGCATATACTGATGGAGTAACTTATAGTAACACTGGTAATAATACAACAACTGATGGTAATAACTTAATTATAAACTTACAACACGATGCTCCTGCACGACTTTTCTATCAGTGTACAGCACATGGTGGTATGGTTGGTAATATCTACACTGTAGGTGGCCCACAAGTTATATCTGGTGTTGTTACTGCAACTACATTTAGTGGATCGGGTGCGTCTTTAACTAACTTACCAGCAGCAAACTTAACTGGCACATTACCTGCACTAGCAGCACCTAACTTAACTAACTTACCAGCAGCAAACTTAACAGGCACACTTCCAGCGATTAGTGGTGCAAACTTAACTTCATTACCATCACAGTTGACATTATCAAACAACGCAAACAACAGAGTAATCACTGGTGGAAGTGGAGTCAACTTAAATGGTGAAGCAGGATTAACTTTTGATGGAACTAATTTTAATTTTTCAAGACAAGATGCTGGTGATGCTCGAATGTATATCTACGGTGGAGAAGGAGGTGATGCAAGATTGCTTTTAGCTTCTGATGAAGGAGATGATCATATAGACACTTATGAAATAAGGGCACAGGCATCAGATAACGCTTTAGCAATATATCAATTTGAGTCTGGTTCTTATAATGAAAGACTTCGTATTGATAATGGAGGTAAAATTGGTATAAATGAAACTTCTCCAGCACAACAGTTGCACGTTCATGAGGACACCATATATAACGGTATTTTAATAAACGGTAATGCTGCTCCAAGAATTGCTTTTGCAAGAAGCACTACTACAACTGGAGAATGGAGTGTAGGTATAGATGGTACAAACGGAAATAATTTTGCGATTAATAGTAGTAATGATAACAGTAACAACAAGATAATAATATCTAGCAGTCAGATTTCATTGTATGGAAACGTAAGTGTGCCTAATGGTAATATAGTGATGGGTAATACCCGTGGCATTGACTTCTCTGCAACTGGTGATGCTGCTGGAATGACAAGTGAGCTATTGGACGACTATGAAGAGGGAACTTTCACACCCTCTTTCAATATGACAAATGGAGGTCATAGTATGACCTATTCAGTTCAACAAGGTAGCTACACCAAAATAGGAAATGTGGTTAGTGTTGAGATTTATTTAAACATAGGTCAAATAAATGCAAACGGAACTGGTTCTTTAAGAGTAGGTGGATTACCTTTTACAAAAACAGGTAGATATGGTGGATTGAATATATCTTATTTTTATGGTTTAAATAACTTAGAAATAGTAAGTGCTTTGATTGACGTAAACTCTAATCAAATTTTCTTATATAAGTTAACTCAAGGATCTAGTAATTATTATTCAAATACTACCTCAGTAGCAGAAGCCTTTACAAATGCTTCCGAGATTATGTTAAATGGTACTTATTTGGCAGCATGATTAATAGTAAACATTCAGCATAAATAACTAAAAAGATATATGTCAGATATACGTTTCAATCAATGGTTACATCAGTCAGGAACTGGAGGAGTTACACAAATTTCTTCAGGTCATGTTGGCATTGGAACAACCAATCCCTTAATACCAGTTCACTCTGCGAACACAGCAACTCTTAATGTAGGTATTATAACTGCGAATAATATATACGCTGGTACTTTAAACGGAACTCTAGCATTATCTAACATATCAGGTATCACTGGATCGTTCACAAGTGATGTCACAATTAATGGTAATTTAGATATTGTAGATAAGATAAGACATATTGGAGATACAAACACTGCAATAAGATTTCCTGCGAATGATACGGTTTCAATAGAAACTTCTGGTAGTGAAGCACTTCGCATCCCATCAACTGGTAACGTACTAATAGGAACAACTACAGACAGTAATAATAAAGTAACATTGTATGGAACCAACGCATCTGTGGTAATGCAGAACGCTAGCACAGGCAATGGCCCGAGCAATGGTTTTTACATAGGAAATGGTAATGGTACCCTATGTTATGTCTGGAATTATGAAAATGATGGAATATACTTTGCTACTAATAATACAACAAGACTTCGCATCGACTCAAGTGGCCACTTACTTTTAGGAACCAGCACTGGTGGTTTGACTGATTATGGAGATAGTTTTACTATTGCAGATGCTAATGCTGGTATGACTCTTAGATGTGCAGCTACAACTGAAGTGAGTCATATCTACTTTGCTGATGGAACATCTAGCACTGCTCAATATGCTGGTTATGTTCAATATAATCATTCTTCTGATGCAATGAAGTTTGGTACAGGTTCAGTAGAAAGAGTGGTCATCGACTCTGCTGGAAGAATAGGAATCGGTGAAAATAATCCAACTAGAGATGTTGTGATTAAAAAAAGTGGTTCTGTACAAGTTTCAATGGTAGGTGCCACCAATCAAGGTGTTTATCTAAATTTTGGTGATACGGATGATGACAATATTGGTGCTGTTTATTATGACAACGGTAATGATCGTATGATAATACGAGCAAATACTAATAATGCGGTTCAAGTAAAATCAAATGGAAATATGGCGATAAATGATGGTGATCTTGAGATTGGAACCGCTGGTCATGGTATCAGTTTTGCTGCAACTGGACAGGGTGGAAGTAGTTCATCCATGCAGAATGAACTTCTTGATGATTATGAAGAGGGCACATGGGTTCCAGTTGCTAATGGTTTTACTGCATCTGCCACATATCATGCAAACTATACAAAAATAGGAAGATTAGTACATATTACTATGTGGGTGCAAACAGCTACTGGTAGTAGTGGAAATCCCTTCTATATTAGTGGTTTACCATATACAGTTAGAGGAGGAACTAATTGTTATCAACACGCTTGTGGTCGTCTTGGTAGTAATAGTTATACCAATTCACAAAGCGATATAGTTTTTGAGTTTACTCCAAACAATACTACATTCTTTCCTAAAGTGCAAGATGGTGGAATGAACTGGGGTATGGCATCTGGTACCCATGTTATGGTTACTGGTAGCTACATTTCGGATTAATAGACAACAGACATAAATAACTAAAAAGATATGGCATATATTGGATTAAAACCAACAGCAGGAGAGAACAACTCCTTTCGTATTCTCGATACGCTATCATCTTTTACTGCGACTTTTGACGGATCTTCAGCATCAATAGTTAGTGTCTCAGCAGATACTATAAACATTCCAGATCATCGATTTGTTACAGGGCAGAGAGTAACTTACAATGATGGTGGTGGAACAGCAATCACTGGATTATCTGATGGTGTATATTATATAATTAAAATAGATCGTAATTTAATACAACTTGCATCAAGTGTATCAAATGCAAATAATGGAACACAAATAAATCTGACTGGTCTTGGTGTAGGATCATCACATACATTAAATGTAGCCTTTGATGGAATCAATACAAAATTTAAAATCACACATGATAGTGGAACTCATGCAAAGGTAACTCGTGCGTCACAGTTAATGATTTCTGTGAATGGAGTTCTACAACAACCACATGATTCTCCAACTCCAACAGGCGGTTTTGGTATTGCACCTGATTCAGTATTAGTTTTTGCAACTGCACCTGCAACATCTGATGTTATATTTGGAAGTATTTTATCAACAAATATATCTTCATTTGAAATATCGGATAACGACATTGATAATTTTACTGGTGATAATACCACGACAAACTTTACAATGTCGAAGACTCCACCAGACCCCAGAAATATTCTGGTTACAAATAATGGTGTTGTTCAATATCCAACTGATTCAACGACTACACGAGACTATACTGTAGCGACTGATTCAAACGTTTTATCATTTACGAGTGCACCGGGCACTGGTGTTAAAATTCAGGTTAGACATATTGGTTTTGCAGGTGCAACAGGTGGTGGATCTGGATTAGTACAATCAGTCTTTGGTAGAACTGGTGATGTGGTTCTTACAAACTCTGATGATATTACAATCAGAAATATTGTTGGAACTGGAGCAACTTTCTCAGGTAATGTATCAATCGGTGGAACATTAACTTATGAAGATGTAACGAATATTGATTCTGTTGGAATTATTACTGCCAGATCTGATATCAGAGCACTTGGAAATATAATAGGTGACAATGCAACAAATATTTCAGGTATCAACTCTGTTACCGCTACAAAATTTTATGGTGATGGATCAGAACTTACAGGTATTATTTCTGGTATTACAATTCAAGAAGAAGGATCTGCACTTTCAACTCAAGCAACAACTCTTAATTTCGTAGGATCAAATGTAACTGCATCAGGATCTGGTGCAACTAAAACTATCACAGTTGTCGCTGGAGCTGGTGGAACATTCGCAGCAAACGCAGTTGGTGTCCATACATCAAAAATCTTAGGTATTAATACAACGACAATTGCAGGATCAGCAACATCAGAAGGTGCAATTCAGGTAAGGGGTAATTTGGCAATCGAAGAAGGTTTACTTACCTTGGATTCAAATATTCATACATCAGTATCAGTTCCTTCAGGAAAGAACGCATTATTAATTGGCCCAACTACTGTTGGTGCAGGAGCAACTATTGATGTTGCACAAGGATCGACACTCGTTGTGGTATAATAAATATAGAATGGAGGTATATCAATGACAGTAATTAGACCCAATAGTATATCGGGTATCACTAGTATCACAGCACAGGCGAATGAAATTAATGTTTTTAAGCATGATGGTGTACTAGCAGGTCTGCAATTAAATGGTGTCAACCATCATACAAGTTCTGGTGTATCAACTTTTCATACTCTAAATGTTTTAGGAAATGTAAGCATAGGTGGAACATTAACATATGAGGACGTAACGAATGTAGATTCTGTTGGTGTTATTACTGCTAGAGATGATATTAATATTGTATCTGATGCTAAAAAATTAAATATTGGTGAAAGTGCTGATTTACAACTACATCATACTTCAGGTCATAGTTATATTGATGACGCAGGGACAGGTAATTTAAGACTAAGATCTGGAACATTAGAAATAACAAACTTAGCAAGTAATAAAACATCAGCAGTATTCTCCTCTGGTAGTGGGCAAACACTTAATTTTAATAATAATACTAAATTTGTTACCACTAATACTGGAGTTGTTGTTACAGGAGTATGCACTGCGACAAGTTTTTCTGGTAATGGTGCAAACTTAACTGGTCTCAACACAGATTTAGTTAATGATTCTTCACCGCAGCTGGGAGCTAACTTAGATGTAAACGGAGCAAATATTTTATTTGGAGATAGTTCTGCTGCTGGTACTAACTTAAACAGATTAAAATTTGGTGCTGGTACAGATCTTCACATTTGGCATAATTCGGGCACAGGAAATAGTAATATAAGTGCTTATAGTGGAGATCTTTATATACAAGGTAATAATGGAAGTGGCACTGGTCAAAATCAAATAGCTATAAAATCAAATGCGGCTGTTGAATTAAATTATCAAGGAACAAAGAAATTTGAGACACTAAGTTATGGAGTGCAAGTACATGGAGCTATCACAGCAAGTAATAATATTAATACTGGTAATAATACTGCTAAATTTATGTCTGGTGCACAAAATCAGTTGGAAATGTTTTGTGATGGATCAAGAGGTCACGTTAGAACCACAGCAGCTATTAGTTTAAAATTTTCTACTAACAGCGTAGAAAGATTTGACATACAATCTGATGGACATTTTGTGCCACAAACTAATAACGCTTTCGATATAGGTACATCATCATTCAGAATACGAAACATCTACACTAATGACCTTAACTTATCTAATGAAGGATCAACAAATAGTGTAGATAATACTTGGGGTAACTACACGATTCAGGAGGGTGAAAGCGATCTCTTCTTAATAAATAATCGCAGTGGTAAGAAGTACAAGTTTAATCTTACGGAGGTGAACTAATGGCTATTTACTTTAATCAAGGAACCTCACCCGGTGCATATTGGGATGCTCCTCTTGCTGAAGGATGGAGACTCACATCTAGCTTCCAAGGAAATGCATACCCAGTGCTTAATTGGGAAAAACAAGATGATGTTCACGGGAGTGGTACAAATGGTGGCCCTATTCTTACATATAATTCATCAACTGGTGTTTTTACCTTTGCACAAACAGCTTACTATCTTATAACTTTTACTCATTATGCTTATGCTAATAATATTGACAGTAGATATATTGAGCACTATCTATATGTTAGTTGGAACCAAGGTGCTAACTACGATTTACATGCATATGGCACAGCTCACATAACAAACGGTCAAAGTGGTAATAATCATCAGGGTCAAACTTCTAGTTCCATAGTTTCTGGCACACCTAATACAAGGTTAAGATTTAAAGTACAATGCAACAACGGTAGTGTTTATACAGGGTCTGATACCTACTCACAAACAACTGGATTTACAATAGCAAAAGTAGCAGGAATTTAAATGAATTTTTACACAGGAGAACCAACTCACATAGAAGATTATCTAGTAACAGTTAGAGAAGGTTGCTGGTTTGGTTGGACAGACTCAAAAAATAAAATCTATGAAAATTTAATAGTACATGATGGTGGTTATAAACCTACNAAAGAAGAAGTCGAAGCTGGTTATAAAGCATTACGTGATAAGTGGATTGCTGAATCTTATGCCAGAAGTAGACAGGAAGAGTATCCACGCTGGTCTGATCAACTTGATTACATATATCATAATGGTGTGGAAAAGTGGAAAACAGATATGATCGATCCAATCAAAGCAAAATATCCTAAACCATCATAAATAACTAAAAAATATAATGTCTAAGAATAGAGAGTTATCACAATTAGGTTCATTAGTCATCGTTGATGATTCCAATAAAAATGTTGGAATTGCCACAACGGAGGGATCGGTTGGTATTGGAACTACAAATCCTGCATATAAACTCGATGTTCATGGTGACATAAATAGTACGACTGAAGTTAGAGTTGCTGGTGTAGGAGTTGCGACTGGTATTTTCATTCAGAATAATGGAACTGCTGCTGGAATTGCAACTACACTAAATTTTAATAACAATATAACTGCCACAGTCGGTGCGACTGGTATCACAGTTGTCAATGCCTCTGGAGGAGGCGGTGGCGGTGGCGGTGGTGCATCACTTGATGATGTAGTCGCTCTTGCAATAGCATTAGGATAACAAATGGCAAACACCTTTAAACTGAAAACTAAAAAGAATGTAGGTGTTACAACTGCACCTGTTTATGTTGCTCCATCCTCAACAACAACAGTGGTGATTGGAATTACTGCGTCAAATATTTCAGGTAATAATATAAATGTAGGAATCGGAATTACACGAGCATCTGCAGATGATGTTCATCTAATGAAAAATGTACCCATACCACAAGGGTCATCTTTTGAATTCATGCAAGGAAATAAAATAGTTTTAGAAACAACAGATACATTAACCGCTAAAAGTGATGTAAATAATAGTTTAGATGTTGCACTCACAATAATGGAAATTACCTAATGGCATTCACAAAGATAATTGGTGCAGGTATAAGTGAGACCACTAACANTCACNGTTGGNNTNNTCACNNCNNNNANTGGTGTNNAGGGTGTTGGTATTTTTTCNGGTGGNACTGCGATGTTCATAGTGGAATTATAACATCACTTAATTTTATAGGGACTGGTAATACTTTTGCAGTAGCTGGTGGAAAGGTGGATATTTCTATCGCAGGTGGCAGCGGTGGTGGAGCTGTCGGAGCTGGAACAGATAAAGTTTTTTATGAAAATGATATCGGTGTCGCTCAGAGTTATACGATCACTTCTGGTAAAAATGCCATGAGTGCTGGGCCTATCACACTGGCAAACGGTGTGATTGTAACAATACCAAACGGATCTGTTTGGACGGTGGTATAAGGAGGTATTATGTCAGTACAAATAAAAGGTGTTGGTACAATTGGAGGTATAGATCAAGGATTAAACACAGTTGGTGTGATTACTGCAACAAGTTTTGTTGGTGATGGATCAAACTTAACAGGACTATCTGGATTATCAGTTGCAAACCAAGCAGATAACAGATTAATCACTTGTACAGGAACTACAGATGCATTAAATGGTGAAGCGACCTTAACTTATGATGGAACTTCATTACTACTTGGTTCTGGTGCAGTAGCAACACCAAAAGTAACGCAAGCTGGAAGTTTAGATCTTGATAGTGGTGGAATAAGTTTATGTATTGGTGGTAATGAGAATAGCAATGGAAGAACCAATAGTTCAAATAAACTTAACCGTGTTGTAACCCCACATTACACTAATGCTGAAGAGCCAATGGCTATGATTTCAGGTTATTCTACATCAGGTCAAAGTCAATTGTTCTATGGTGGTGGTTCAGGTCTAACAAATGCTGTAACAGAGCATAATTTTTATACTACTGCAAATACAACTACAACATCAGGAACAAAAAGACTTCGTATCAGATCAAATGGTGAAATACAAATTGGTTCTATTGATACTCCATCAGCAAGTAGAGGAGCTCTTGCAATTAAGGCATCAACTGATGCTCAATCAGTACCAATAAATTTATATCTTCAAGAATCATCAGGAGGAGAAGGATATGGTGTTGGTGTTGATGGTGATGGTGATTTAAACTTCTATAATGGTGGTGCAACATCTCCTACCTTAGAAATTAGAGATGATAATAATGTTGCAATTACTGATGGTAATTTAGTATTTGCATCTGGTCATGGTATTAACTTCTCTGCGAATACTTCTGAGGGTGGCACATCTACTGCGACACTCCTTGAAGATTATGAAGAAGGATCATACACAATAACTTCAAATGCAAACTTAACTTTGGATAATCAGAGGACTGGATATTATACTAAAATTGGAAATATGGTTAATGTTATTGGTTATCTGAGTTTGAATACTAATGATGGAAGTCCATCTGTAACTGGTACAAATGGTATTGTATTATCCTTACCATATGCAAGAAGCACTAGTGCTGCAGTTGCTTACACAGGAACAATTTTACAGCAGAATATAGATTCAGACACTCCAACTTCTTTAGTAGGTCATCCACTATGGTATAAAGTTCTTCCAGTTGATTATGTATGCATGGCTGCAAGTGATGGTTTGAGATTCTATATTAATAA
>FUFK010062088.1_pt1 | contig 11784 bp, 7 predicted proteins | sample 1021851 | NCBI WGS metagenome assembly FUFK01 (sample SAMEA51879418, study PRJEB19060) | metagenome
CCAAAACCCTTATGCAAGTTTACGCGGCGATAGCAGCAATAAGCAGCTGCCTACTTTTGATCAGGCACTTATTCATAAATATAATCGCTCAGGGCCACGCTACACTTCCTATCCGACTGCTTTAGAATTTACAGAGATAGCTGATGGTTTAGAGACTAAAATCCTTCAAAGCCGTGAAGCACGCGCGCCCTTATCGCTATATTTTCATATTCCCTTTTGTCGTCACCTTTGCTATTACTGCGCTTGTAATAAAATCATCACTAAGAAAAATAGCGATTCAGGCGACTACTTAGAGTATCTCATCGCTGAGATTAAACTCAAGCGGCGCTTGCTGACCACTGAAGGTGGCAAGAACCCAGTCGTCAAGCAGCTGCATTTAGGCGGGGGTACGCCGACATTCTTGCGTGACGAGGAGATGGTACAGCTGTGGGAGTTTTTACAAACCCAGTTTGAGTTTTTGCCTGAAGACGAAGGCGATTATTCTATTGAAATNGATCCGCGTGAGCTGGGTGATAACACCTTGCAGACGCTACGTAGTCTTGGCTTTAACCGTATTAGCCTCGGCGTACAGGATCTAGAAGAAGCGGTACAAATCGCGGTCAATCGTGTCCACTCCGCAGAGCTCATCGCTAATATTATGGCTGAAGCAAGAGCGCTTGGGTTTCATTCCATAAACCTTGATCTGATTTATGGTNTGCCGCATCAAACGCCNNANACGNTNNANAANACNGTACNACGTATNATTGAGATGNCACCNGATCGNNTNTCNGTNTTTAACTACGCGCATTTGCCCGAGCGTTTTGAAGCCCAAAGACAAATCAAAGACGAAGATCTGCCCAGCCCAAGTGATAAGCTGTCTATGCTTGCAGGTACCGTAAACACGCTGACCGAGGCCGGCTATCAGTACATAGGGATTGACCATTTTGCCCTGCCTGATGATGAGCTAGCGATAGCCCAGCGTGCGGGCAAATTGCACCGTAATTTTCAGGGCTACACTATCATGGGCGACTGTGATTTGTTAGGTTTTGGCGTCTCTGCCATCAGTCAGATTGCAAATGCTAACACCCGCTATATTTTACAAAATCATACCGATTTGACGGTTTATCAAGAGACGATTAACGCAGCCCGCAGCAATCCTAATGTTATGCCCGCAGCGAAAGTCATTAAAACCTCTATCAAAGATCGTCTGCGTGAGTATGTGATTATGAACTTACTCTGCCATGACTATATTGATTTTAAAGACGTTAATCAGAAATTTGGCATTGATGCGGTGACTTATTTTATTGATGAGATCAGCCAGTTAGATGCTATGCAAAAAGATAAGCTGATAGATATGGATGCAGCGGGTATTCGCGTTTTGCCCAGAGGTCGCCTGCTTGGTCGCAACGTAGCGATGGTGTTTGATGAGTATCTAAGCGTCAAACATAAAGACCGTTTCTCTAAAGTGATTTAACCATTCATAGTCATAAGAGCAGCCAAAAAAAAGACCTCAAGCGAGGTCTTTTTTTAGATTAAGGACTACACTTTAAACTTATCACCGACCATACCTTTGACGGTGCTCAAGATGTCGGCAGGCAGTACCACCATTTTTGAGTTGTCCGATTCTGCCAAGTCACGAATTGACTTGATGTATTGCTCGCCTAGCAGATAAACAATGGGCATCTCTTCATCGCCCATCGCAGCGGTAATCAAGCGAATGGACTCCTCAGAACCTTTAGCTAGTACCACTTGCGCTTCAGCATCACGGCGTGAAGCCTCAAGACGACCATCAGCTTCTAAGATAGCCGCTTGCTTTTGACCATCGGCGCGCGTTACGGTAGCCCGGCGTAGACGCTCTGCCGCGGCCTGCTCTTCCATAGAGGCTTGCATGGTTTGCGAGGGGTTAATGTCTTGAATCTCTACGGTTTTAAGGGTAATACCCCAATCTGCGATGTCTTCTGAGATCGCCTGTTTGAGCAAGGCTTTAATCTCATCACGACTCGATAAAGCGTTATCTAGATCCATCTCGCCGATGATCGAGCGCAAAGAGGTTTGTACCAAATTGCGGATACCATGTTCATAATCTTCAATACCGTAGACCGCTTTGTCTGGACGCAAGATGTTGATATATGCCACGGCATTGGCGATGATCACGACGTTATCACGAGTGATGACTTCTTGCGATGGAATATCAAGTACGATGTCTTTGGTGGTGACTTTATAAGCGACTCTATCCACAAAAGGAATGATAATGCTAAATCCTGGCTCCAGTGTTTGCTGATATTTACCCAGCCGCTGCACGACCCATTTGTATCCTTGCGGGACAATACAAACGCCTTTAAAAACGGTAAAAATCACCAATGCTATTAATACCAGCATCACGATACCGACACCATTTAAACTACTCAAGATACTGTTCATCTCATTCTCCTTGACCCTTGCTTTATTTGCCAGCGACGTGATTTATGTCCTTTTTTTCTTAATTTAAAAATCTTTAGTACCTGATAACGTTTATTTGCTAGTACCTGTCTCTTTGAGATCAGGTTTGTGCAAGCTCAGTCTACTCGCAGATTGTTTGGTCGGCATTTGGCTACTTGCAGGTACTTCACTGTTGATCGTCGGGGTGATATTGGGGTGCATACTTTTAGGTGCTTGGAGGCGCTGCGAGGGCGCAACGATTAGCTCATCGCCGACCACCTTTATAACCACCACACGATCTCCTGCCTCGACTTTCACGCCTGCTGTGCGGCATGGCCACTCATCTGCACCCCAAATGGGCACATTAAAGCGCACCGTACCTGAAATACCTTTTTGTGGTTTGACCACGATCATGCCCGTTTCACCAATAATTAAATTACTATGTTGCGCAGCCTTTTTACGGCTCATGGACAACGGCTTGATGTATTTGACCCAAGCAAACATAAATAAAACCGATAGCGTAAGCCAGATCAATACCTGAAATAATAGCGAAATGGGCAGCAACCATGCTAAGGCAGCAACGATCACCGCAGCCGCACCAAACCAGAGGCTAGCAAAGGTCGGAATGAATATCTCAGCAATCATCAATAAGAAACCCAACACCAACCAATGCCAAGGTTCAATCATCCAGATAGTCTCAATCATCGCTGTCTACTCCTGTATCTGCTCACCTTCCAATGTAGCACAGTTTTGTAGCTTATATTATCTTAAAAATCAATTACCTATTATTATTTATGGTGCGTTGTTTCAATAAAACAAGCATGGTGAATATTAAAATTGGCACAAAAAAAACGACCACCAAGGTGATCGTTTTTTATATCAATTATAGTAATAAAATACTAGAACTTCAGATGAGCGCCTAATGTTAGAAGTGACGCATCAGCATCGCTATCCATCATGGCATATTCAGCTTCAAAACTGAAATCTTGATTGACTGAGTATCCTAAACCGATACCACCAGCAATGCCAGTATCACTGATTGAGTCATTGTCACCGTTATCAAAATCAGCTTCTAACTCTGTTTTGGCAACACCAAGCTTACCTTTGGCATATAGTGCAGTATTTGGGAACATATAACGATAAGTACCGTACGCACCATAAGTTTTGGTGTCATAATCGCCATTGCAGTTGTTATCTAGATCGGCATCATCTGAACCGACGTACTCAACTTCCATACCAAAGTTAGGATCGAAGTTGTAACCAGCATATACACCATAAGCAGTTGGATCATCACCGTCTACATCATTGTCAAATTGACCGACCTTGGCACCAACGTATGGCTGACCAGTGTAGCCATTACCATAAGTGACAGCGGCGTTTGCACCTACAGTCAGTAAAGAACCAGTGGCTAATGCAAGTATGGTTTTTTGTAGAGTTTTCATTATTAGCTCCATTCAANTAAATNTGGACAAACAAGTTATNTAGTTGTATGTGANCTTTTNGCNCTATCGNCNTGTTTGCTAACGATGGNTACATAGTAACAAACTATTTCAAACACTCTGTCAGTGTTTAATGGTATGCGAGTTAAGATTTGAAAGCGTTTATCAGTGCTGTNGGTTACAAAGGCTGANATATGAAACTTTTTGTTACACATCACGTTTTTGTGCAATAATTCCTACTCATTAGCTTTCAGTTATCGTCATTTTTAAAGAAAAACAAGTTAAAGGACAATTCTATATGCCAGCTTCTATTAACACGCGGCTGCACACCGCGCTCTTACAACTCAAAGACAAACAGCAGTATCGTCAGCTACCAAGTATTGAGCATCAGGGCCGATATGTGGTCAGTGGCGGTAATACTCTACTCAATATTGCCAGCAACGACTATCTAGGCTTGGGCAGTGATACTGGGCTTCAGCGTGAATTTTTTGACTATATAGAGCAGCAACCAACAATGTACCTGCCAAAAATGAGCGCCACATCGTCACGGCTCTTGACAGGCAATGATGCGCAGCTACAAGCGCTAGAAGACGAGCTGCAAGCATGGTATGAGATGGCAGAGACATCAAACAAAACTGCGACAAAATCAGCGCTAGTACTAAACAGCGGCTATCATGCCAACATTGGCATATTACCAGCGTTAACGGCGCTACCTGTCAAGACACTTATTCTTTCAGATACACTGATACATGCCAGTGTCATTGATGGTATTCGGCTTAGCAAAAGCAAGCTATGCGATTATTGTCGCTATCGACATAATGATTACGCTCATTTGGNGGAGTTGATCGAGCAAGCTGAAAATAATGTTGAGCGTATCATTATCGTCACCGAAAGCATCTTTAGCATGGATGGTGATCGAGCTGATTTGCAGGCCTTGGTCGAGCTCAAAGCCACTGACAGCCGCATTGAGCTGTATATTGATGAGGCGCATGCAGTCGGTGTGCTTGGCAAGCAAGGGTTAGGATTGGCTGAGGAAACGCAAACCCTTGCTGATATTAACTATTTGGTTGGTACTTTTGGTAAAGCGTTTGCATCGGTTGGCGCTTATATTTTATGTGATGAAACGGTTAAGTCATGGCTTATTAACCATATGCGCTCGCTAATTTTTAGTACGGCCCTGCCGCCAATCAATCATGCATGGACACGGTTTATTTTGGCAAAAATGCCGCAGTTACAGATGCGCAGACAGCATTTGGCACAGATTTCTTTGCAATTAAGCAAAGCGATCAGTCCTGAACATCGTGCATCATCAGCAGCACCCAATCCTATCTATGAATCGCCTATTGTGCCTTATATTTTGGGTGACAATGCGCGCACTATAGCCAAGGCACAGCAGTTACAAGCCGCTGGATTTTATGCCCTACCCATCAGACCACCGACCGTCCCTGCCAATACGTCACGTATTCGCTTGGTATTGAACGCCGCCATCACCCATGCCGACTGCGAGCGTTTGATGGCGCACGTAACAATATGATGGCAACTAGACTTTATTCATTACTGTAAAACAATAGGCTGAAGAAATACTATAAAACACCTTAGCGCTACGCCTAGTAGTACTGCGTCCACTACACCTCAATAATTTTTTGCAAATAAAAGGCTGATTTATTCAGTGATATTCGAATGGCAATCAGCATTCGATAAAGCAGGGTTTAGAGGCATAAAGCGATTAATGCCGCGTTTTCAAATATTATTTGCGCGCACTTCAATAGACCTTATGACGTGTCCTCACCTTGGAAATGGTGATAAAAATGAAATAAATAATCGTTAAACAAAGAAAATAGTACAGATAATATCGAGATATTGTCCGACTATTTGATACAGTTTAACAATATTTGGCCATTTTTCGTCTGTTTAGTCGCTTTTGCTCAGGTTGAGGACATGCCCTAATATCACCCATAAAAAAACGCACCTCGAAAGATGCGTTTTTTTGATCTAACTACTTACCAATTCTACCATTCTCAAAAACGTGAGTAGCAAGGAAAACGGGCGTAAGGACTACATTGAGTAGACTAAGCGAGTTTGACAAAGCTAATCGCGTTTTTGGGTTTGGTATTACTTCTTGTCTTCGTCCACTTCAGTGAACTCAGCATCTACGACATCATCATCCGCTTGGGTAGCGTCAGCTGATTCTGTGCCTTGCTGGAACTGACCTGGGTCCATACCTTCCGCGCCAGCACCACTATCAGCGTAGATCTTTTGGCTGACAGGTAAGAAAGCGTTATCTAGCGCTTCAAGCTTAGCTTTGATATCGTCATGGTCGTCTTCTTTAGTCGCGGCTTCAAGATCAGAGATAGCAGTCTCTACTGATGATTTCTCTTCTTCAGTGACTTTATCTTCTGCTTCTTTAAGGGCTTTTTGTACTGCATGGATACGGCCGTCTGCTTCGTTACGCACTTGCGCAAGATTTGCAAACTTCTCATCTTCAGCAGCGTTCGCTTCTGCGTCTTGTACCATTTGCTCGACTTCTTCATCCGACAAGCCAGAGTCTGCTTTAATCTGGATACTTTGTGCTTTACCCGTACCTTTATCAGTCGCTGAGATGTTCATGATACCATCAGCGTTGATGTCGAAAGTTACTTCGATTTGCGGTAGACCGCGCGGCGCTGGTGGAATATCAGTCAAGTCAAAACGACCCAATAGTTTATTTTGGTTAGCAATCTTACGCTCACCTTGATAGACCTGAATGGTAACCGCTGGCTGGTTGTCTTCTGCCGTCGAGAACACTTGTGATTTCTTGGTAGGAATCATGGTGTTTTTCTCGATAACTGGCGTCATCACACCGCCCATCGTTTCGATACCTAGCGTCAATGGCGTGACATCAAGCAATAGTACGTCGGTTTTGTCGCCTGACAATACTGCGCCTTGGATCGCTGCACCTGCTGCTACTGCTTCATCAGGGTTAACGTCTTTACGTGGCTCTTGACCGAAGAAGTCTTCTACTTGCTTCTGTACTAATGGCATACGCGTCTGACCACCAACTAAGATGACATCATCGATATCGCCAACTTTTAGACCAGCATCTTCTAGAGCAATCTTACAAGGAGCCATCGTACGCTTGACAAGATCTTCCGTTAAGCTCTCAAGTTTTGAGCGGCTAATAGTGATGACCAAATGCTTAGGACCACTGCTATCAGCTGTGATATAAGGCAAGTTTACTTCAGTACTTTGCGCGCTTGATAGCTCAATCTTCGCTTTTTCTGCCGCTTCTTTTAGACGCTGCATCGCAAGAGAGTCGCCTTTTAGGTTGAAGTCTTGCTCTTTTTTAAACTCATCAACTAAATAATCGATAAGCGCGGAGTCAAAGTCTTCACCACCTAAGAAAGTATCACCGTTAGTCGCGAGTACTTCAAATTGCTGCTCGCCGTCTACATCTGCAATCTCAATGATTGAGATATCAAACGTACCACCACCTAAGTCATAAACGGCAACGGTGCTATCGCCTTGCTTTTTGTCCATACCATAAGCAAGTGCTGCTGCAGTTGGTTCGTTAATAATACGTTTTACATCAAGACCTGCGATTTTACCGGCATCTTTGGTGGCTTGACGCTGTGAGTCATTAAAGTAGGCAGGTACGGTTACAACCGCTTCTGATACGCTCTCACCCAGATAGTCTTCAGCTGTCTTCTTCATTTTCTTTAAGATTTCAGCAGAGACTTGTGGTGGCGCAAGTTTTTTGTCATTAATCTCGACCCAAGCATCACCGTTATCAGCTTTGACAATTTTGTACGGTACCATGCCAATATCTTTTTGCACGACTTTGTCATCGAAACGACGACCAATCAGACGCTTGATAGCGAACAAGGTTTTGTTTGGGTTAGTCACTGCTTGACGTTTGGCAGATTGACCGACCAAAATCTCATCATCTTTATAAGCGACGATAGAAGGAGTAGTACGCGTACCTTCCGCGTTTTCGATAATCTTAACGCTATCGCCTTCCATTACCGCCACGCATGAGTTAGTGGTTCCTAAGTCAATACCTATTACTTTACCCATAATTATTTGCTCCAAATGTTGTTAAATTTATATTGGGGTTGCTTGCCGTTTTTGTGCGTTCAAACTATTTTTGCGTTCAAACTATCAAAAAAAAACTGTCAAAAACTCAAGCTAAAATCAAACTATCAGACCATATATGGTCACTTGTTGCTTTATATCGGTTTGCGCTAGTATTTTTTCAAGTCAATAACAGCGCAAAAATTTGCTTTTGTGTGATTTTTTGTGAATACCCTTACATTTAATAAGGTTTATTCGCTTGTTTTCTTTACTACTCTCACTTATTAGCTAAGCTTATTGGCCGACGCGAACCATAGCAGGACGCAGCAGACGACCATTTAGGCTATAGCCTTTTTGTAATACCGTACCAACCGTATCAGGCTCGGCATTTTCATCGATACCGACTGCTTCATGCAGATCTGCATTGAATGTCTCACCTTGTGGTTCGACAACCTCTACGCCGTTTTTGTTTAGTACATCTAATAGCGCTTTGTGCGTTAAGCGTACCCCTTCGGTAACAGGGTCGTCTGAGGTGGCGTTTTCGATAGCGCGCTCTAAGTTATCAACGACTTCTAACAACTCTTTGGCAAACTTTTGTAGCGCAAATCTTTTGCTCTTATCGGCCTCTTGCTCCATACGCTTTTGCGCATTATAAGTCTCAGCATTAGCACGGGCAGTGGTCTCTTTAGCCTGCTTGACTTCGCCTTCAAGCTCAGCAATGCGCGCTTCATAAACACTGATATCGATCTCGTTATCGATAGTGGCGTCATCGCCTGAGTTGTTTTGCGGGTCAAACTCATCCATCGTTTCTTGTAGGACGCTCTCATTGCGCTCAAGGTTACTGTGTGCAGCTTTTGCGCTATTGTCATCAGCTTGTAGGTTTGGGTTTTGTTCGCTCATGATAACTCCTGATTATTTATGATAATTTTGTAATGCATTTAGGGTTTAGTGTCTTTTTAATGTCTTCGCTATAAACCATATTCAATAGCTGATTGATAAAGGTTATGAGGCCATATTTCAAGCTTAAAACCGAGGATTTTTTTAATTTTGAGGTTTAACCTCTATAAACCAAACTAGGACAACTCAAACCGCATTTAAAGCTAACTCATTATTTATAGTTTACTTTTCGCTCGTAAACGATTACCAAACGATACTTAAATTCACTTTTGATTGATTTATGATGACCTCACTGACTATTTACCAACTATTACTTATAAAAAATACTGAACTATAAACTAAATGATAGTAAACGATAGAAAGTACCGAAACCATAAATCCAAACCATAAAAGGCTATAAAAAGTCATAAAGACCGGTACTCAATAATGAGGAACACCATGCCAAGCTCTTCTATCACATCGCTTAATGCTTTGATAAATAAAGCGGCGGCGAGCTTAAACTCTAAGCCGACACTAGCTCCTCTAGAAGGCGTTGAACGCTATCAAGCGCATGAAAACCAAGCTGAGGCTGAGCACCTAAACGAAGGGGACAATAAATATAGACTCGTCGGTAAAAAGCTTGCAAGCTTGCTGCCAGCGACCGACTATCAGCAGCATGCCCTGCACTATGTACTAAAGGGTCTAGGCTACTTACCTGATACCATGCTAGAGGCATTAGTAAGCTATCTAGAGGGTCCAACGGCTGAGCAGTATCCAAACGCTAATGCGCATCTACGCTTGATTATCGCGGTCAATGGTAAACTTAAAACCCCTTTACAGCTCTCTAAAATGCAAGAGCTGCGTAAGAGGTTTGCAGCCGATGCGGTCGCTATGCAAGACCCAAAAGTCTGGCAACAAGCAAGTAGCAATAAGCTTGCTACTTTGAAGCTCATTAACAAAAGCAGTGAGGCGGCTGTTAATTGGCAAGATAAAACCATAGCCAATGCTGATGAGGGTGATATGACGATTCGCTGCTATCAGGCGGGCGTCCACGCAAAAACCAATCACAATCCTGATGAGACAGTGATGCTGTTCTTTCATGGTGGTGGTTTTTGTATTGGTGATATCGACACTCATCACGAGTTTTGTCACCGCGTCTGCGCGCAGACTGGCTGGGCAGTGGTCAGTGTGGACTATCGCTTAGCACCTGAGCATGCAGCACCCGCCGCCTTAGAAGATGCGATCAAAGCTTATGCTTGGTTGGCTGATAATAGTCGTAGCCTTGGCGCGTCGCCGTCACGTATTGTTCTAGCAGGAGATAGTGCTGGTGGCGGTTTATCGACGTTACTTGCGCAGCAGCTGACTCACCCAACTAAGGCGGCATGGTCAGACTTGGGAGTGGCCGGTCAGCAGATGTATAAGCTGCTCCAGACTCTACCTGCGCCGCTTGCACAGATGCCGCTGTATCCAGTTACTGATATTGAGACCGACTATCCAAGCTGGGAGCTATACGGCGAAGGCCTGCTATTAGATCATGCTGACGTAGCCGTATTTGATGCAGCATTTATGCAGAACTGCCCGCTACCACGTGAGCATGTGCTGATCTCACCTATGATTGGTGATAATAGTAAAGTATGTCCGACTTATATCGTTGCCTCTGAGCTTGATGTGTTACGCGATGAGGCCTTTGCTTATGCAGATCAGTTAAAGGCTGCTGATATAGCGGTTGAGACTTATACGGTACTAGGTGCGCCGCACGGCTTTATGCATCTGATGAGTGTCCACGATGGCTTAGAGCAAGAAACACGATATATTATCAATGACTTTGCACGTTTTGTCCGTGAGGTCATCAGTGCCCAATCGTTATTGGTCGCTTAGCAAGTGTTTACGCTATGGACTGACCTGTCATCTCAATCAGCCAAATCTCAGAGCGCGACCCCAAGCGAAAAGGAATACCCCAAAAGCCGTAGCCTGAGGAGACAACAAAGTGTCCTTTGCCTATGGCTTTATAACCATAGCCCAAGCGATTGATCGCTCTGACGATAAAATTAGCTGGGAATATCTGCCCGTTGTGAGTATGACCAGAAACTTGTAGATCTATCGGCAGCTGACTATGCTTATCAATATCGCTTGGCCGATGATCGAGCAGTATAACCGGCTTACTGGTATCAACTTGCTGCAACAAATCAGTAGTAGTGACGCGCTCGTGTTTATGATTATCGAACCGGCCTATCAGCCAAATTATCTCGCCTTTATAATCAAGCTTCAGCACTTTATCATTTAACAGTTGCACGCCAGCATCCTGCAAGGCGTTACTGATCGGCTGCTCATGACCATATAAGTCATGGTTGCCTAAAGTGGCATAGACACCGTAGGGTAAGCTACTACAAAGCTTGGTCAATTTAGCCGCCATATTATGAGCGGTATAAGCTTTTATATTGTCATCCATAATATCGCCTGGCATCAGCAATATATCCGCTTTATTTTCTTGGATCAGATGATGTAGCTTATCTATCGCTTTATTACCGAATAGCTGACCTAAATGCAAATCACTCGCTACTGCGATACGCAATGAGTTTGCTAAGGGTTTGTTAATCGTGATAGATAATCGGCGCACCACAGGCACATAAGCGCAATATAGACTATATATAAACAGCGCTATAAACATAACCCCCGCCAGTACGCGTAAGCCAAAACCTACTGTCTCAGCGCTATACCCCTCTATAGAAATCGATGAAACTAAAAGTAGATACCCGCCATAAAACAAACTCATTAATAATGCCGTGAGTATCAGATAATGCATAACGAGCATCCAAGCGCTCATCCAGCGATAGCTATTATTAAAGCGCTTGCTAAAGGTCACCGCTAGCAGAGCATTAGTCACAACAAACACTAAAACCCAAACGGCGGTAGTTAAGCTCGATGTCAGCCAAGGCTGCAGCCACCACTGAAGAGATAGCGCAGCGCCAAGGCTAAACAGCTCTAATAGAGCAATGATAGTAATAAAAAAGGCGTAACGCAT
>FUFK010074841.1_pt1 | contig 11784 bp, 21 predicted proteins | sample 1021851 | NCBI WGS metagenome assembly FUFK01 (sample SAMEA51879418, study PRJEB19060) | metagenome
TTTCATTTTCTTGTTTTTTTGCATCAGTATGGTGGAGTTCATTGTAAAGTTGTTGAGTAGCTGCTGTTAAAGTTTCGTAGTCATCAGCTTCTAATATAGCTTTCATATATTTATCACTACCCGGTTTTTCAAATGTATCAGCTAAAAATAAAACTGTTTGATCATCTTCAGATAGTTCACGTGCATCTTTAGCTTTTTCTATAGAATCCGGTATGTCTTCTATACCAACTCTATCAGCTATATTTTTATATCGTTGTTTAGCCGTTACGAGTGATGGTTTTGTATATTGAAATAATCCCGCAGCTGTGCTTTTTGGATTCTTAGCTTGTGGATTTTTATCACTTTCCATTTCAGCTACAATTTCTGTAAACACATCTAAGTTAGCTTTTGCTTTGTCTCTGTCTTGTATTTGAAGTCTATTAAGAGCTTCATCAATAATAAAATTACTTGTCATAACTTCTGGTACCTCTAGTCCTTCTGTTGTTGTATCTTCTCCTACTGTTGTAGGTTCCCCACCAAAAATTTCTTTTGAGTCCTGTTCATCAGTGCTCTCAGGAACCGGTGGTTCTGTAGGAGTTGGGGTTGAGTANNNATGGGNGAACCCNTATNTCTTGGTTTGNCCATAGGTGGTGCAACGTCAGCCATAGGACCACNNCCACCCACTGCATCAGCAGCCAACATCATAGCTTGNGCTGCTTGCATTCCTGGATCAGCCATATTAGCTGTTTGTTGTCCCATTTTACTACTATCAGCCATAAATGAAGCTGTCGGTACAGAACCACCCGGTGCTAAATTTATTGGTGGTTGTTTTGCATCTTGTTGCCCAACTAATTTAAGTAAATCCATAACAACTTTAGATGTTAGCTGATCGTTATTTTTTTTCTTAGCATCTTCTATTTTAGCAGCTTCAACCATCGCATCAATGTCAACCTCTTTAGATTTAAGGTCAAGTTCTCTATCTTTAAAGTTTAACTCAGCTGCTGTCTTTTGAGCATCTATTCCTTTTTGGACTTTGTCTAATTCAAGTTGTTGTTTTTGTAAGTTAAGATTTTGTTGTTCAATACTATCTAAACCACCTTGTGCTTTTAATTTATTAGCTTCAAGAATTTGTTTAGCTGACTCAGACATAATCATACCCATTGTAGCTCCTTGATCTACCTGACCCTCTTGAGCTTTCATGAGACCACCCATTTGTTCTTGGAATCTTAGAACCATATGTTCTCTAATATTAGCTAATAGAACTGGAGTCACTTGTTTCATAACCGGGTTAGCTCCATTAAGTGGATCTTGTACGTAAGCTGATTTTACCTGTATGTGAGCATCATGATCCTGACCCGGAAAAGCTTTTATTGGTTTACCTTGTGTAGCCATCATAATATCAGCTATTGGATCTTGTGGCTGAGCTGGTGGTTTTTCAATAATAAATCTTTCAGGATTNTCTACATTAGCTGATGTTAATACAGATTTATACACTTCTTTCATATTAAATGTACCCGGAGTTGCCTGTGATGCCATTTGGAAAATTAATTGTGACTGAGCTAATCTATGAGCACTTGATGGTATNTTNGGATCCGATACNGGAAGAATATCTACTCGTCCATCAAAATCTTGTTTTTTAATTTGTGCTTGACCTCCGACTACATCATAGGGATAATCAGGAGGTAAAAACTCGAAATTAATACGAGCTAATATTTTAAACTCGTCTCGTTGAGACTTGTGGAGTCGTTTGTGAATTGCTGAAAAGAACTTACCTGATGCTTCTAATAATGCTAATGTCGTGCCAACCGGACCGTAGTTCGTTGCATCAGACACAACCTGTTCTGTCGTGTCAGCAAACTTCTGGCCAGCTGTTGCTAAAAATCCGAGCATTTGAAACAGAACTTGTGATGGTTCTTTATAGGGTAGNGGAACTATCGACTTGTTTAGATCTATACCTGTTGATTCAACATCCCGAAACTCTCCAGGCATTATTGGTGAGTTATCTCCGACAACTCGAACCCCTCTAGCTTTAAACCCACCCGGTAAGTTTGCAAACTGTCCAGCATCAACTAAAGCTCTCATTGCCGCCGTAGCTGACATTGTAAGATTACCAAGAAAGTGTATTAGCCCTAATCCATAAAAACCGAAACCCGGTACAAATTTATAACTAACAAAGTGTTCACGTTTTATGTAACGAGGATCGCCATCGTTCCAGTTACGACGAATACTTAGAATTTTTTTACTAGATTTATCAACTGTAACAATATACGGCCAAGCTTCGCCNCCCGGACTATTAAANGGTTCGGGTAAGTTTAAGTATAGGTGTTGTTCTAGTAAGACGTGTGTTGTATCGTATGGTTGTTCATCATAAGCTGATAAGCCCATAACCTGTTCAGCTTTAGCTGTAATCATGCCTCTTTCTTCTTGTTCAGGCTCACCAACTTCAACGTCTCTATACATTCCTGCATTCATGTCTTTTTTTANNTCGTTTGATGATCTGTAAATAACGTGAGTATATCGATCGGCTCTACGAAGATCGGGCACTAGATTTGATACGTGAAATTGATCAATAGGAATAAACTCTGATATTGGTCGTCCTAATGTTTCATCGTAATAAACTTTTTTAATAGCTGTACCAATCAACGGTAAATGAAATAATAATCTTTCTGTTTCATCAAAATACTCTGGCATTTCTTCTGTAAGCTGATAATTCATGTAGTCTTTTACACGTTTAGCCTGCTGTTCTTTTACCGGAGTTAAGTTACCTAGCACCTGTGTTTTTACGGGACCTTTACTAGGAAATAATTCTTGAGCAGCTTTTGATTGAAACTTAACAGCATTTTCAATAATTAAAGGGTGTGTAGCTGTACAAGCTCCATCAAATGGTTCTGTTGTTTCTTGGAGTTTTAATCCGAGTAAATCGAAGCCACGTTCAAATGTTTGTTCCCATTCTTGTCTTGATTCTTCATCAGCCTTAAAATTATCGAGGACAGTTGTTGATAAGTCTGTTAACTCTTCTTCGTCCATGTATTCGGCAAGGTTGCCATAAAAATCTTTTATTGATGCTAAAACTGTGCCTGCATCTTCGTTTAGATCAACCGATACTTCTCCTGTGGTTGTATCAACATCAACAGCTACATCTTCTTCTTGTTCGGGGTTTACGTTAACATCAACACCGGGAAGACCCTGAGTCATTTCTTTTACGTCGGTGTTTACTTTTTCTATTTTTTCAAAGGGATTTTTTTCTACTGCCATTATTACTCTCTAAATGTTATCTATGTTCCAGTACGTTGCTTTATTCTTTTTATAAATATTCTCGTCTTCACTATTATAGTTCGGATCATATGGATGTTGCAAGTGCCATGATTCTTTAAGGTATAGCACAGCCATGACCATTGAGTCAACCTGATCGTCATGAGCTGCATTAGGAAAAGATACAGCCTCATCAAACATAGTCTGTGCCCACGTTTTATTAGGTAGCCATACTCGACCAGCTTCAAGTAAAGGTGATGCAGCATAAGCTCTTGAAACTTTATCTCTGTCCGGTGTATATTCAAGTATGGGTAAACCAGCTCGTCGTAAATCTTGTATNAACGATTGTCCACTAGCTTTTTTTTCAATTACAATTAAATCTGGTTGNTGTTGTTCAAAACTATCTTGAGCTGTGCTTCTTAATTCTGGATACTCTAATCGATCTCTAATGTTACCTAATAAGATTAAGTGCCCTACTTCATACTCTTTACCTGAACTATCTTTTTCCATTTGAGTAAATATACCCCACGTTTGAATTACACTATAGTCAGCCGTTGTTCGTGTTGAAAAAGCTGTATCCATAGTTTGTATAATAAAATCACAATGAGGTGGATCTTCTTCTTTCCAAATGTTAAACCAGCTCTTCTTAAATATACCACCCTCATCGGGCACAGGATTTTGCATGTACAACGATTCCCAGTATCGTGAGCCGTTGTGTCGTCGTATCTCCATCTCATCATTCTTTAAAACTTCTTTTGGTTTCCATTCGGGAAAGTATGATTCACCTACCGGTATGTTTAGTAATCGGCTACTGCTTTCATCAACCCATGCCGGTATTCGTAAAACATCCCATGGTATAGTCGAAGCCCCCTCTCCTTTAGCATCACTTTCACAAGCCAACAACCACCCACAAATATCATCTTCGTGGTATCGTGTATTAATAATAACGATAGAGCCGTTCGGCATAAGTCTTGTTCGTAAACCAGCAGGGTACCATTCTTTTATGTACCGTCTACCCGTTTCACTAAAGGCATCTTCTTCTGACATTACATCATCAAGGAGAGCTATATGTGCACCACGACCAGCTATCTGTGTTCGTACACCGGCAGCTACATACACACCATTTTGATTTGTTTGCCACTTACCGGCAGCTCGTACATCCGATCGTAGTTTCACTCCTCTAAATACATTTTGATATAAACCCGAACCTACCAGATCTCTGACGGAACGTCCAAAATCTGAGGCTAAGGTATCAGAGTGAGATACTGATAAGATTTCATGTTGAGGATGTCTGCCTAGGTACCAGGCCGGAAATAATTTTGAGCAAATAACGGATTTAGAACTACGGGGTGGTAGGAACACCATGAGACGTTTGAGTTCACCTTCTTCAACCTTTTGTAATTTTTCACTGATAACTTCAATATGCCTACCCATCTTGAAATCAGCTATTAACTTTGGAGCAAATGTTTTTACAAAAGCTAAAAAGTTATCTTTNCTNTTTACAAGAGATTGTNCGGCTAGTTTCTGAAGAAGCTTTTTCTTAGTTGTCTCGTCAGAAGCTAACTCATTTATCAGGGTTGTCTGGTTTTCCACCTTTTACAATCTTTAGTCCTACAACATCCGCCAGACGTTCTATGTCTTTGTCGGTATCGTTTGTTAATAATTCCGATGTTGTAATATTCTGTTCAATTTTAGAAACATCAACAAACATACCTAAATGTTTCCCAATATTTTCCAAAGCTCTGTTTGCGTTTGTATGATCTCCCTCAGTTATTGAGTTCTGATATACTTCNTGCATCTTTTCCAGGACTTTTTCTTTTGTCCAGCTAATACGTTTTAAAGCTTGTTCTTGATATTCCTCAATACGAGCCTGTACTTTTTTATTATTAAGTAGCTGGCGGGCACGTCGACGGGTTAGTCCATTGGTGTCATCTTCTTTATACCCAGCAACCTTGTAGGCATTGAGTTCATCACCGGTAGCTGCGTATTCCATACAGAATTTTTCCTGCATTGGGGTCATTCCTCTGGGTAATGTTGATTTTGCAAACATTTTGTGTTTGGCTGGTCGTTCTAGCATCTCTTCTTTTCTCCTCTCGTACTCTTCGGGGTTTTTTCTTTTTAGGGTAAGCATACGACGACGTTCAAGTTCCTGTTTCATCTCATAGATTCGTCCTCCCTGTCTTGTTTTGTATGTCGCAGCTGTTTCTTTAATTAANTTTATCAGCTCTTTCTCTTTCATATGTCCATACAAGACATGTGGTCGTGGATTCTTTCCGTTTTTTGTCATAGTGTTTTACTCCTACCACTATTATTAGTATACCTGTGATAGTTTAGGTAGCCAATGTATCACTGGAAAGGGGTAGCTACCTAAACTCTATAAACTATAAGTTATTTATTGACGAATAACAAGTTTTAAATTAGAATGGCTGCATATTTATGAAACCTGAAGAATTTTTATACACCCCTATGGTTCTGTTAGACCATCGTTTGATGGAATATCAGTTTTGTATGCAAAATATTATTAATCCAAAGGGACATTANGTAGAATTTGGAGTGTATNAAGGACAATCTATAAATTATTTAGCTAGTTTAAACAAAAAAATTACATTTCATGGCTTTGATAGCTTTGAAGGNCTGCCAGAACANTGGTTTATGGGGCACAAAGTTGTAGAAAAAGGACATTTTGCTGTATCAGAGCTGCCTAAAGTGGTACCAAACGTAGTTTTACACGAAGGTTGGTTTGANGANACCATNCCNGTGTGGAAAGAAGACCACAAAAGACACATATCGTTTATGAATNTTGATTGTGATNTGTATAAATCTACAAAAACTATACTTTACATTACTCAATGAACAAATTGTAGCTGGTACTTTGATACGATTTGATGATCTTTTGCCGTCACCAATCTCTCCTTACCCTAAATGGGAGGAGGGAGAGTGGAAAGCTTTGGTTGAATGGTGTGAACATTACAATCGTGAGGTTGTTCCGTTAGCCCGTTCATGGAAACAAGGGTGTATCATGAAAGTTGTAACATGATAAACACAAGTATTGGACGAACTTGTATCTATACATGTGGTCATATCATCATAGCCATGAATGTTGTTTATTGGTTAACCGGAGCTTCGTTACTTGAGTCTGGTGTTGTAGCTTTGCTTGAGCCTTGTATCAACGGATGTTGGTATTACTTACTTGATAAACTATGGACAACACAAAGGAATAGTTAATGGCTGAAAGAATTATGGATCCTAACAACATTCGGCCGGATCACTTGGAACGATATAACTTTGCCTGCAAGAAAATAAAAGAAACTATTCCCAAACCTAGTGATGTTTTAGATATTGGCTGCGGGATCGGTTATGGTTCTTTCATTATGCACAACATGTTAAGTTGTGGTGTCGACTGTATTGACAAATCACCTGTAGCTCACGGAGTATATCTTGAAGCTTTTGCGAAGAAAGCCCCAAGAGTTAATTATATTGTTGAAGATTTTACACAGCTAGAACCTGATCGACTACCGGCGAACTATGATGCAGTTGTATCTTTTGAGTTTATTGAGCATATACCCCCTGATCTTGCCCAGAGTGTCTTTGATCTAGCCGGAGAAAAAACAAATTTATTTATCTGCTCATCACCGAACGAACGAGTGAGGCCACACCAGCTCCCTCCGGTCAATGAGTTTCACTACAAACACTACACCCCAGAAGAGTTTGAAGGCATGGGTAGACAAGCTGGGTTTACCGATGTCGATTTCTTTTGCCAAACTAGTGGGAAACACTACGACGTACGGCCGGGCCTCGAAGGAGGCAAATTTATGATAGCTGTATTTTCTAAGGGGGTGATGGGTACCCTAGATTCAGAAACAAGGGGGCCTATTCTACACAAAGAAAATGTAGTATAAGTCTGATTTTTGCTGAATTTTTAAGAGTTTCATATCACATATAACACATACACGTAGTGTTTTTCTGTGCCCCCTCAGTCGTATTGTGGTAGAAGTGCAGTCGGAAAATAAATAAAAAATTGTTGACAAAGATTATGTATGGGCTATACTATAATAGTAATTATAATAACCATAAACATAGGAGAAGACACATGGAACAATTAGAATTACCACTCAAATTTAAACCTAATACTTACGAAAGTTATACGGATACTCAGAAGAAAGAGTATTGGTATGCTAATTACTGCATTCAATTAATGGAGAAGCAGAAGATGGAACGAAAGGTGGATTCGGCAGTAAGAATGCTAACAGGTCTAATAAGTCTAGTAGATGAAAGTATTCCTGATTTCCGACGCATAACTGTTAAACAACGCATCAGACAAGTTTGCAACGATTTAACAGGTAAGAAATTGCCTTCTAGTATGTTTCTTTTGTAGCTTGAGTAAATCTACTTCCTTCCCAAATGAAAACCCCAGGTTAATCCCTGGGGTTTTTTTATGGAGAAGTCTTTTTATTTTTTAGGATAGAGTATATCGTTTACTCTATTATTGAAATGGTCAAAGAGATTAGCAAATTCCGGACTAATCTCATACAGTTTATGTTCATACTGCATCTCTATATCATCTATTAGTTTAGTTAACTTTACTAGACTATTTCTAAATGCAATATGCTCAATAATATTAACTCTTTGTGCTTTTACTTTGTCAATGTTATTCATGGCTATGCTCCATTCGGATATGATTCGTAATACTCGTCAAGAAATTCTTGCGGGTCACCAATGTATCGCATAAAGCCGTCTACTAACATATCAAAGTATCCGGGTTCGCAGACAAAACTTTTGCCCCACCATTGTAGGTCGTCAGCTACATAGTTATCTACGAAATGTTTAGATTGTTCGGTTAATGGTTCAAGTAGAATAACTGAACCGTGATTTTGTATTGTAAAATGTTCTGTAATCATATCATTTCTCCTATTCTGATTATTATTACAATTATAGAGTAGCACACTAAAAACCTATGTCAACACCTTATTTGTTTTTTCTTGTCTTGATATAAAGCCCGTGAGTGAGTAAATAGACTAGCCGGAATAGTAAAGTACAAAGAAAAAAACGGGGTTCACATCCCTACTCTCAAAAAATAAAAGCACAAAAAAAATCCCCACGAGCATATACCCGTGGGGATCATTTTTAAACCAATGGGTGTTTCTTACTGAAATCTTCCCATGATTTTGTCAGCTTGTGTTTTAAGACTGGGTCTTGAATGTGTTGGATTGTTTTCCAACTGAAGTCAGCCCAAGCCGATGCGATTAATCGTGCTTCCATATCATTTCTCCTTTCAACCTTATAATACCACATGTGCCTCCGTTGTCAAGCCCAAATAAAAGCCCTGACAGAGCATCTCGTACATCTACTGACCTCTAGTACCTAATAGATATAAAGAAAAAAACGGGGTANATATAACCACTCCTAAGAAAAAAACAAGGCACAAAAAAAAGCCCACAGCCGTTAAACTGTGAGCTTTCTTGGGGAAGGAACTTTAGATTACTCGTCCATATACATCAGGTCTTCATCTGTGATGCCTTTCTTGGCACACCACTCATCAAACTTCTTCTGCGAAGACCAAAAGCCGAACTGATTATAAAAACCTTGAGGGTTGCCACCTCTTGTGGTAATCGCCTCGTCAACATTACCAGCTTCTAACTCTGTTAATGCTTGTTCATCTAATTGTTCTTGTGTTAGTTTTGGCATATCATTTCTCCTTTCAATTTTATACTACCAAAAAAGAAACCCCGTGTCAACATAGGAAAGACTACGGGGCTTCTACCATTTTGGAGAAATGATGTTGTATGACTACTACAATTAATATTATATGTCAAGAGAAAAAAACGGGGTGAGTACAGCTAGGCAAGAAAAAAACCCTATTTAGAACCATTCTAAAGTAAATAATATAAGAAAAAAACGTGGATTGTCTAGCAAAATCAATGATTTATAGGTGTTCCATATAAAATTATATTTTTTGTTGACATTGGGTTTATATAGGGGTATGTTAGTAGTCATAATATGTATTAATTAATAATATCAACCATTTAAAGGAGATTTGATAAAATGAAACAATTAGTATACGAACACGAATTTATTAATGCTCTAGTATCTGATGATTATGCGAGTTTTACCCGTAATGGAGCAAGGGAACTCTTCCAACATTTAGAACTTTTAGAAGAAGACTTGGGAGAAGTTTTCGACTTTGATAGGGTGGCGATTCGTTGCGAGTGGTCAGAATATGAAAGTTTGGAAAAGTGTTTAGAGCAGTATGACAACATCAAAACATTTGATGAACTGTGCGACCATACAACAGTTTTAAATATTCACGATTGTACGGGCAAGGATACGGGCAGAATAATGATAGCAGATTTTTAGGGGGGAAATCATGGGTAAAGTTAAAGAATATTACTACGAGAAAGAATGCAAGGACATAGAAGAAGCTATTAGGAATTATGACTATGCTGACGGGCAACCCGTACCAAATGCGAAGCTAGTAGCTTTGGATATATTTGAAGACTTAAAACCACAATTTCATGATATAGACGAAATCCAAGACGGGGTTCAAAATTATTATGATGAAAAATTATGTAATCCATAAACAAATAGGAAAGGGGTAAATTATGGAAAATTTTGTTGATGATATAAAGAAGTTGGAGGATATACGACACTTCTTAATTAAAGCAAGTACGAGCAACAATGCTGATACAATCAATGCTTGTAATGGTCTTGCTCTTGAAAAATTAAATAAACACATTGAGACTAAAGTTAGAATCATAAGCCAATTTGAAGAAAGTGAGGCAGAAAAATGAAATGCTACACAGTAGAATATAAAACTACTAATAAAATAAAAGAGAGAGAATTTAACGATTTATCCAAAGCCCATGAGTTTGCAGAGGTGCAAGGCATGGAGGGACATGACGTTAGAATTTATGATAACACACGAGAAAGCAGAAAAATAATTGCTGAAGATTGGGGAGTGAGATGAGCAAACCCATAACACTAGAACAAATAAAAAATATAGTGATAGATATTAAATCTGATGATGAATGGGTTAACGATAGCCAAACACAAGCAGAATATAAAGGTGTGTGTGATGGTTTGGATATGCTTGTTAATCATCTTGAAGTAATAGAAAGGGAAAGTGATGACAGTTGAAGAACTAATAAATAAATTACAACTTATTGAAGATAAATCTTTACCAATAAGATTAGAAACACCTAAGTTTGGAGATAATGACACTACAAACTATTGGCTAAACAATATTGAAGAATGGTCTACGGGTTCGAGTGGCTATCCAAACTGTGGTGAAGTTATTTTTATAGGAGATGAGTAATGGCTAAATTTTCATTAATAACATTTAAGATAACTAACGGAGATTCCGAACATTATGAATACTCGTTCTATGAATGTAAAAATAGAGGGGGAGTGAGTGACAAAGAGATCGTTCAAGATTTTATAGGTAGTGAAGTAGAAGTAGACAAAAATGATGAACATTTGTTTTGGTTTAACGATTGTAGAACTATTGAAATCTATGGAATTGACCCTATAACCTATGTAGAAATAGGAGTCTTTAAGAAATTTGGAGTGTTGTGATGACTAAAATAATAGACATAAAATCAAAGAAGCCGTTTAAACAACATAGTAAAAAACGGCTTCTATGTGATGAACACCAAGCTGATTGGGTATCAGAAGAAGTATGCAAAGTAATTAACAAAGCTATGAAAAAGAATATAGACCTTTTTAATATAGCCGTTGGATTAACTGAAGTAACTGTTAATTATGTACACGATACTGCACCTGATGTTTTATCTGCACAACATTTAATAACATCAACTATTAACCTTGAACTAGAAAGACAATTAAAAGAAAGATTGGAGGACAGAGATGCCTAATTGGTGTTACAACGAACTAGAAATATTAGTAAGTGATAATAGTAAAACAACTATTTCTGATATTAAAAATAAAATACTTGATTCAAAAGACAAATTAGATTTTGAAAAGATAATACCTATGCCTAAAGACATATACAGAGGTGAACTTGGAGACAAGGAACGGGGGAAATATGGCAAGAAAAATTGGTATGATTGGTCAATAGATAATTGGGGTACGAAGTGGAATGCTGATACGGAGGATATAGATATTGATGATGATAGAATATCCATTAGGTTTAGCACAGCTTGGGCACCCCCTCTGCCAATAATAAAGAAACTACACGAGATGTTTGATAAAGACGAAGTAACAATAATAGGACACTATTTAGAAGAAACTTGGGATTATTCTGGAGTGTATCACAGAGAGGCAATGGGATTAGATGGCTAAAGACAGAAATGAATTAGTTAAAAGTTTATCCTCAGTTTGGGAGGTCTTACATATGGCAAGAGAGGACTGTATATCTGAGGGTATTGAGAGTAATGACGAACAATGGAACGAAGTAACTTATGCTATGGCTAAAATACACGAAGCATTAAACATTAAACACGAGGAGGTGTGATGACTAAAGATTTATTTATATTAACTAACGAACAACAAAAGGTTCTTAGAAAATTCAAATGGGATGTAACACCTCAAGGTAAG
>FUFK010039503.1_pt1 | contig 11783 bp, 11 predicted proteins | sample 1021851 | NCBI WGS metagenome assembly FUFK01 (sample SAMEA51879418, study PRJEB19060) | metagenome
CAGACTGATACACATACTTTTGATACTGCATTAGTTGATGATAATAGAAGTGCTGGTTCTGGTGTTTCTTTTACAGATTCTCCTAGAACAGTGAAAAGACCACAAGATAGTAGTAATTCAACCCGAAGTGCTAACCCTACATACTATAACACAAGCTCTGCTACTGCTTTTGGAGGTAAGGGACTTACAAATATAAATAGATCTGATTTTGCCATGTCTTTTACACACGCTTTTTTAGAGGATGGCACACCTATAAGTGGTGCTATCGTAGGTCCTAGTGGTCCAAGTACCTTTGATGGCGTTTCAGCAAGTCAACCAGATACAAATACAACTCATACTGTTGGAAGTGATACTTATAGATATATGCAGTGGAATAGTGCTTTAGTTGGTGTTAATAATGGCAATTCTGGAACAATGGGTATCGCCATGTATATTGATGTGAATACTGGAAAAGCCGTAGTTGAAATTATACTTGGAGCAGGTGGTCGTGGAGCCTTTAACCAAATTAAAAACGTAGATGTTGTAGGTCCGACAGCAGGCAGACGATTTATATTTACNAACAATTTAGCAATATCNTGTGTNTTATCTGGNAGTGATCCNTTTAGTGCAACAGTATCTGCTGGTGCTACGAATACTGTAAACAGAGATTCAACAGATGGTTCTTTTAGTTTAACTGGTACTATATCTGGTAGTGATGGCAGTAGTAGACCTTTTGCCTTGAAAGAAATTAATGATGGTACAGGCACTGTTAATGAAGATGCTTATACTGGAACTAAATCAGTGAGTGCGTTCTAATGCCTATGAAATCTTTAAAATTTAAACCTGGCATTGTATCTGATATTACATCTTACAGTGCCGAAGGTGGTTTTGTTGATGGTGATAAAGTAAGATTTAGATTTGGTTTTCCAGAAAAGTTTGGTGGCTGGGAAAAATATAGTCCTAATCAATATCTTGGTAGTGCTAGAAGATTACATAACTGGGTGGCTCTTGATGGTTCTGACTTCATGGGTATTGGTACACACCTTAAATACTACATAGAAGAAGGACAGACATTTAACGATATTACACCAATTAGAAATACTACAAGTGCAGGTGATGTAACCTTTTCTGCAACAAATGGCTCTACAACAATAACAGTTACAGATCCAGCACATGGTGCAAATGAAAAAGACTTTGTAACATTCTCTGGTGCATCAAGTTTAGGTGGCACAATTACAGCTACAATACTTAATGCAGAGTTTCAGATTGTATCATTGATAAGTTCTAATTCTTACACAATTACATCAAGCGTGGCAGCTAATTCATCTGATACTGGTAATGGTGGTGGCAGTGTTGTAGGTGCGTATCAAATAAATGTTGGATTAGATGTAACAGTTGGTGGAACTGGTTGGGGTGCTGGTCAGTGGAGCGGCACAACATCTGGTGCTTTAGCAACACAACTTAATGAAGCTTTGGATGCAAGCGAAACTGATGTAGATGTAGATGATGAAACTGGCATGAATACAGCAAATGACGTAATCCTTGTTGATAACGAACTTATGCTTGTATCAGCAACTTCTGATGATAATACAATGACTGTAACTCGTGGACATAGCGGAACAACTGCAGCTACACACGCAGACAATACACTTGTAAGATTAGCAGTTGGTAATGCAGATTCTGCTAATGACTTTGTTGGATGGGGTAATGCAGCTAGTGTTACTGTTCCTGGAGCACAGATAAGATTATGGTCACACGATAATTTTGGTGAAGATATAATAATAAATCCAAGAGATGGTGGCATATTTTATTGGGATAAAACAAATGGTTTAGGCACTAGAGCTGTAGAACTTAGTGCAACAAGCACATATTCTGGAGAAACGAGTGTGCCTACAATTGCTAAACAAGTTCTTGTATCAGACCAAGACCGACATGTCATTGTATTTGGTTGTGATGGTTTAGGTGCAAATTCGTCTGCTACACAAGGCAATGGTGTACAAGATCCATTGTTGATACGTTTCTCTTCTCAAGAAAACCCTGTTGATTTTTTCCCAACTGCTACAAATACTGCAGGTGATTTAAGATTAGGTGGTGGATCTACCTTCGTGCAAGCTGTTGAAACAAAACAGCAGATATTAGTCTTCACTAACAAAACCCTACACGCTATGAAATTTATAGGTCCACCATTTACTTTTGGTCTGCAAGAACTATCAAAGAACATAACTATAATGAGTCCTTTTTCTGCAATAGCAGTTGAAGATGCTGTGTTTTGGATGGGAGTAGATACGTTTTACGTTTACTCTGGTGGTCAAACTATACAATTGCCATGCACTGTAAAAGACAAAGTATTTTTAGATTTTAACTTTGAAGAACGTGATAAAGTTCATGTAGGACTAAATTCAGAGTTTAGTGAAATATTATGGTTCTATCCATCTTCTGCTGGAACAACTGTAGATAAGTATGTTGCGTATAATTATTTAGAAAAAGTTTGGTATTATGGCACACTTGCAAGACAAGCATGGCTTGACAGAGGTATTAGAAACCTACCACAAGCAACAGGAAATCAATATCTTTATAACCATGAAGTAGGATTTGATGATGATGGATCTGCCATGACATCGTTTATTGAATCTTCAGCTATNGACATAGGAGATGGTGATAAGTTTGTGTCATTAAANCAAGTNATACCTGANATTACATTTAATGGATCTACAAGNGTTAANCCTGATGTATCATTTACTATGAAATCAAGAAATAATCCTGGTGCTAATTTTAATCAAACTACAGAAAACACAACACAAAGATCTGCAACTACACCAGTTGANCANTTTACACAAAAATTAGATTATCGTTTACGAGGNAGGTCTTTTGCTTTAAGAATAGATTCCACATCACTAGGAACAAAATATAAATTAGGNACACCAAGNGTTGATGTNNGNGAGGATGGTAGACGCTAATGCTTATAACCAGTATTCCTCAATATATTCAAGGTATTACAAACGCAAAGGTAGATTTAACTACAACAGATCTTACAACTTTGTTTACAGTTCCTAGTGATGCCGATTTTAATGCAGCCGTTGTAAGCTCTATATTAGTATCAGAAGATAGTGGCAACGCTGATACAATTACAGTTCAACTTGTAAACGGCGGTGATACATTTAGTTTGTTTAAAGTTAAAGCTGTAGGAGCTAACGCAACTGTTGAATTGCTCACACGAGATCTAATATTACAAAGTGGTGAGATATTAAAAGTACAAGCGGCAACAGCAAATAGATTGCACGTTGTGGCTAGTATTCAAGAGTTATCTAAAACAAGAGTAACAACAAGTGCATTGTCAAGAATTTAAAAGGTATATAGACGAATTTGTTAAAATAAGATAAGGTAACAATATGAGTTTAGGTAAGTTAATAAAAAGTTTAGCACCAATTGCCATAAGTGCTTTTGCTGGGCCAGCTATAGGACAAGGTATAGGTCAATTATTTGGTGCTCAATCTGCAATGAATCCTTTCTTAACAAGAGCATTAACTGGTGCTGCTACATCAAAATTATTAGGTGCTAAAAACAAAGACGCAGTGAGAAATGCTCTTTTGGCAGGTGTTGGTGGTATGGCAATAGATAGTTTTACTGGTCAACAGACGCCAATAGACAGAACTAATGTTCGCACACCTACCTCTGGAGAAAAGTTACCTTTTGCGATGACAAGAAGCGAACAAGTTGTTGACTCTGGAGCATCAGGTATAAAAAAAGCACCAATAGAAAATGTAAGTAAACAAATACAGGGAGTTGCACCCAAAACATTTAGCGGTGAATTATTGCAAGCTGCTGGTGTAAGTGACGATAATTTATTAGCTAGATTGTTAAATACTAGAGTTGGTGAGGGCTTAACTGCTGGTTTGATAGCACAATTACTAGCTGGTGATGATGACGAAGAACAAGCTCGTGAATTTGAACAAAGGCCTTTTGGATTTGGTGGACCAGGTGGTCAGCTTGGAGGCATAAGATTTGCAGCGGATGGCGGTCCTATGAGTTTTCCAAGGCGTAATGGTGGTATAGACCCATCTGAGGGCTCTGGTACCAAAGATGATGTGCCTGCCATGTTGATGGCTGGTGAATTTGTTTTGACTAAAGATGCAGTAAAAGGTCTAGGTGATGGAGACCAAAGAAAGGGCATACAAAGAGCCTATGATATGATGGATAAACTAGAGGCGAGGGCGTAATGGCAAACGGCACAGTTACATACGAAAATATACAAAGATTACCACCTTTTCTTGAGGGTTTGCAAAAAAGACTTTTGCAGACTGGATTTGGAACATTTGATGGCGAAGATCAAACTACGCCAGGTTTGTTAGATAGACCTTTAGGTTTACCAGGTTTTCAAATAGCGGGTGCAGATCCACTAACAACTCGAGCTGCAGAACTTGGCGAACAAATGGTTGGCACTGCAAGACCTTTTCTTGAGGGTGCTAGAGATCAAGCTTTAGCTGGACAACAAGCTATAACTAGTGGCCTAGGTTTTTTACAACCCGAAAGTATAAGTAGGTTTCAAAATCCGTTTCAACAGCAAGTAATAGACGTAGCACTTAATGAGTTAGACAGACAAGCGGCACAACAAAGATCACGAGCAGATGCCGCAGCAGTTGGTGCTGGTGCGTTTGGTGGTTCAAGACAAGGAGTGCAAAGAGCTGAGTCCGACAGAGCTTTACAACAAGTAAAGGCGGATACTTTATCAAAGTTGTTGTCTAGTGGTTTTGGTCAAGCTTTAAAAGCCTCACAAGAGGCTGGTAGATTATCTGGAGGTCTTGGACAAGCTTTTGGTACTTTAGCAGGCACCACAAGTGACGTTGGGCGTTTACAACAAGCACTAGGTCAAGCAGACATATCTCAACTAACACAATTAGGTGCTTTAAGACAAAGGCAACAACAAGCAGAATTAGATGCACAAAGAGCTAATTTAATGCAACAAGCACAAGAGCCATTTACAAGATTACAAATTGGTCAAAATTTATTACAAGGTATGCCAAGTGCAAGTATTCCTTCAACATTTACACAAGCCACACAACCAGCAGCTAATCCGTTTCTACAAGGAATAGGTGCTTATACCACGCTTTCACAAATACAACCATTTAGGAACAGAGGTACAACAGGTAATTAAAAATGGCACCTAAAAATCAAGGAATTATGGAAATAAGTCCCATTTTACAAGAAAGACTTATTGGTAAAGACACAAGAAAAGGATTAATTGGTAACATTTCTGATGCAGCAAATGTTTTGTCAATGGAACAATTTGATCCAAAAGCTACTCAAAAAGGAACAACCAGAGAGGCTATAAGAGATATTTTAAAAGAACCTTTTAGATTTGGTTATAATGTTGTTTCAAACATTCCATCTGTTTTTCAAGGTATATCAAGAACTTTAGATGAACAAACAGATGAAGCAAGAGCAAAAAAAGCCTCAGATGTTGCACAAGCCATGTCTGGTGTTGAGTTTGGATTACCACAAGATTTAGATGCTAGAGAGAAAGGCACAATTTTTACACCTCAAGGTCAATCAGCATTAGGTGCAGAAATATCAAAACAATTACAACCTATATTNACAAAAGAAACTGACGGCGATATTGCAGAGGAAGAAAATTTAATCGCAGGAGATGTGGCATCAGAGGAAAGTGATGAGAATTTATCTAACGCACAAAAAGCAACAAAAGGTGCCCTTGATGAGTTTCTTAAACAAGCAAGGCCTGGTGTAAGTCCTAAAGAATATAAAGACTATATCGAAGAATTTGGTAAAGCCACTGGCTTAGACATATCTGGCGATCCTGATACTAAACAAGCACTCATGTCATTTGGTTTAGCTCTTATGCAAAACAGAGCTGGTAAGGGATTTAATTTAAGTAATATTCTTGGTGCCGTTGGTGAAGCTGGAGAGGCAGCACTACCAGAATTTAGTAAAGCAGTAAGTGAGGCAAAAGCTATTAGAGCAAAAGCTGGTGCATTTGCTATTAGCAGAAAGAAAGAAGATGAAGCCGAAGCAAGGAATAGAAAAAATTATGTTATAGTTCCAAAAGGCACTGGTGGATTAAAAGGACTTGCAGCTAATATGGATAAAGCAAGAAACATACCTTTAAACTCTTTTGAACTTAACGCATTATTAGAAAATGAAAATTTTAGCAATCAGTTTGAAATTGTGCCTGATAGTCAATACGANAAAGTATTAGAAGCTGCACTNGAAACACCAGAACTTGGAAAAAAATACATGGCTACAAAAGGAACTNTGCCTTTATTTGAGGGTGCAGAGGGTCTATTTGATGTTCCAGTGCAATATCCAGACAGAAATTATCAAGGAACAGATGCAGCCACAAAGCCTGCGTTTTTGGGAGATACAAAGGCAGTAGAAGAAGCTTTTAGATCAATGCGTAAAGATATTGATAGGGGAAAAGCACAATTTAAAGAATTAGTAGATACAATAAATAAAGAAGGTGTTACAGTTTTTGATCAAAGTGCTGATGCCATAACTAATCTAGGTGCTGCTTTTGGTATTAAATTTAGAGATGATCAAACTCCGACAAAAAAGATAGAACTAATCTTAAACAGAATACAATCCAAATATGCACCTGAAATACTAGGTGAAACTGGTAAGACTATATCTGACGCTGATAGACAAAGAGTTGCAAAAATTGTTGGTGAATTAAGATTTTTTCAAAATCCAGAAGATTTAAAAGCTGCCGTTGAAAGAATTTTTGGCGACATTATAGGGACTCAAGAAAGAAAATTAAAACAAGGTTTAACAACTTTTAACAGACTTACTAATAGACAAGTTACATTAAATTTTGGCGGTGGATTGACTGAGAAACAACAAGAAGAACTTGCTGCATATGAAGCAAAATTTAACCCAAAAGGTACATAGGCATTCAAGATGAAGCCAGAAGAAAGATTAACATTATTTAATGCCCTTAAAACTAATGTGTTTAGCAAACCAGAAGAAAGATTAGCAGCGTTCCAAGCGTTAGAACGCAATGATGAAGATGTTGATAATTTACTAAGAGCAGTTCAATTTAANACATTAACAAAACAAACATCATTTGATGAATTATCTGCAGATTCTTCTAAAGATGAGGATTTTGACTATGAAACTGGTGCAGACTCTGGGCTTCGAGCACTTTTATCTTTTGGTGAATCTGATAAAGACCAAGAGGCTATTTTAACAAAACTTGTGGGAGCTGATGGATTTACAAGAGATAGCTCTGGTAGATTAGCATTAACAGTTAAAGGTCAAAGAGCCAGAGGTATAGAGCCAACAGGTAAAAATTTAGTTATTGAAGATGAGGGTTTCTCTTTTGGAGATATAGCTGATCTAACTGGATTTGTACCTGAAACTGTTGGTGCCATATCTGGTGCTATAATTGGATTACCTGGATTATTTACAAGTGCTGCAGGTGCTGCCGCAGGTGCAGCGATTGGTCAAAGTTTAGAAGAGGGTATTGAAAGTTTAATTGGTGTGCAAAAACAAAAAGCTTCTGAGGTAGCAGAAGATGTTTTAACTGAGGCAGCGTTAGCTGGTACTTTTGAATTAGCTGGTGGCGTTGTTTTTAAAGCTGGTCGTGCACTAGTAAGTGGAACAAGAAAAGTTGCTGACAAAGCAGGTAAATTGCAAACAATAAAAGATGATAATTTAGCTCGTGCAGATAGGTTACTTGGCGAGGGTTTTATTCCTAGTGCTGAGCGTTTAGGTGCTCCAGGCATGATTGCTTATCAACAAAAATTTGCTGAAAATGTTATGAGAGATACTACTAGAATAGAAAAAAACATCGGTGCTGCTATTGCTAAAGCTTCTGAATTGAGACGAAATTACGCTAAAGGACAAGCGGCGGCTGCAACTGAGGGTTTTGAAAACTTATCCAAAGGTCAATACAACAGCCTTAAACAAGCACAGGAAGATGCTTCAAATGCAGCAATGAAGGCTGTAAATGATAGTATTAATTATATCCAAAAAGCCACAAAAAATGACGCTACNATTAACGAACAAATTTTAAAATCAATTGATAATGCGTTTCAAAAATTTGAAACAGATATTGCAGCAGACTTTGCACAAATCGATAAGATATTACAAGGTGTAAATATTAAAGGAGCTGGTAACGCACAGATAGCACAAGTGATACCTACTAAGCCACTTAAACAACAATTTGAAACCTTAATTGGACAAGCTGGTGGTTTGCAAACTGCAGGACCTAGTATGCAACAAGCTTTTGAAGCTTTTAAAGGTCTTGGAGATTTTGCTAGTTTCAGACAAGTGGTTCTATTACGAAAGCAATTTAATGACGCTTTATATAAAGAAAGTGCTTTGTTTCAAAGAGAGTTAGGTCCAGAGATAAATACTTTAATTGACAATTTAGATAAATTAGTNGAAGGCACTAATTTATCTGATTTGACTGCTTTAAAAAATTTNACTAAAGCACAAAGAAATGCCTTACAAGAAGCATCTGAACTTAGAAAAACTGTAATGACACGTTATAAAAATCAACGTAAAATGTTTGAAGACTTAGATACCTTTGGAGTAATAAGATCGTTAAGAAATTTTGGTAAAAATACAGACCAAAGAAAGTTTGAAATAGATAGATTTTTTGAAAGAGTAATTAAACAGGATAGTCCTGAAAGACTTAAACAATTGTTTAAAGCAATAGGCGATGATGAAGCACAATTGTTGAAAAGTGAATTGAGTAGAACATACTTAGAAAAAGGTATTCAAAAAACTGGTTTAAATGAATTTGGTGAGTTAACAAATGGTAAATTTAGTGGTGCTGCTTTTAATAATCACATACAAAAATTAGGTGATACTGGTAAACAATTATTTGGTAATCAATGGGATGAAGTTAAAAAACTTGGGGAAATTATAGCAAGAGCTGGTACAGATAAAATAGATAAAGCAACAGTTGATCAAATAATTAAAAGATCAACAGATCAAAACAAACCTTTAGTACAAGCTTTAAAAGATGTTGCAGATGCAAAAGAAGCATTTGCTAAAGCACAAGAAGTTACAATAATTAAAAAGTTTAATGATGGCACATTAGATCCGATAGATGCTGTGCAAATCTTAGCAACACCAAAAAGAATATCTTTAAATGAAGCAAAAAAATTTATGAAATTTTTTGAAAAAGATCCACAAGCATTAGAAGATATAAGAACATTTGTTATTGAAGATATATTATCAAGAGTTGATGGAGATGTTTTTAGTAGTAAAGCTGCTGCTGATCAATTGTTAAAACATTTAAATAGTTTTGATCAAAATGTTTTAAAAACAATATTAGGTGATGATTCTGTAGAAGCCTTAACAGAATTTGGTAAAGACCTACAATTTTTAAATGACATTGGTCGTGAAGGTAATGTTGCTGCTGCAGCTTACACATCTAATCCTATTAATAAGTACAGAGATATAATAAAATTTAAAATATTTAATAAAATTGGTAGTAACCCAGAAGTAGCAAAACGATATGTTGATATGCAAAAGAATTTGCGTAGAAATGATNCTAATGGATCAGCTATTAATAGCAGAGTTGCAAACACAGTTGAAGATGCTGCAAACAAAGTTCTAAATGTTACCGACAATATAGCTAGAGTTGGCAGACAAGCATTAGCACAAGCAGTTGGGCCAGGACAAGATGATGGCAGAGCACAGGCCACAAGAGTAACTCAAACCCCATTCACAGTCCAACCAGCATCAAATGTTAGTGCCGTTGGTGGTATTGATATAACCTCNCCTGGNGTTGGTGCAGCACTTGGATTAAACCCATCTGATTTAGCTATAGCGTCAAGAACAAGACCAAAGTCACCATTAACAGTACAAAATTTAAATTTTAGTGAGTTATTTAACAGATGAACATAGATGAATTAAGAGAAGAAATAGCAACTGATGAGGGCAAAGTAATGTCCGTGTATCTCGACCACCTTAACCTACCTACGCTAGGAATTGGACACCTCATAACTGAGTGGGATGAAGAACATGGAAAACCTGTAGGCACAGAAGTATCTGAGGAAAGAGTTAATGAGCTATTTGCAAAAGATATTGAGGTAACAATATCAGAGTGCAAAGAATTGTTTGAAAACTTTGATGATTTGCCAGATGAAGTACAAAAAATATGTGCGAATATGATGTTTAATATGGGTAGGCCCAGATTAAGTGGTTTTAAGAAGTTTCGTGCTGCGATTGCAAACAAAGATTGGAATGAGTGTGCAGTTCAAATGGAAGATTCCAGGTGGCACAAACAAGTAACAAATAGAGCGAATCGCCTAATTTCAAGGATGAGAGCGATTGAGTCCACCTAAACCAAGGACTTTTGCATCTTTGTTTATCTCTAATCTTTCACACTCTTTATCGACCATAAGACCTACCTGTTGACGTATGTTTCTTCTTTCTTTATCGCAAATAATTTTTAACTTATTATAAGTATCAACGTCTATACCTATAGACTTGAATTTTGAAATGTCTGTCACTATACTACCTCCATGACTTATAGATACCCAATTATACCCAAAAAAACACGCAGACCCAACAAATATTTTGCAAAAAAAACTGTGGCTATGGGATTGAAATTTGATAGTAGATGGGAGGCTGAAAGATGGGGGCAATTAAAAGCTATGGAAAGAGCGGGTATTGTAACACAATTAGAGCGACAGGTTAAATATGAACTTAGTATAAATGATGTAAAGATTTGTGATTACATTGCAGACTTTAGATATTTACTTGAAGAAGAAAATGGACTTTCAAAACTGGTTGTTGAAGATGCAAAAGGCATACTTACACCAGAGTTTAAGTTAAAAAAGAAGATGATGAAAGCTATACATGGTATAGACATTCATCTCTCCTATAAAAACAAACGCTAATCAACGCTTACTTTTATCATCTCCTCTATTAAATTTTTTTTCTAACTCACGTTTCATGATCTCTAGTTTTGACATATTTTCTTTATTTAAAGAACTGCCAGGGCCATTTCTATAGTTTCTTCTTTTTTCTATTTCATTATTAGCCCAAATAAGACCACATTTAACAGAACAAAAGTTACCAAATTTCATAACGAACTTATGAGTATAACACTCCGTTTCGTAATAAATTTTATCGTCTGCCCCTTTTCTTGGCACTTCTTTTTTCACTGGTAAATTTCCAGAATATCTCTCATTAGGTTTAGTGCCATAAAAAGTTTTAGTTTGAGGCCTAGCTTCTCTTTGACAATTATAACAAGTTACAACGTGACTTAATTCTTTAGGNCCTGATTGACTATCATCTCTCATTTATCTTCTCCAAAAACTTTTTTCATTTCTAAATTACGCAATTCTTCTAATTGCTTATTGACCTCACGCTTTTCCCTCCTCGCATAACGATAATCTTTAGTCATTAATGCAACAGTAGATGCGATTGATCTGTTATCTTCTTTTGCAATTTTAACAATATCGGCATAAACATTCCCATGAACATTTAGAGATTTAAATTTATTTTTCTCCTCTAATTCTTCAAGTTCATATATAGGTTTCATATAATTACCATCTGGATCTGCAAATTTATCCTCAAAATTATTATGCAATTTTTGATGAGCTTCAGATATGGTAATCACACCATTTTCCGCTTCTTCAAGTATCCTCCTAGAAATGGATGACCAGGTTTCTATTGGCTTTTCAACCAAGTGCTTTCGTATTTTTGGTTTTCTAAAAAATTTACTCAATTTATCCTCCGTATGTAAAAATAAGTAAAACTATTTAAAGTATGTAATTATAGTTAAAAAAATGTCAAGATAAAAAAAATTAATAAATATTGTTGACATT